>Ga0208618_1000245_pt1 | contig 25642 bp, 16 predicted proteins | sample CryBogCBE18Jul08_FD_184585 | JGI IMG/M metagenome (GOLD analysis project Ga0208618, IMG submission 184585) | Freshwater microbial communities from Crystal Bog, Wisconsin, USA - CBE18Jul08 (SPAdes) | ecosystem: Environmental > Aquatic > Freshwater > Lake | place: Crystal Bog, Wisconsin, USA...
GATGTGATTTTTGCAATATTTGGCTTTGAATTTGTCGGTTTCTCATTTCTTGAATCAAGATCTTGGATTTCATTGTCAAAAATTATTCCTTTAGATTCATTTGACTCTGTATTGTGTTGAATTGCGACAATATTTTCTGAGTTTTTTAACGAATCTTTAGCTTTTTCAATATTTTCCTCCATCGTTCGTTTGATCAATTGCCCATCTTGATCATCGTTGATGACGTTATTAAAAATGATTTTTTCAGCTGAATTCTCATCAATTACATTTGATTGACCTAATTCATCTTCTTTGTTGCTTCTATTAATAAAAATATTACCAGCATTTTTTTCATTTGCGATTAATGCATGAAGAGGATTGGTGTTTTTATTTTTTATAAGATCAAAATAAGGTTTAAATGTTATTTCGCTGATATTGAATTTCGTTAAAACAGCTGTTAATAAGCTCATCTCCTCATCTGCTGCCGACCCATCAGCCATCATTGAGTCACAAAAATTGGTTGCTATATATAGTTTTTGAATTTCATTTAAAGAAGTTGTTGCTGAATCTAAATAATTTTCAAATTTTATTTTCGTGACCTGTGCAGCACAAAATTCCTGTAAGCCTTGGTATTTGCCCAATATTGATGATATCTGTCCAATTTCTTGGCTACTGATTGCACCATCAGATGACATCATGTAAATTAAAAGTGAACCTAAAACCTTATGGGGAGTTTGTTTCTCATGAATTAAATCCTGTGGGTTAAATTCACCAAGAAATGATTTATTATTTTTAAACTCAATAATTTCTGCAAATGGCTTGAAAAATTTCTCAGTAAATCCAAATCCAATCAATATTTTTAAAAATAACTTCGATTCACCTTTTTCTACCATGCCGTCAGAATACATGCAGTCGTAGACATTGAGTAGGACAAATAATTTACTAGCTTTGTCTAAAAATTGTATTGATTCACTTATGAATGTATCGACTTTATTATTTTTGATATAAGATCGTGCGCGTTGAATAACTTGGTCGTCTTCTCCTATAGATTGTTGAAGTATTGATATTTCTTCGTGGGATAAGTTGCCGTCACTAGACATCATGTACAGCAAAGCTGCAACCACGACAATGTCTGGCGTCAGCGATTTCGAAAATCTATTTTTCTCTTGAATATTATGATTAGTGGTTGTTGAAGCCATGATAAAGGTTCTAAGAGCTGCTTAACATCAATGATTCCTGGATTTTGTGATCTTTTTATTTCTTCAATCTTTTTGATACATTTAGTCCAATTCCATGCTAAATGATTTTTTAAAATTACCCTCATAAAAGTTCTATAAAACACACAATTTCTCTTAGTTTTCTCGTAAATAGAACTGTTAAATGTATTTGTTTTTAAAGAAATGCTAGATTGCTCACGAAAGCTCACATTTTCAGTGCATTTATCTAACAAAGTGCATTGACTGAGGTGTTATTCAGATTGCTAAATACTTATTTGATACTAAGCAGGAGAAATTCTGAGACTGAGTCTTAATAAGTACCAAATTTGTTATGTATAAAAAATCGATACTATAAAATGAGATGCATACTCATGTTGTCCTAATATTTGCGCAGTTAAATTGAAAAATACTTTTTCTTCATTTTTTTTGAGTTTTCTTGTTTACTTGATGTCGTCATTGGGTGGCGTTAGTGCACAAGTCCAATTTCAACAGTCTTACTTTTACGATGAATCAAGTAATTTGACTATTGACGAAGTGTCTAAGCTCGATTTTCAGCCCTTTAATGGTGATTTGAGACAAGGAATTTTTGATGGTTCAACTTGGATAAAAGTAAAGATTTCTAAAACTAAAGATTTTGAAAAAATAAGCCAAGATTACAGTGTTTTTCCATTAGTCATTGGTATAGGTACTTTTAATTTAGATCACATCGTGGTTTATGAATCAGTAAACGGTATATGGTCGACACAAGAAGTTGATCATATTCATTTACAGAGGCCACGTATCTGTAACGATGATCTACATTGTTTTAATCTGAAAACTCACTTGATTAATCCAGAGGTTGAAGAAATTTATGTAAAAATTGATACACAAACCTTTAGGTCTGTTCACATTGAGGTGCGATCTCAAAATACACTTGCTTCAAGTTCAATTTCAAGAGTTTTTCGAATTTCTAGCGCTCTATCGTTCGGGTTTTGTCTATTTATTTTAGCGCTACTTATGTATTTTATGGAGCGTAGTCGATTCCTCTTAGCATTTGCATTGTTTGAACTAACTATCGTTTCATATTTGTATACTTCAAGTGGAATTAATTACAATATTTTCGACTTTCATCTACACTTTTTTACCTATTCATTATCCTTAACTTTTTTCAATATTCGCCTCATGTTGTTTATCTGGCTTTGTAGACTTGCAATTGCTAATTACTCCCCTTCATCGTTATATTGTAAATTTAGTAACTTATTGCAACTTTGCTCCTGTGTTTGCTTACTTTTACCAATTGTCAGTTTGCGAGCTTTATCCTTAGAGGTAAATCTGAGTATTCAAGTTCTAGTCGTTTTATTGAATATTTATGGTGTTTTTAGTTGTTTTAAAATCCCTTTGAATATTAAAAGTATTTTGTTGTTCGGCTATTTCACTTACTTATTCTTATTTTTATTTGCTTTGATTTATTCAATCGGTTGGGTGGAGCTTGGTTTTCATCGGTATATAGGATTTCAGAATTTTTATGATTTTCGATTGAATGGAATGCCTATTGGTGTTGTAGTTTTTTCTATTGTGATTATTCAGGTATTGACTTCCAAAAAGGAATCGTACCAAGCCTTGGCTGAGGCAGAAATTAATAGGGCGAAAGTTTTTTATTTGAATGATAAGATTAAAGAGCGTGAGAATATGGCTGAGATTTTATCGCACGAAGTTAAAAATCCTCTCTCTACTATTCGATTTGCTTCAAATTCAATACAAAATTCTGTTCCTATTGGTTCTGATATTCACTCAAGAGCAATGGTTATTAATCGTTCAGCTTCCAGAATTGATGATTTAATTAATCAAGTTTACTTGTCAAATCAACTTGACAATAAAATTTTTCAAAAAGCGATTTCTCGCATCAATCTCTATGAATTTTTTATTGAAGTAATCGGTGAATTCAATGCTATTCATAGATTCAATTTAAATATACCGAATAATTTAACTTTTCAGACTAACGAATTTTTAATGTATACGATTTTTACCAACTTAATTAGCAATTCAATTAAGTACGCTAAATCATCGACTCTAATTAATATCAGAGTTGATGTAAAAGATAAGTCTTTGTTAGAAGGTTTTAATTTTTTAGCATCTAATAATGATGAATTATTTCCAAAAGTAAGTGTTCTTTTGTCAAACGAAGTTGACTCGACTAATCTTCCTGATCCAGATAAAGTTTTCAATCGATATTACAGACATGAAAACTTTCTTGCAAAGCCTGGAATGGGTATTGGACTCAATATAGTAAAATCTGCTGTTGATTTGTTAAATGGCGAAATTGCTTTTTCAGTTTCAAGCTCAACTGTGTCATTTACTGTAGAAATTCCATTGTCATGATGTCATTTAACAATTCGAGCAATTCTTTGCCTAAATTCAATGTTGTTTTAGTAGAAGATGATCATTTTTTAAGAGAAGAGATTACTTCGTACTTAATAGCAAATAATTTTTCGGTTTATGCTGTACCTAGTGCACAGTTACTCGCAGATTGGGTTTCCCCTGAGCCTATTGATTTGTATGTAATAGATCTTAATTTACCTGGTGAGGGCGGTTTAAGTCTTTCCAAAAGAATACGCACTAATTATCCTAGCGTTGGAATCGTTATTATTACAGCTAAGCTCGGGTTAAGTGACAAGTTGGCAAGTTATTCACATGGTGGAGCGGACTTTTATCTTAACAAGCCAATTTCTCCAGACGAGTTGGTATTGGTATTACAAAATCTTGGTCGTAGAATTAGGAATACGATCACTAAACCCGATTGGTCTTTAAGCCTACAGGATAGAACCTTGATTGGACCTAGTCCCAATCAAAGTCTACATTTAACAAATCGTGAAAAGATTCTAATTTTGGCTTTGATTCAAGCAAAAGATTTTTCACTAGAATCAGGTTACCTTTGCGATTTGTTTACAAGTGATGATTCTGATGATCTTATGTCCAAACATGCGTTGGAGGAGTTGATTGCTAGGCTTAAGCGAAAATTCAAAAATATTCAAGTTGATAGTGACAAACCATTGATCAAGTCGGTTTGGGGCTACGGGTATCAACTTTGTTTGAATATTCAGATCATACATTAACAATCCAGGCTCAGATTCTATAACGAATGATCAGCATAAAAAAACCACCTAGTTTTTATCCTGGGTGGTCTTTTGTATAGTTAACTAAGTTTTACGATATTGAGCAAGTAAAACTGCTGGCGTTATTGATATCCCCAGTGCCGTTGTACTTTGGAAAGTTTGGATAAAAGCACATTGGCCTTGTTCTTCCTAATGTTGATGCATTCGTGTCTGTGCCGATGATGTTGTTCGGTGTTGTACCTGCACTTACCCAGTTATCCAAAATATCAATTGCTTGCCATGACGGTGTAAAGACTCCGCTCCCATGACCAAGTCCAGGTACATTGATGAAGCGAATAAATGAGTCTACATATGCTTTCCCGTTATTGGCCAATTGCGCATCATAATAAGCGATCGTGTCATTGTTGCTGATTACTTGATCTTGCAAGCCATGCATCATGATAATTTTCGATCCCTTCTTTTGAAATGCAGATAAATCTGGATTCATGGCACCGACAATTGATGACATATTGATGAGTTGAGGCAGATAGTTGTCAACCATACCTAGGTTGTAATTGAATGAGTCAAAACCTGTGTTTCTTGTGATGAAATATTTTAGATAGCTATCACCTTGAGTGAACAAGTATCCATTGTCTGCCACGATAGGGGGAAGGTCTCGTGTAGCACTCCCACCAAGTCCCAGTGAGCTGCTTGTATAGTCAGCTCCTTGCAATATGTTGTAGCCCTTGTGACTAGTTACACCATATGATAGGGTGTAGGGTAATTGATAGTCATTTTGAATGGTGTTGACTGTATTAATTTGAGCGTCCGATAAACAAGTTGCTCCTAAGTCAGCGCCTCCAGAACACCTCAGCTTTGCGACCACTTGCGACTGAATTGCTTTACAAGCAGAGACATTACTGATGATTCCATCTGTAGCCCCATCCAGTCCATCACACATACTCACTGCTGTATTGAATATCAATGCTTGTTTTGCTAGCGTGATATATCCTCCGCTTGCGTAAGCTGCTTGGCCTACTGCAACTCCGTGTAAACGAACGCCAGAAAAATTGAGTGCAGGTGCACTTGCCACAACTCCATCATAGTCTTGAGGAAACCTCTCGACAGCAGTCATAGCTTCACGTCCACCAGTTGATCCACCTGCAAAATATGATCTGCTGGGCAGATTGCCGTAGAACATATTGATGATTTGAAATGCTGCATCATGCGTTTTTTTGATATGCATATAACCAAAATTGGCAATTGCTCCATCATTGACTGCAAATGTTGCATCTGTACTCGTACCAACATGACCAGAATCGCTGCCAAACGTTGCGTAGCCTTCTGCCAAGGGTATGCTACCAGGTGCAAATGATATTGCGCCAGTGCCTGTTACCACTGTACCGTTGTAGCCGCCACCACCCATTTGAACTGTCTTTTGATTCCATTTTGTTGGTAAGTTCAATTGAAATTTAATATTGGGCGTGCCCACTGGGTCTGAGCTTGCAGGGAGAATATTACCTGTGACAAGGCAATACTCTCCATTCGTATTTCCAGCGGCAGTTGCGCTCACTACCGTTGAAGAAGTAATGGAGGCTCCACCAGTGGGTAAGCCAATAGAGTTGGCGGCAATGGTGGTATTGGCTAGATTTGCACACGATACCGTCGACACTACAGGTGGTGGATTGCTCTGAGAGCCACAACTTACGATGAGCTGACAGAGGATTGATGTGGCTATTATTTTGTATTTCATGAGAGTCTCCTGTTTTATTAAATTGATTGTCCCAATGTGTCAGTTGTTTTATCTTTTTAGTCTTATTGCTTCAAGCTCAAGATCCATGTCACCATTGTTTTAGCGTCCTCGTCACTTATATTGGGGTGAGGTGGCATGGGTATTCTTCCCCAGTTTCCTGCGCCTCCGGTCTTGATTTTTTGTGCCAGTGTGTTAATTGCTGACATCGTGTCAGCTTGGTATTTTTCACTCACAGCTTTATAAGCGGGTCCAACTAACTTTTGATCTGTGTTGTGGCAATTTAGACAACCGTATTGTTGTACCAAGTTGGGCCCGGAGGAATTTTGTGCATAGCTTGAAGAGATAAATCCACTTAAAGCGATGGCAATCCAAATAGCTTTTTTCTTGCTCTTTTGACTCATTTTTACAAATCTCCTTAGAAGGCCAATGGATTAGGGCGTATTTGAACTTTGAATGCCTTGGGGGACGTATTTTTATCTCCATCGCCACTATGAAAATTAGTTCTGGTTCCAGAGGTTGTCCAAACCCCTTTGCCTTTCCACCCCAAAGTAGGGTCATCAATACGCCCGTCTACGTTTTTGCTGAAAAATCCAAGAGGATAGGGAATTCGCAAATTGACCATTTTGCCGTTGACCAAGGCCATCAGTGCTTCACCACCATTTGATGAAGCAATGGGGACATCTTTGCCTAGCCCTAGCGTGTTAAAGAGATCAACCCAAACGTAGTAAGCACCATCGGCACTTCCAGGATTCTCTGCGTTTTTAAATTGAGGGCCAGGGAAAGGGTAGAGCGTCCAGCCCTCTTCACATTGTTTACCTTCTGCCGTTGTGGGTCCATTCAATGGTCCTTTGCACTTGCTGCGGTCAAAGCTTGCCAATTGCCCACTCGAGAGCGCTGTCCAGACCACACCTTTGGAGTCAATGTCGATACCTCTTGCGCCAAAACTTCCCTTAGGAGGTTGGTAAATTTCAGCAAGTGCCGTATGGGTCGGGTCTGATCCTGGCATTAACCGAATCAAATAGCTGGGTTGATCTAGCCTAGAAAAGCCAACATCCATGGATTGACCCCAAATGGACTGATCTTTGGGGGATGATTGCACTCCATAAAAGCCTGCAATGACGCGCTTGTCTTTGCTAGGGTCAAGAGGCTGGTTGGCTTCAACGTATTCGTCACGTTTGCCATTTCCATTGGTGTCAATAATCAATGGGGTCCATCCCTGGGAGATTTTAGAGTCATGCGTTTTTAAATACAAATTAGTATTGAGCCAACCTACAACTCCATATCCTGCTCCGCCAGCGCTGGTCCACAAAGTGTTGTCCTTGTCTCGACCAAAATACAGATGTTGAGTAGTAAAACATGTATCAATCAAATTCCATTCTTTGGTTTTTGGGTTGTATACAGACAGGTGTCGAACAGATGCGTTTAGAGGAACCAATTGTGCAGAAGGGTGATCCGACCCTTTTTTACAAAACTCAGGGTTATCCTCACCTCTATTTCTTGCTGCAAACCAAAGTAGCCCACGTTGATCCCAGATCAAGTTGTGAATGCTATCGTGCCCGTCCCAAATAGCTTCATCACCCCAGTAGGCTGAGGTGGACTTGGGCAAAGTGAGAGAGGAGGGGGTTTTCGGGTCGGCGTATGGCATTCTCACTGAAGATGCGATATTTTTGATCGGATCGAGCGTAGGAACCAAATCAGTGCTCTCTTCGGGTGCCCCGTAAATCAAGCCATTGGGATAAAGTTTTGGGTTTCTTTTATCAGTGGAGATTGCATCATGCATGTAGTACTTCGGTGTTGACCAATCCCACATTGAGTAAACTGCATTGCGCTCAACGCCTTGGGGTCTTTGTGGTTTGGCAAAAGGTACTTCTCCTTTTTCAATGCGATCCGTCCAATTGGCAAACATCTCTAGGCCTCGATCTGGGCCTAACCTGCCAAGAGTGAGGGCCATATTACCCATAGCTTGGCCAGCTTGGGTGCGTTGAGCCCATGCAAGGAAGGAATCCCCGGGGTGCTGAGATTTGAAGAGCTCTGGGATTTCTCGAATCCCACGATCTCCCAACGCATGGCATGATTGGCAAGAGTTTTTCATCGTGTCGACCCAATAGGCTTGGGTTTTCATGAATGTTGGAATACCGTTGCCTTTTTCACCCGTACCAGGAAATTCACTGGCTTTGGGTAGATCGATCATGGAGTACCAGTAAACCCCAGGAAAATATTTGGCCTCCTCTTGGGGCGTGGGAGCAGGAACTGCATTGAGATTCAAAATTTGACCTGTTGTGGCGCTTACCTTGGGAGAGTCAGTCAGCCCATAACCCCGCACCCAAATTTGGTAATGTGCTTTGGGCATTTGTGGCAAAACAAATCGTCCTTGGTCATCAGTTACAACCACTTTGGCAAATTTGGTGGGCAAGTCGGTGGTCTCTGCAATCACCCAAACACCAGCTTCAGCTCCATTGGCTCCGGTGACAATGCCTGCAATTTCTTTGTCGGTGATTTTGATCCAGGGTCTAGCAATACTTGTAGAGCTATGACCTAAAAATGCTGCAGCCAAAGATAGCAAGAGTAAATTTTTTTTAAGCATGTCTCTCTCCATAGTTATTTTTTTCGATTGTCTTTTGTACTATCGAATAAAGTGTAACGATTAAAGGCGCGTTAACTCTAAGGATTACCCTAGACGATTCATGTGTTGAAATACTTTTTTTATTATTTTGAAAGTCTAGAATAAATAGAAAATGAATTCAATTTTTTTGCGCTGCACAATAAATTGTTTTTTGAGCCAAGTGTCCTCTTAGCACATCAAATCTCGGAGGTCAGTGTCCTTATCGATTAAGGGAACATCATGATTTTTTTACGCAAGAATTTGACTTCAACATTTTTAATCTTGGCGAGCTTTCTCATCGCCATTGCGTCGTCAGCATTTAATGCCGTTGCACAAGATTATCCTGTTCGTCCGATCAAGTTGATCGTACCCTTTGCGCCAGGCGGTGGAAATGATGCAATTGCAAGATTTATTGCGCGTAATCTTTCCTCTAGCTTAGGGCAGCCTGTAGTTGTGGACAATCGAGCTGGTGCGGGAGGACGCACGGGAGTTGAGTCGGGTGTCAAAGCCGAACCCGATGGCTATACCCTGACATTGATCTCCAATAGTTATGCGGCCAATCCTAGTTTATACGCAATCAATTTTGATCCAATCAATGACATCAGTGCCATTGGGATGATTGCCAAAACACCTTTGTTGGTTGCCATTCGATCTGACTTGCCGGTTAAGAATGTGGCAGAGCTTATTGCCTTTGCCAAGTCAAGTCCTCATCCTTTGTCTTACGCCTCTTCGGGTCTAGGTGGCATTTCACACTTGTCCACCGAATTGTTCATCAAAAGTGCTGGTATTGAGATGACCCATATTCCTTACAAGGGAACTTCTCCGGCCTTGACGGATTTGGTGGGACACGTCACCGATGTGTTTTTTAGTACTACAGGTGCTGCATCGCCTTACATGAAGGCTAAAAAGATCAGGGTATTGGCGGTGACCACCTCCAAGCGCAGTGTGGCTGAGCCAGATATACCTACTGTTTCAGAGTCAGGCTTATCTGGTTATGAAGTGACCGTTTGGTACGGACTGATAGCCCCCAAAAATTTAAATCTGAATGTAATTCAGTTGCTTAATAAGCATTTGAATTCAGCACTCACCGATCCCAAAACCTTGGAGTTATTCAAGACCACGGGTGATGAAGCCACCCCCACCACACCTGCAGAATTTAAAAAGCAAATCGACTTTGAGGTCAATTTGTGGAGAAAGGTTGTGGCTTCATCAAAAATCAAACTCGATAACGAAGAAGACAAAAAACCCTAACTTGTTATTTGCTTGATTAAAAAGGAGGATTAAAGGGTCGGTGATACTTTGGCTGCGCTCATATAAACATGACCATCGAATAATCTTCGTTGTGTCCGGTAAAAAGCGCCTTGTTCTGCAACCCAGACACCAGCTTTGTTTTTCACGCTTGCAGCCACAGTCAAAATGCCCGATGGCATTGCGATCCGAATTACCTCATCAGGATCACTGGGCTCACGAGTGACAGTGTTTACAACACTCCCTTTGATCCGCGCAGCAACGGCCATACACAAGGTGGCTGCAAGGGGGAGAGCGCGGTGGGGTTGACCGTTGGAGATAATGCGTGCGCTCAGATCAACATCTTGACCCAAAACTCGCTCGCCGGTGAGTGAATCTGAGTCTTGTGGTTTGGAGACAAAACCGATGAAGGGAACAAGACGCTTGGCACGGGCTTCTTCTTCATTCGCAGTCACACCCATAGCAACAGATGCGGCCAGGCGAATGGCTTGTAATTTATCGAGTAAATCTTTGTTGGCCTCGATTGCATCAGGCATTTCAACGCCAGTCAGTCCCAAGTCCTCAGCGGACAAGAAGCAGCATGCGTTACCTGCATCAACCATGGAGACTTTGAATTTTCCATATCCAGGAACATCCAAAGTATCCACGACGTTGCCTGTCGGCAAAAGCTTTCCAGTTGTGGCGCCACCTGGGTCTCTGAACTCAAGTCGGACAGGAGAACCTGTGCCTGCAACACCAGGAATGGCTAAATCCCCATCGACTGCGCTAAGGCCCTCATCGACTTCAAAGCGTGACCAGATGATTTTTTTGGTGTTGGTATTGTGAACTCTCACCAATGCATCTTTTCCTGTCACCTTCACAAAACCTTCATCAAGCGCAAATGGCCCGATTGCAGAAGACATATTGCCACAATTGCCACTGAAATCCACCTTGGCCTCTTTGACGGCCACTTGGACAAAGGTGTAGTCTACATCCGCATCTGGATGTGTTGATGGACCCACGATACAAACTTTGGACAACGACGATAATCCACCACCCATCCCATCAAGCTGGCGACCATATGGATCGGGAGAGCCAATGGCAGAGAGAAAAATATCGGGCCAGAGACTTTGGTCAACGGGGAGATCTTGCTGACGGAATACGATGGCGTTGCTGGTGCCACCTCTGATAAAAGCGGCAGGGAGTTTTTTTTGTTTCATACTATTTATTCCCAGTTAAGTGGATCAATGACCATTCGATATATGTTCAAGAGCCCATGAGTCCGGCCCATTGAAGTGCTTGCTTGATGCGTGCAATCTCGGCATCGCTTATTTTATAAAGCGGAGGTCTTACCACTGCACGTGGCAGTTTACCCAAAAGCACCAGCGCCTCTTTCATTCTATTGTGCATGTCTACAAAGGGATCTGAGTAAAACACCTCTGCGGTGAAATGAATTCGGTGATGGAGTTGTTGAGCCAACGCGAGGTCCTTATTTTGAACAGCTTGGAACAACTCTGATTGGAGTTGAGCTATCACCGAGCCGCTGCCAGACAAAAGTCCATTACAACCTAACACCAAACTTGCAAAAAGCCATGCGCTGTGAGTGCTCAAGACGTTTACTGCAGGGTTCAAAGTTTGCAGAGCCTGGACTTGCCGGTATGCCAATTGAGGGTTTCCACACCAGTCTTTGATAGCAACAATCGTGGGGACTGCTTCAATCATTTTCAAAAGTGTGCTCAAGGGGTAACCTTGCCCACCAGCCAATCCGTATTGAAATGCAATAATTGGCAAATCGCTGACTTCAGCGATACGTTTAAAGTGTTCAATGGCCATTTCAGGGCGTTGACCAAACGTGTGAATGCCAGGAGGAAACACGAGCAATGCGCTTGCACCGCCTTCATGTGCCATTTTGGCCAATCGTTGCGCCTCAAGACTACCATCACAGTAAATGCCATTGACGATGGGAGTGCTGGCTCCTACCTCATCCTGGGTGATCGCCAAAAGTTCTTTTTGTTCGTCAAAAGTGCAAGATCCCACCTCGGTGGAGTGGCAATTGATCGTCAGTGCTGTAACACCGGGCACACCAGAGAGCTCTTTGATGTGGCCGCGAAAACTCACCTCGTCAATGGACAGATCATCAAAAAATGGCAATAAAACGGCAGGAATGACGCCGTGAGGTTTGTAGTTGTGTCGAGTCATGGTGCGTAGGTGTGAAAGTTTCAAAGAAGATATGAGGAAAAAGCCCCTTAGAACCAAAGTGAAAGGTAGGGGCAAGTCCTTTAGAACTGATTATATGAAACACAGCAGTTCTTTAGTCAGTTAGCCTGTTCGCAGCCCTCAAGTCTAGGGTAGATCTGTAGACTCAATCGACAAAGATCCCCGCAAAATATCGATATTGTTGGGAGACGCTTTCGATGTTTAGATTCTTTACACCTTTTGTATCCTTTTTTTTATGGGCTTTGGCCTTGTCCTCCGCTGCCCAAGCTCAAGGTACTTTCCCCAGCAAACCGATACGTTTCATTGTCGACAGTGTGCCAGGCGGTACCACTGATTTGATGACTCGATTGTGCGCAGATGCTCTTACCAAACAAGGCATTGTGGTGTCAGTTGAGACCAAAGCAGGGGCTACAGGCGGTTTGGCTGCTGAGTACGTGATGGGGTCGTCCCCAGATGGTTACACCATCCTGGGTGCACCGAACGGAAATTTGCTAATTCAGCATTTTTTAGACAAAGGCGCCAATTTCAACCCTTCACGGGACTTGTCCTCAATTTTCATAAGCTCAGAGAGTCAGCACTTGTTGGTCGTACCCAAAACCCTGGGCGTGAGTGATATTGCCGGATTAATCGCCTACGCTAAAGCCAATCCAGATGCGGTCTACTATGGGTCGGCTGGGCTAGGCACTCAGCCTCATATTTCTGTGAGTCAACTGGGAAAGATCACCAATATCAAATTCACCCACGTACCCTACAAAGGTTTAGGGGGAGCCATGACAGATTTATTAGCAGGTCGACTTCAATTGCTATCGAGCAGCTTGGGGACGGTGAAGGCGTATCTTAAAAGCGGCCAATTAAAAGCCATTGCTGTCAGTGGACCGCATCGTTTGTCTGCGTTGTCCGACGTACCAACAGCCGCAGAGGCAGGAATCCCTGATTGGTCGATGAATGTATGGTTTGGTCTGTTTGGGCCCAAAAACTTAAACCCTCAGGCGCAGAAGTTTCTCTCAGAGCATTTGCTTGCTGCCTTTCAAGATCCCAAGTTAATTGCCAAGATTGAAGAACAAGGAGGTGGTGTGGTGACTGATACGCCTGCCCAAATCAACGATAAGCTTGTCAAGGAGTTCAAAGTCTATACCCAGCTATTTAAAGAGGGCGTGATCACCCTAGAGTGATCGCGGGGAGTCTTAATAGCGTACTAAAAAGCGCCAGCCCATATGATTCTCGGTACATTTCTCCTAAAAAGGATTAAACTGAGTACTAAATTAATCATAAGTTGAGAGGCTAAACTATGAAAAAGACCGTTTGTTTATCGCTAGGATTAATACTTGGGGTCTCAACTTTGTGGGCCCAACCCGTTCCTAAGCTTGATAACGTGCCCAACGCAGTGGATATGGTTGCAGGGACAGGGGCATTAGTTGGGACCTCTAATACAGGTAAAACAGATACTCCAAGTCAGAACAAGTCCAGTGCCGTGCCTCTTAAAAATCCTGCTAATGTCAATGGGCTGATGATTTCCAACACATCGATCTCTCCCACGATTGCTCCTGTCAACTCACCAGTCAGTTCAACCTCTCTTTACTCAGGATTCTCTAAGGAGGTGCTATCGAGCCAACCCAATCGTTCCAGTTACTTTCAAAATTCCCCCACTTGCTCGCAAACAGGAATCACCAGGTCATGCAATTAAGGTGACTTGGGATGAAAGGTGGATGGGCTTTGGTTTCAGGTATCTTGCGGATTCCTTTTAGAGTTGATGTGCTTTGACTCATGAGATGAGAATTATTCATGTTTCTCAAATCAATCTCACAAAGAGAGTGATTAAAGAAATTCTGAGATTCGTATCAAGCTTAAGAGCTCAAACCAGTCAAAATCACCGAATAATCGTTCACCCCAGCAAAGTTTCCGCCTGAAACACCGTGGATGATGCCACTTGGAATGCTGAATTGATAGGTTCCAGTGGTTTGATAAAAGTTCGAGTGCAAAATAGTCAATGTATTTCCTGACACCTGTATATACGGGTTGCTTGTGATATCCATCTGGCTTTGCTGGCCGTTTGGAGCAGTGATGGTGATGTTTCCTACACTGGGTGTGATGAATTGTGAGAAGGTGAAGACGACATCTGTAATTGCTGATCCAGATGATTTGTTCAGTGGCGCTTCAGACAAGAGGGAGATATTGGCAGGCATGGTGGATGGGGGGCTCACCAAGCCTCCATTCTGGGCAACGATACTGTTGGGGGTTAGTTGCAAGGTGACATTCGTATAGATAGTATTACCAAATTGGATCACAGGGGCGGTGAGCTTTTGTGTTGTTGCATCATAGGTGTCATAAGTACTTGCCGGTAGGCCGTTGGCGATGCTGACAACAGAGCTCACAGTGACAATCATGTTGGAATAAGTAACTCCTCCCATCATTAACTTGTTGATTGACAAGTAAGTTCCGTCATATTGATCTGGGACGAGGGGTGCATTGTCAACAAGGTTTAGCGATGCACTTGAGTTACCCACAGTGATCGTCATGGTTTTATTGCCTTGAAAGGTCGGGTGCGCAAGCGTTGCGATATTGAGGTTGGCAACTCCACCAGGTCCAATGATCACTGTGCCAGTGAGTGCTCCCGAGCTCAAGTCACCTGCAAGGACAGAGCCCGAGATGCTGTAAGGAACAGAAGTTCCCACAGGAATATTAGCGCTAGAGACGATAAAGTTGGCACTGTTGCCCTCAATGACAGTTGTCGTGGTTGCACTGACCGTGAGTGTTTGGTTTGTATCGATCAAAGTCTCAGATGCGGTTTGACCGTTAATGGAGATCGTTAAAGTTTTATTCCCCTGAAAATTACTGTGGCTCAATGTTGGGATACTGATGGTGGCTTTGCCAGAAGTGTCAATGTTCACTGAACCCGTGAGATTCGAAACACCCAAGTCGTTGGCTGCATTCACACCTGATAAGGTGTAGAAAACTTGACTAGCATTGGGTAAATTGGTGGTGCTCAGTGAAAAAATTGCGGGGCTTCCAAAATTCACTGAGCTTGAGTTGGACAGTATCGCATAAGTGGGCTTTGCCGCAGTGTCAATCAATGTTTCACTCGCACTCACGCCATTCACAGTCACTGTCAGTGTTTTGTTGCCCTGATATGTCGAGCTAGGAGTTGTTGGAATGGCGATACTGGCCATACCAGGACTTGCAATCATCACGGAGCCACTCAACTGACCGCTTACTAAATTGGCAGCACTTACTCCACTTACGTTGTAGTTGACAGACGTCCCAAAGGGGACATTAATGGTATTGACTGTGAAGATAACGGTTTGACCTGCGTTGACACTGGATGCTGTAGGAGTGAGAGTGTAAATGGGTGGGGAGGGTGAATTGTCGACTAATGTGACACTGGCGGTCTGTCCATCGACATTAATGCTCATTGTCTTGTTGCCAAGGTTATAAGCGTGAACTGTGGTTGGAATAGAGATTGTGGCTTGGCCATTATTGATGATGACTGAATTGGAGCTCAAGGTGTAATCACCTGGGCCTACATTGCCCGTGATTGAGAATTGAGCAGTGGTTCCATTCGGAATTGAGTTTGAAGACAATATAAAAATAGCATTGTTTCCTTCCACCACCGAGTTGGACTTAGCGCTCAGGTTAAAGTTAACGCCTTTAAGGCTTGCGTTGTCGATGAGATTGGTGCTGATGGATGCAGTGCTATTACCACTGCTATTACCGCTACTACTGCTTGATATCGTCACCCCCATGGTTTTGTTGCCCAAGTTACTGATGTGGCTCAGTGTAGGGATAGTCAGTGTTGCCATACCGCTCGAGTCAAGTACGACAGTCCCTGTAAGTTGACCCGTCGCGATGTCAGATGTAGAAACACCACTCAAGGTGTATGGCAAAGTTGTACCGGCGCTGAGCCCCGAGGTGACTAAATTTAAGACTACATTTTGACCCTCGTTGTATTGATTTGCCGAGGAAGTGAGACTTAGGCTCACTGGGGGTGAACGAGTAAATGAAACTGCGGTTCCGCCGTTGCCATCGCTAGATATATTTGGATAACATCCAAGGAGGGAGCCACTTACATTGATACTCAGGATCTTGCCAACGCTGTTGACAACATTAAGGAGACCTGAGTTGTAGTTCACCGATGTTGCAATGAAGCCCGCCAAGTCTATTTGATCTCCAACAACGAAAGAAGATATCTTGCCATTGTAGAGTGCAGGATTATCAAGCTTCAAAGTTGCATTGCTGCCCAGCATTTGAACTGGAATGTTGAAGTTCGTTGAAGTCGTGTTATTGAGCTCCAACGTGGCACCTGAATCAACAGTGCTGTTGCCAGTTGTGCTGATCAATGATAATGCACCATTGATTTGGAGCACGGTATTGGCTGTGGAGCTCGATAGGGGGCTTGCATAAAAAGCATTCGAGCCTGTGAAATTTGCATTCACATTGCCGTATCCTTGAATATAGCCAAAGTTACCTGTGATCGTTGTGGCGGTGATGGTACCGCCCACTAAATTGATCGTCCTATAAGCCACGATGGCGTTTGAAACATTCAAGTTGCCAGAGACAACAATATCGGCATTGGCGCTGTAGAGGTAAGTCGCGTTCAAAATCGAGTTGTTTTGAATGTTCAACTGCGTGTTGGCCACAGTCAATGTGAAGGCTGAGGCTGAACCGTTGATAAAGACGGTATTGCTATTGACAATATTGACGTTGGTTGACAAATTGGGCAATAGTCCTGAGAGCCAATTGGACGCAGTATTCCAGGCGCCTCCGGAAGGAAGCGGCCAAGAGACCGTTGGGAGGGTGGGTTGAGTGAGCGTTTCATTGGCACTGAGTTTCCCAATTTGGAGACTGAAGTTTTGTGTACCAAGGTTTCCAAAAGGTATAACTGAGGGTATAGAGATTAAAGTTTGTGAGGTGCTTGAGACTTGTACGCTACCTGTGCTTGGAGCATTATTTAAGATGGATGGATCTAGGCCTAATAAAGAGTAATTGAGTGTTGTTCCACTTAAAATATTGCTCGTGCTTAAGACAAAGCTTGCGTTGGCTCCTTCGGTCACTGAGCTCTGACTGGCAGTTAATGAGTTGATACTTGGCTCATTGAAGAACATATTTTGAGTGGTAATGCTGTAGCCATTGCTGGTGCAAAGTGAGACTTGAAAATTCATTTGGCTCTTGCTTGCGTTCAGACCCAGTGTGCCATATTGAGCACTTTGAATACTCACTTGAGTGTTTAAGGATAAAGTTGCAACACCATTGACCAAATTAATGGGATACACAATTGATCCATCGGTTTGCACTACACCATTGCCCGGCACAAAGTAATTGGCTGACATGCCGGAGATTCGTAAGTTAGCAGCACCATTCAAAAAATTGGAGGCCACTTTGATGGTGATATTTTCTCCATGTAAGTAGCTCGATTTATTAAAACTTACAGTGTTGGTGGGATTGGCAGGTAGCGGATTGATGGCTTCGGTAACTTTGAGTCCTTGCGCGCTGATACTCAGTGTTTGAGGGGTGCTTTGAATCACGCCGTCGTATCCCACGGGAACTTGGACAAGTGCAGTGCCGTCGGAGCCAATCATGACACTTCCATTGGTCTGGCTGCCATAGAGTAAGTTCATGTTGGTACTGCTGAGTGTGTAGTAAACCCAAGTACCCGCTAGACTTGAATTGGCGGAGATATTGAAACTTGCGACGCTAGCCTCGGACACATTAGGCGTCAAAGCCGTGATCGAAAAGTTATTGCTAGGAACGAAGCTTAGATTGGTGGGGGAGGGAGTCGAGGTAAGCTGAAAAACAGTTCCACTTTGATTGGCACCACCACTACTGGTGACTCCGTACAAGACTCCACCTATCTCCACCAATTGGTTAGGACTGCCTCCATTGCTGCCATTGAAATTAATCAATGTCGTGAAAGTTTGATAGTTGGGCCCACTCAATTCAAAAATAGAACCCCCACTCAAGTTTGAGAGTTCGCTATAAAGATTTCCACTTGCATCGATCACCAAATTACAGGCGGGATTCTCGAGATTCGACGCTGGGAAGTTGTACAAGACCGTAAAATTTTGGTGGTTTTGTCCGCTTAACTCAAATATAGTGCCTGCACCTTTGCTTCCACCTGTAATGGTGACGCCAAATAAATTGCCGTTGCTATCTTCTATAAGCGATGTAGGGTAGTTACCACTAAGTGATGAAAAATTAAACAATGTGCTGAGCGTCGAGTGGTCGCTGCCACTCAATGCAAATACAGTCCCCAAGTTGTTACTGCCACCGTCAGTGGTCAAGCCATAAATGATTCCACTCGGGTCCATGAGTAAATAATTGGGCTGAAAGCCATTGCTTCCATTGAAATTTACCAAAGTGCTGTAGTTTTGAAAACCAGGACCACTCAATTGATATATGGTTCCTTTGTTGGTGCTGCCGCCAGTCATGGTTGCACCTATGATGTTGCCTGATGGCGTCAAGACCAAGTTGCTCAGTGGCAATGCTCCATTGCTGCTGTTGAAGTTGTAGAGAGTTGTAAGCGTTTGGTGGTTGGGACCTGATAACTCAAACACTGTACCGGCGCTTGATTTCGTGCTACCACCGGCTTGAGTCGTTCCAAAAATATTGCCACTCGGGTCCTCAATTAAGCCACTGAATGGGTATGCACCATTGCTTCCGTTAAAGGAAATGATGGGTGTGATGGTTTGGTAATTGATACCTGAGAGTTGAAAGATGGTACCTTGGTTATTCAAGCCTCCCGAGCTTGCAAGCCCCAAGAGGTTGCCTGAAGTATCGACAATCAAATCCCCGTTAGGATTCAAACCGATATTGGCTTTGAAATTGGCCATGGTAGCCAGCATATTAGCCGTGAGGGTATTGTTTCCCAAATTAAGGGTGATGCCTACATTCCATGTCCCACTGCTACTGACTGTCGTGGTGGCAACTTGGGTATTACCATTCCATATTACGATAGTGGCCCCAGGTAATCCAGTGCCACTCAGGGTTTGGTTGGCAGCTCCTACGGTGCCAGAGACGGTCGTTATGCTGATACTGTTGCTGGCCATTGAGAAAGGTAGGCTAGAGTTCAAACGAATTTTTATCTCTGCGCACTTGGTTATGGGCCAATTTGTTTCAAAGATGTGCGCCAACACTTGCAAAAGTGCTTCAGTCTTGATCATACAAGTTTCAATTTTTATTGGCTATCGTTTTGTAATTTGATTCTTACGATTTTGTAATATTTAAAGAATTATGACTAAAAGAAAAAGTCATATAGGAGAAAAAATAGCCCTCAGACTTCTGAATATTATTAAATTGAGCTTTACTGCTGGAAGATGACTCAATGTATTACGGCATTAAGCGTGGGTTGGAGTTGCAATTGATTTCTTGCCAAAGCGTTCAGGGGATTGAAAAAAAGAAGTGAAACAGAAAATTAGAAAAGCTTGAGTACAAGCAGGTTTGTTTATATCTGTAGACGACCTTGACTCTTAGGGAGTGCACTAAAGTTCAGGGTAGTCGGATTGATAACAATGTCTGAGGTTGCTACTTTGACAAGGTCAATCCCCTTAGTCTCACTTAATATAAATTACAACGCACCATATCAACGCAATCGCCAACCAAAGTTTCAAACTGTGTTTGCTTAAAAACTTCACTGCCCTGTCCTCCCAATTAGAACTTGGAGTTGTTGAAGTTATTTTGTCCACCAGAGAATCCTCTGTCTTTGGACCAGAACTGGATCCCCAAAGGTTGGGGTTGGAGTTTATAAAGCCATAAGGGTTTGGGCTTTGAGCCTCTTGAGATATTTGTTTCATGTTGGAATCTCTTAAAGATTCTTTCAATCGACCTAACTCCATCTCCAACTCTAAGGCTCTTTGGACCAATAAATAATGGGCATCGGGCTTAAGGTCTATTTGTTCTCGAATAAGCTTGTCAGCTAAAGGGTCTTTAAAGCGAGTTGGTGTCTGATTGAGTTGCCTTAAAAACCCCATTAACAATGTGCATTCATCTTCTGTCATGGTGAGCCTTGTCTAATAGATGTGTGAATTCAGGAGAACAATTGAAAATTGCGAGTGAACAAATCAATTAATTTCATTATCAGTTGACGCTATATTTTTTTCATGTCTTTTACCCCAGTTTGAGGGAATACCCTTTGGTGGTTTTCACTATCAAGAAATATTGATAAACTCACTAAATTAGGGACTCAATGGCTATGTTGCTGTTGTCCAATATTTTGAAAGCTGTAGGTTATGAATTCGGACGCAGTCGAATCGCATGGTTATAACGCACAGATTTCAATCTCCTCTGTTGGCCAGACATTGATGTCTCTCGTCTCTAATGAGTCGAATAGCGCATCCAACGACTCCAACCCCAAGAAATTAAATCATATTTCCCCTGAATGTGAATCTTCCATTCAGTCTGTTATTGACTCACATATTATTCCCAGGCTCTTGAACTCCCAGAGTTTGCAGCTCAAAGACTCTGATTCACCCCAAGGCTCAAATGTGTTGCCCACTCCTTTGGAGTTGCAGACTTTTTCAGCACTCACCATTGATGATGGTCCCTTGTTGGCACAAGCTTTTGTGGACCAGATGTTGTTAAAGGGGATGAGTCGTGAAACTGTCTTTCTTGAACTGATCACACCCGCAGCTCGGATTTTGGGTCGGCAATGGGAGAATGAAGAAATTGATTTTTTGCAAGTCACCCATGGCCTGATTAGGCTGCAGTCCATTACCCACGCTATCGGTTATGCCAATCAACATGGTCCCTCAGTGAGTGGTGAGGTGAAAAGGGTCATGATCGCGTCTGCCCCTGGCTCTGAGCATTTGTTGGGTGCCAGTATTGTTGCTGAATTTTTTCGCAAAGCAGCTTGGCAAGTCGTTTTAGAAATTTCCCCTTCAGCCAAAGAACTTGTCCAAGTCGTTCATCGCGAGTGGTTTGATACCATTGGCTTGTCAGTGAGCATTCATGCTCAATTGAATGGTTTGACAGAACTTATCAGTCAAATTAAAAAATCGTCCCTCAACCCTCGCCCAGTGATTTTGCTCGGAGGGCCCATTTTTACGGTCATGAACTTGAAGGCCAGTGAGTTTGGGGTCGATGGGATCAGTGTGGATGCCAATGAGGCTGTGGCCTTGGCGTGGTCTTTGCAGCCGACAGATTAAAAATCTCCACATGAATTAAAAAGGGGCCTCACCTCTTTTGTTGCAAAACAGTTTGTTTGACTTTCGACTCGCTGATCAAGGTTTCGTCACTTGGTGTGACAAGAGGCTTTAGAATCTCAGCTTTAGGCCTGAGTCGGATCAATTCTTGATGATCAATAACGACTATCGCCAGATGAACATTAGGTGAAAGTTTCAATGAATTTCGAAATTCCCCACGAATTACAAATGATTCAACAAACAGTTGAATCTTATGTTAAAAAAGAGTTGCGTCCTCTAGAAAAACAAATTGAAGAGGATGACCACATCGCCAAAGATTTGGATTTGTCGCTTAGAAAAAAAGCAGTGGCAATAGGCTTATACGGGCACAATCTCCCAGAAAATCTTGGTGGGGGGGGAGTGGGCACGTTAGGTCAGGCCTTGATCGGTGAAGAGTTAGGTCGCACCACCATGGCCCTAGCATCAACTGTGGGTTATTTACCGGGAAGCTTACGCTATACGCACGAGTCACAACGCTCTTGGTTTTTGGATCCCATACTACAAGCAGAAAAAATTGTGGCCTACGCTGTCACAGAACCCGATGCTGGTTCTGATTTTGGGCGAGTCACCACCAACGCTAAACGCGAAAACGGTCGATGGCGCCTAAATGGCACCAAGCAATATATCTCCAACGCTGAGTCTGCCGATTTCATCTTGGTGGTGGCGGTCACTGATCCTAGCGCACCTTTGCGTTCGCGTTTCACCATGTTCATTGTTGACACACAGTCACCCGGTTATACGTATGTGAGAACTTTCAAGAAGATGGGCTGGCGTGGTCATCCATTGGGTGTTTTTGCGCTGGAGGATTGTTGGCTAGATGACCACCATGTTCTTGGCGAGGTTGGTGGAGGATTTGCAGCGGTCATGTCGACCATCAATGCCACTCGCGTACATTTGACAGGGCGCTATATTGGGATGGCCAATATGTTGATGGAGATGGCTCTAGACTATGCTGCTCAGCGGGTCACGTCAGGCGTTCCGCTAAGTCATCATCAGTCTTTGCAATTCATGCTCGCAGACAGTGATGTTGAGAAAAATGCAGCCCGACTTTTGATGTTCCTTGCAGCCCAAGAGGCTGATGCAGGCAACCCTCATGCTAGAGTTTCAGCAGCCCAATGCAAACTCTACGGCAGCGAGATGGTAGGACGTGTGGCCGATCGCGTGGTTCAAATTTTTGGAGGTGCTGGCTTCGTCAGTGATTTACCCATTGAGCGCATGTACCGTGACGCGCGAGCGTTCAGAATTGGTGAGGGTACTTCAGAGATTTTGCGAATACAAATTGCAAGAAATTTACTAGGTTAGTTCAAATCAATTAAAAACTTGAATCCTCTTTATTTGAATCTCAAGGGATAGCAATGATGAACGATCATGAGCAAAACATCCAACGTGTAAGTTTTGCAATGCATGGGCACGTTGGAGTACTGACCATGCAGCACCATGAGCAGCACAATGCGCTAAGCCCACTGCAGGTCAAGGCCTTTTTAGCGGCGCATGCTGAAAGCCTGGCTCAACACGCTCGAGCTCTGGTCATCACCTCCAGTGACAAACACTTCTGTGCAGTAGCTGATATCAATGAATTTCTAAAAGGCCAGTTGCTTGACCCTAACGCACCTGTTGGAGAATATGCACCTATGGTGCTGTTTAAAACACTCATCGAGGACAGTCGTCCCATCATTGCCGCAGTCAATGGAGCTGCCCTTGGCGGAGGTGTTGAGGTGGTGTTGTGTTCAGATTTGGTCTTGGCCAGTACAGCTGCTAAATTTGGTATGCCCGAGATCAGCCTTGGGGTACTGCCCAGAACTGCCACTGTGAGACTGAGCGAAATTATCGGCCGACGTAGAGCGTTGGAGATGATACTTACTCGGCGACGCATCGATGCGCAAGAGGCTTTGTCTTGGGGTCTGATCAACCGCGTTTGCCAAGATGAACACTTGGTTAGTGATGCCATCGCTTTGGCCAATGACATTATCACTGCTCCACCCACGATCATTGGCGCCGTTAAACGAAACCTAGGCCGCATCGATCCAAAGGACTGGCAAGCCATCCATCAATTGTTAGGTGAGATGGATCCCCGCGAATGGAGAGAGGGATTGACGGCTTTTAAAGAGAAACGACCAGTAGATTTTGAGCAATTTTGGCAAAAGTCATCGTAATCCCTTTTTCTCGAGTTCACTATTACTCGAGTGTCTACTCAATCGAGTTGCAACTTGATGTCCTTAGATACCTTTGCCCATTTAAGCGTTTCACTGTCGATTCGCTCGCTAAATTGAGCGGGACTTCCGGTTGCTGGTATCAGACCTTGTGACCTTAACTTTTTCACGATCTCTGGGTCTTTAAAGACCTCCTTGAGTTCTGAGTTGATGCGTTCGATGATATCGTTGGGTGTACCAGCAGGCGCCATCAAACCGTTCCAATCCAAGACCTCAAATCCATTGACCGACTCCGCCACAGCCGGTGTTTCTGGAAAATCGCTGATTCGCGATAGGCTTGAAAGTCCCAATGCCCGTAACTTGTTGCCCTTGACCAGGGGCCATGCTGGGGGTTGACCTCCAAATGTAAAGGTCACGTCTCCGGCAATGACTGAGGTTAAAGCAGCGGGTGCTGTTTTATAAGGAATGTGTGTAATATTGATACCAGCCATTGCACCAAATAAAACACCCGCCATGTGAGATGCTGTTCCATTGCCAGCTGAAGAAAATGTAATCTTTTCAGGGTTTTTCTTTGCAAATGCAATCACATCACCCACACTCTTAAAGGGTGAATCTGCAGAGACCACCATCAAGAGTGGTGTGGTCACCGACATCGATATGGGTGAAAAGTCCTTTTTACTATCGTATGGCAGATTAGAGTAAATGTTAGGGTTGATGGTGAGGGTGCCCACGTGCCCGACGACCAATGTGTAGCCATCGGGAGCTGCCTTGGCGGCAGCACCCAAGCCAATTGCTCCACCTGCACCTATGCGGTTATCGATCACAATCGGTTGTCCCAAGCGCTCAGACAGCTTGGGCGTGATCACCCGAGCCACAGCATCAGGCGAGGATCCTGGTGCATGAGGAATGATCAGCTTGATGGGATGACTCGGATAGCTTTCAGAAAAAGCACTTAGACAAAGTGTGCATAGAGACATGCCTATAAAAAGACGAGTGAAGAGATTTTTTAACATGTTGAAAGTTATTTCTGAAGACAAAGGCTGATTATCCTTATTGGTGAATCTAATTGGAGCCACAATCGACAAACCCTAGGGTTTACCTTAGGTTTTTGGGTGAATGGGTAATCCATCAGTTGCTATGCTTTCCAAGTGTATGAGCCATCCATCCTCTATACTTGTGGTTCAATGATGAGAGTAATTTTTTAAAGTTTTAGGCAGCCATGAGACGAGCACAAACCTCAGTTCAAAAAATGTTGGCCCATGCCAGTGGTCTGCAATCGGTTCAAGTGGGGGAGATTGTTTACCCCACGCCTCAATGGGTCATACTCCATGATGGTTATGTAGAAATTGCTCACAAAGAGCTCAGTGAAATGGGCTATGCCAGGGTGGCACATCCCGAGAGAGTTATGTTTGTGACCGATCATGAAGTGGCTTATTCCACCCAACGGGCGCTGCTCAGGGGACAAACTATCCGCAAAGTGGCCAAGGACTGGCAGGTGGGTGCATTTTTTGATGCAGGGCGGGCAGGGCATGGTCACTTGCATCCAATGGAGATGGGATTGATAAAGCCAGGCATGTTTTTGTTTGCCTATGATATGCACGCCACCAATTTCGGCGCCGTGGGAGCCTTGGCCATTCCTGTCAGCTCAGAGATCACCAGTGTATTGGCCACTGGGAGTGTCTGGGTCAAAGTCCCGTCTACCATTCGAGTCAATTTGAAGGGCCAGTGGCGTGAAGGCTCTCACCCCAGGGACTTGGGTTTTTTGCTGGCTCAAGGGTTGTCAAAAAGTACTTGGGGTGTTGCAGGGGATTACAGACTCATTGAGTTTGCCGGTGAGGCGCTCAACACCATGCCATTGTCCAGTAAAGTGGCCTTGTGCAATTCAATCACAGAAATTGGTGTGGCGTCGGTACTTTTCCCACCGCACGATGCACCTTATGATTGTTTAAGTGATCAGGAGGCCGAATTCGAGGCTGTGCTTGACTTTGACTTATCTAGCATCGAGCCCCAACTCGCTCTCCCAGGTGGCCCAGATTTGGCGAGTCCTGTGACGAAAGCCTTGGGCACACCGGTACAACACGCATTCATTGGTGCGTGTGGCTCGGGTATGTACGAGGATTTTGTGGACGCAGCTGCACTTTTAAAGGGTCATCAAATTCATTCGGGCGTCAGAATGTTTGTGGTACCAGGCACTGTTGAGACTCAAAAGCGTTTGGCCAATGATGGTGTTTTGCAGCTTTTCATGGATGCTGGTGC
>Ga0208618_1000246_pt1 | contig 25624 bp, 21 predicted proteins | sample CryBogCBE18Jul08_FD_184585 | JGI IMG/M metagenome (GOLD analysis project Ga0208618, IMG submission 184585) | Freshwater microbial communities from Crystal Bog, Wisconsin, USA - CBE18Jul08 (SPAdes) | ecosystem: Environmental > Aquatic > Freshwater > Lake | place: Crystal Bog, Wisconsin, USA...
CGTGGTTTGAAAAACACCTTTCGCTTTGGACCCGGTTACAAAAAATGCGCACAAATTGCAGTTTCCAATTTGCATGTGCTGAACACGGCTGCTGGCAAACCAGCCAAAACCGTGATGATCATCCACGAGGAGTCACTCTTTGGCACCGGAACTGCCAATTTGTTGTCTGCTGAGTTGCCTGGTTATGGCTATGAAATCAAGGAGGTCTTGAAGCACCCCAACCCCACACGAGACTTCAACAACATTGTGTTGCGCATGAAGCAAGTCAATCCCGATATCGTGATTCCTGCCAATTACTTTGATGAGTACGCACTCTTGGTTCGCACCATGAAGCAACAAAAGGTGGTGCCCAAAGCCATTTATTCGGTTTTGGGTGGTGCGGCATCGAGCTACAAATTCGTCAAAGAGTTCCCAGATGCAGCCAATGGCATCATCGATTGCAACCACTGGTTCAACCCCAAGGACAAGCGTGCGTTCGCGCTCAAAAAACGAGTGGAAGCAAAAGGACTTTTCTACAGTTATGAGGTGTGGTTGACCTACACCGCAGTGAAATTGTTGGCAGATGCCATCGATCGTGCAAAATCCACCGATCGTGCTGCAATCATTGATGCTTTGAACAAGAGCACCTTCAGCGATCATTTCTTGCCTTTTGGCCCCACTCAGTTCGTCAATGGTCAAAACACGGGCGCACAACCTTTGATGACCCAAGTCATCAAAGGCGATATCAAAGTGATCGTGCCAAGAGATTACAGAGAAGCAGAACCCATCTTCCCGCTGAATGCGTAAGGTTTGAACAAAGTCGTTGCTGGTCAAATGCGTGCAGTAACTTCCTGCATTTGACCGCGGCACTTTAAGTTCTCTCATCTCTAGGGGCTTGCTCTTCACGCAAGCCTCTTTTTTACTTTGGGTTCAGGTGCATGTTTGACGCAGGTATTATTTATTCATCCCTCCTCAATGGATTGACCTCTGGGGCGGTTTACATTTTGATTGCCCTGGGCTTGACCCTCATTTATGGGGTGCTTCACATCATCAATTTTGCGCATGGCGCTGCACTCATGCTCGCTTTGTATGGTGTTTATTTTCTGAAGGTGAACTTGGGGCTGGACCCTTATTGGTCGCTGCTCATCATGGTGCCAGTGATGTTCGTGTTGGGTTATGCCTTGCAGCGTTTGGTCATTGAGCGTGCGAGTCACGGCAAGGATGAGAACATATTGTTGGTCACTTTGGGGTTGTCAATTGTTTTAGAAAACTTGGCGCTGCTGTTTTTTAAATCCGACACCCGAAACATTGAAACGGCCTACACACTCACAACCGTTGCGGTCGGCCCAGCCATGATTGCTTTGCCCAAAATCATTGCGTGCTTGGGCGCTGCATGCATGTCTTTGTTGCTCATTGGCATGATGAAATTCACCAAAATCGGACTTGCCATTCGTGCTGTGGCCAAAGAAAAGCAGGGCGCTCGCTTGATGGGTATCGATGTTGAGCACGTGTATGCCATGAGCTTTGGCATTGGATTGGCTTGTTTGGGCGCTGCCGCTTGCTTTTTGTTGCCCGCCTATTACGTCAATCCCAGCGTTGGAGGTGGGTTTGTGCTCGTTGCCTTTACGGTTGTGGTTTTGGGAGGCATGGGTAGCTTTACGGGCGCAGTGGTGGGTGGTTTGCTCATTGGTGTCGTGGAGTCCTTGGGAGGGCTCTTCATGGGAGACTCTTTGGGGCAAGTTGGCATTTTCATGCTCTTCATCATCGTTTTGTTGATCAGGCCTCAGGGTCTTTTTGGAGCCAAGCGATGAAAGATTTCAGATTGATCGTGCTCTTTGCAGTCGGCTTTGCCGTCTTGCCTTGGTTCACCCACTCAGGCGTCCTCCTCAATGCGCTCATGATGGCGCTTTTTGCCTGCTTGATGTCTCAGTCGTGGAACATTTTGGGTGGTTTTGGTGGGCAGTTGTCGTTTGGACATGCGCTCTTTTTTGGAACAGGCGCCTACGCTCAAGCGATTTTTCAAATGCAGTATGGCGTGAATCCTTGGGCAGCCCTAGCCCTAGCGGTTTCAATTTCATCCCTGTTGGGTGGCGTTTTAGGTTGGATTTCATTTCGCTACGGATTGAGGGGATCTTACTTTGCACTCATCACCTTGGCATTTGCCGAGGTCTTTCGAATCTTGTCGCTCTCGAGCACCATCACAGGAGCCGGCGTTGGTCTCATGCTTCCCTTGTCAGAGTCGTTTGGCAACATGCAGTTCTCAGGCAAGACCGGTTTCATTGAGTTGATCCTGTGCATGAATGTGATTGCGCTTTTGATCACGCTTTGGTTGAAGAACTCACGACTTGGAGCCTATTTACAAGCCGTGCGAGACAACGAAGACGCTGCCAAAGCGTTGGGGGTCAATCCGCTGAAGGTGAAATTTTTCGCCATCTCCATCTCTGCAGCTCTCATGGGGGCTGCAGGATGTTTTTACGTTCAAGTTTTTCAGTACATCGATCCCAATTTGGCCTACGGCGCCCACACCTCAGTGGCCGCATTGGTGGGAGCCATAGTGGGTGGAATGGGCACCTTGTGGGGACCTGTGCTGGGTGCGTTTGCCCTTGAATTGCTCTCGAGTCTGACGCGCAATTTCTTGGGCGAATTGCCAGGCATCAACATGGTGGTTTATGGGTCTTTGCTCATCGCGATCATCATGTTTTTACCCAAGGGTTTGATTGGCTTGTTCTCTTCAATGGGCGCTAAATCCCAGGTGAGGGGCGGCATCGCGGTCGATTCCAAGCTGAAATCTTAAGGAGTAAATCGTGAAGCTACTCAGTGTTCAAGAGGTGAGCGTCTCCTTTGGTGGGTTAAAGGCAGTGCAAGGCGTGAGCCTGGAGCTTGAGGAGGGCACACTTGGCGCCTTGATCGGTCCCAATGGAGCGGGCAAGACCACTTTTTTCTCGATCATCTCTGGGTTCGTGAAACCGGACTCGGGTCGGGTGGAATTGGCTGGAAAAGACATCACCACTTTGAGTCCTTATGCAAGGGCGAACGAGGGACTGACTCGAACGTTTCAGATCGTACAACCCTTTGCTGCTCAAACGGTTGGCGAAAACGTGGCTGTGGGTGCTCACTTGCATTGCGCCTCTAGGAAAGAGGCCTTGGCCAAAGCGCGAGAGGTGACGGCACAAGTGGGACTATTGGGCATATTTGATCAAAAGGCAGGAGAGCTCACGGTTGCTGGACGCAAGCGCTTGGAGTTGGCCAGAGCGCTTGCAACGAGACCGAAATTGTTACTCTTGGATGAGGTGCTTGCAGGACTCAATCCTCAAGAAATACAAGAAATGCTGCCCGTCATTCAAGGTATTTGTGACAGCGGAGTGAGCGTCTTGATGATTGAGCATGTGATGCAAGCGGTGATGAGCTTGGCGCAGTACGTGTGGGTACTCTCTCAGGGGCAGTTGATCTCACAAGGTTTGCCTCAAAAGGTCACGCAAGACCCCTTGGTCATTGAGGCCTACTTGGGGCAAGGAACTGCTCAAAAAATCAAACGCCTCGCTCAAGGGGAGACCTCATGAAGTCACCAATTTTGGATGTGCGAGAACTAAGAGCCGGCTATGGTTCAGTGGAAATTTTGCGTGGCATCAGTTTGCATGTCAACGAGGGCGAGCTTGTCGCACTCTTGGGCAGCAATGGGGCTGGCAAAACCACTCTCAACCACGCATTGTGTGGTCTTTTGTCAAACAAGTCAGGACAAGTGATTTTTGCTGGTGCAGATTTGAGCCAAGCGCATTACACAAAAATTGTTCAAGCCGGGCTGATTCAAGTGCCCGAGGGCAGAAAAGTTTTTCCTGATTTGAGCGTTTCAGAAAATCTGGACTTGGGTGCTTATGAGCGAGGAGCAGCCAATTTGCGCGCCAACAAGGCCAAAGTTCTTGAGATTTTTCCACGTTTGAAGGAGCGTCTGGATCAGTTGGCCGGCACCATGAGTGGAGGCGAGCAGCAAATGCTTGCCATCGGCAGGGCCTTGATGTCAGAGCCTAAGTTGTTGATTTTGGATGAACCTTCATTGGGCTTGTCGCCCAAGTTGGTTCAAGAAATGTTTGACTTGATTGAGCGCTTGCGGGTCTCGGGCCTTTCAATACTGTTGGTGGAACAAAATGTAGGGCAGTCTTTGGAAATCGCAGAGCGAGCTTATGTGCTTGAGAATGGCGCCATCAAATTTGAAGGCGTTCCAAGCGAATTGTTGGCCAGTGACGCCATGCGCCAGGCCTATCTTGGTGTTTAGACCCTGAAATTTGAGGTGAATATGTTTCAAACTTTTGTCTCTGCGTTGTCCACGTTCTTGAACCCTTTTAGTAAGGGTCATCAAAGAAACGATCTCACCATTCAATGCACTCGCTTCATGTTGTCCATGCTGCTCGCGCTTGGGATGGCACAGGGTGTTCAAGCAGAGCCTTCGGCCGTTCGAATCTTGGTGGGCGCGCCTGCTGGGGGCACCACCGACACCATGGCCCGAGCCTTGGCACAGGCTTTGGGTCAAGCGCTATCGAAGACGGTGCTGATTGAAAATAAAACGGGTGCGGGTGGCAATTTGGCCGCAGAGGCGGTGGCTCGCTCTGAGCCAGATGGAAACACTTTGCTCATGAGCTTCACCTCTCACGCCATCAACGCAAGCCTCTATCCACGCTTGCCTTTTGACCCTGTGAAAGATTTCACACCCATCACCATGGTCTCCACCTCGCCCTCGATCTTGGTGGCTCATCCCTCGCTGCCAGCGAACAACTTGGTGGAGTTGATTGCCCTGGCCAAGAAAAAACCCAATCAACTCAATTTTGCAGTTGGTGCAATGGGCTCTTCATTGCACTTGGCAGGTGACGCATTCAAGATGAAGGCTGGAGTAGACATCGTTGACATTCCTTATCGTGGAACGGCTCCTGCCATTCAAGATGTCTTGGCCGGTCAAGTGCAAATGATGTTTGCCAACATTGGAAACGCCAAGCAATACATTGCAATTGGAAAGCTCAAGCCTTTGGCTGTGACATCGTTGAAAAGGCTACCCGAATTCCCCGATGTTCCCAGCATCTCTGAGACCTTGCCTGGATTTGAGTCCAATGCGTGGTTTGGCCTCTTTGGGCCCGCCAAAATGTCACCTGAGGTTTTAAAGCGACTCAGCGAGGCCGCCATTTGGGCGGTTCAGTCTGCAGAGGTCAAAAAACGCATTGAGGCCGAGGGGGCTTCGCCCGTAGGCAACTCTCCTCAGGAGTTTGCAAAATTTGTTCAAGCTGACATTGTGCGCTGGAGCGAGGTGGTCAAGTTCTCAGGGGCCAAACCAGAATGAAGCACGCTCAAACATTGGCGCAAAAAATCATCGCCAAAGCCTCTGCCAAAGATGCAGTGGTGCCCGGTGAAATCGTCAACTGTGCGGTGGATTTGGCCATGTTCCACGACTCCTCAGGACCTAGGCGACTTGACCCTTGGCTCAAGGAGTTGGGTGCAAAAATATGGGATAAAAACAAAGTCGTTTTGGTCTTGGATCATTATGTGCCAGCCAGGGATGCCGATTCAGAGCAAATCGTACAAATCACACGCAAAGTGGCTCAAGAATGGAAGCTGCCTCATGTGATCGATTCTGAGGGCATCTGTCACGTGGTGCTGCCCGAGCGCGGGCATTTGAGACCAGGGCTTTTTTGCGTTGGGGGCGATTCGCATTCGCCCACCGGTGGTGCTTTTGGTTGCTACATGTTTGGCATTGGCGCCACGGAGATGTTAGGTGTGGTGGTGACGGGCGAGATTTGGCTCAAGGTGCCCCAGACGCTTCAGATGAATTGGTCCGGAAAACTTCAAAAAGGGGTTTGCGCCAAAGACATGGCCTTGCACATGATTGCAACTTTGGGGATGAATGGTGGGCAATACCAAGCGGTTGAGTTTGCAGGCTCAGCGGTCAAGGCGCTGGGCATGCAAGAGCGAATGACCCTCTCCAACATGAGTGCCGAGTTGGGTGCCCAAGCCGGATTGATCGCTGCGGATGAGATCACCAAAGATTATTTGATGGGGGTTGGAGTCAGACCAGAACAGATGGAGGACTTGGATTGGTGGCATACCGATGAGGGTGCACAAGTGAGTTCTTGGAATTTCGATGCAAGTCACCTGGCCCCTCAGGTGGCGGCTCCCCATTCTCCAGCCAACACCAAGGATGTGGGCGAGCATGTGGGGCAGCGCATTGATGTGGCCTACATTGGGGCTTGCACGGGCGCGAAGTTAGAAGACTTGCGTGCTGCAGCACAAGTGCTCAAGGGTCAAAAAATCAGCTCAAGCGTCAAGTTGATGGTGGCTCCTGCCAGCTTGAGGGACCAGGAACAAGCCCAGCGTGAGGGCGTGATGCAGTCCTTGCTTGAAGCCGGTGCTGTGCTCTTGCCCAACTCATGTGGTGCATGTGCGGGTTACGGTGCCTCATTCGACGAGGGCCAAACGGTCATCTCCAGCACAGCCAGAAACTTCAAAGCCCGAATGGGGCCGGCGAGTGTGCAAGTGTTTTTGGGCTCCCCTTGGACTGTTGCGGCCAGTGCGCTTCGTGGTGTCATCTCCGATGTGCGTGAGGTCTTGGCATGAACAACTTGGATTCCATCAAACCCTCGCGCGTGTGGAAATTTGGCTCCCAAATTGACACCGATACCTTGGCACCTGGCGCATACATGAAATACAGCATCGATGTGATTGCAAAGCATGTGCTCGAGTCTGTTCGAGCGGAATTTGCCTCTGAGGTCCAGCCTGGTGATGTGATGGTTGCGGGCCCAGGGTTTGGGGTGGGCTCCTCGCGTGAACAAGCCGCAGGTGTGTTGGTGCACTTGGGTGTGAAAGCTGTGATAGCCCCATCTTACAGTGGGCTTTTTTTTAGAAATGCATTTAATTTAGGATTGCTTTTGCTCACCTGCCCAAGGGCTGAGGAGCTCCAAGACGCAGAGCTCGTGCTCTTGAGCGGCCAGCGATTGCAAAAGGCAAACGGTGAGCCATTGGAGTGCGAGCCCATTCCCGCTTTCCTCATGGACATGGTGGAGCACAAGGGGCTCATGAACGTCTTGAAACTCAAAATGAAAAACACCTGACCCATCCACAAAGACTTTTTTTCGACATATCTTATGCAACACAATTTGAATCAATCAGGTGAAGTCCAAGCCATGGATCCGGTGACTTTGGCGGTCTTAAAGGGACGACTGGAGCAAATCGCCGATGAAATGGACGCAACCCTTTACCGAAGTGCCTTCAACCCCATCATTGCCGAAGCACACGATGCGTGTCATGGTTTGTATGACGCACAAAGTGGTGACACCTTGGTCCAGGGCAAATCGGGCTTGCCCATCTTTGTTGGCGTGATGGCTTTTGCAGTGCGCTCGGCACAAAAAGTGGCTGCTGAGCGAGGTGGAATGTTGGAGGGAGACACTTGGCTCTTCAACGACCCTTATGAAGGGGGGACACATGCCAATGATTTCAAGTTGGTGAGGCCTTACTTCAGAGGGGGTAAATTGTTTTGCTTCTTGGCCTCAGCAGCGCATTGGCACGATGTGGGTGGGGCTGTGCCAGGCAACTACAACCCCGTTGCAACCGAATGTTGGCAAGAGGCGGTACAAATTCCACCGGTGCGCATTGTTCAAGGCGGCGAGTTGGCTCAGGATGTTTTGGCCATTTTGCGCGCCAACACCCGTTTGCCAGACAGTTTGTGGGGCGATTTGAATGCTCAATTGGCGGCTCTTGATCTGGGGGTCAAGAGGCTAGACGATTTGCTTGAAGAGTATTCCGAGCAAATGGTGAAGAGTGCCTTTGGTGAGCTCAGGCGCAGAACGCTTCAGCTCATGAAGTCCCACATTGCTGCCTTGCCCGATGGTCAGTATGACTTCAGTGATGTTTTGGACAACGACGGTGTGCGAGATGAGTTGCTGCATATTTCTCTCCAAATGACCATCCAAGGCGATCGACTGGTTTTGGATTTTTCAAAAACCTCTGAGCAGTGTGCAGGTCCGGTGAACATTTCTCGCGCCACTGCAGTGGCCGCTTGTTATGTTGCCCTCAAACACATCTTTCCCGACGTGTCGGCCAATGCTGGCGTTTTGGATGCTGTTGAGTTTGTGATTCCCGATGGACTTGTCATCAGCGCGCATCGTCCCAAGCCTGTGGGGGGGTACACCGAGACCATTTTGCGAATGATTGATGTGATATTCAGTGCAATGGCACTGGCCAACCCTTCACTGGCTGTGGCTCATGCCTATGGCACCATCAATGCATTGTCCATTGCTGGCCAAAGAAATGACACAAAGAGGAAGGGTCAGCCTTGGGTGATGTTTAGTTTCTTTGGCGGAGGGCATGGCGGACACGACCAAGGAGATGGACTCAGTCATGGAAATGCGCCGATTTCAACGGCCACCATTCCGCCTTTGGAAATCTTGGAAGCGGCTTATCCTGTTCGCTTCACGCAATGGGCTTTGAGGGCTGATTCGGCTGGAAGTGGTGAGCATCGAGGAGGACTTGGTGCGGTTTATGAAATCGAACTCTTGGAGGAAAGCGCTCAAGCCTTTGTGTTTGGTGAGCGCGCGAAGTCTCCTCCCAAAGGGATTGCGGGCGGAGGCGATGCAGCTCTGAATGTATTTGAATATCAGCAAAATGGGCAATGGGTCAAACCCCCCATGGGCGCCAAAGCCAATGGCATTCAACTCAAAAAAAGCGAACGCGTTCGCTTGAGCACTCCAGGTGGAGGCGCATGGGGTGACCCCAAGCTCAGGAGCAAGGCAGCCATCGATCGAGATCTTGAATTGGGTTATGTGAGCGCGCAAAAGAAAGGGGGTGCTGCATGACTTCATCCAAAGAACCATTGAACGACTCCAGCACACGCTACATCATTGGCGTTGATGTGGGCGGAACCTTCACCGATTTATTCGTTCTCAATGAGCAAAAGGGTGAGGCACGTGTGATCAAGGTCCCCTCCACACGTGGCCAAGAGGCCTTGGGGTTCATGAACGGTGTGAAACAAATCAACGAGGCTGATCCATCGCAAGCGATTTCTCAAATTGCAACACTGGTTCACGGCACCACCGTTGCCACCAATGCGCTTTTGGAGCGCAAGGTTGCAAAGACGGGTTTGATCACCACCAAAGGATTTCGCGATGTCCTTGAAATGCGACGTCGAGACAGACCTCACACCTGGGGTTTGAGGGGGGACTTTATTCCCTTGATCTCCAGAGATTTGCGCTTGGAGGTCAATGAACGAGTTTTGGCCGACGGATCCGTTTTAGATGCAGTTGACCCTCAAGAGGTTCAAGCATGTGCCAAACAACTCTTGGAGTCTGGGTGTGAGGCGGTGTGTGTGTTTTTCATCAACGCCTACGCCAACCCTGCCAACGAAATCACGGCACTTCAAGCGCTAAGGCAGGTCTGGCCCAATCAATATGTGACGGCAGCGAGTGAAGTGTTGCCAGAAATTCGCGAGTTCGAGAGGTGCTCAACTGCAAGCATCAATGCCTCTTTGCAGCCTGTGGTTGGCAGTTACCTCGCTCGCTTGGAGAGCGATTTGAGGGCTGAGGGGTTTGTGGGAGATTTTCTGATTGTGCAAAGCAATGGTGGGGTGATGTCTGCGCAAACCGCTTCCGAGTTGCCCGTTAAAACGGCACTCTCAGGTCCCGCAGCAGGCGTGATTGCGTGCGCCCAAATCGCCATTGCCTCTGGGTTCAAAGATGTGATCACGGGTGACATGGGCGGTACCTCTTTTGATGTCTCCTTGGTCAGCAAGGGAGAGGCCTCACTCGCGGCTCAGACCTCCATTGAGTTTGGCATGGTGGTGCGCTCTCCCATGATTCAAATTCAAACCATCGGTGCCGGGGGTGGATCCATTGCGAGTGTGGACGCAAGTGGCATGCTTCAAGTGGGCCCAGAGTCTGCGGGCAGCAGGCCTGGACCTGCTTGCTACGGGCAAGGCAACACGAGGCCCACAGTCACCGATGCCAATGTCTTATTGGGCAGAATCGCTGCGTCTCGTCCCCTTGGTGGCGGATTGCTTCAAGCATTGAATTTGGACTTGGCTCACAAAGCCATCGAAGAGCATGTGGCCAAGCCTTTGGGCATTGATGTGTTTCAAGCTGCACAAGCGATTTTGAAACTTGCCAACGCCAAGATGGCAGGTGCCATTCGATTGGTCTCAATTGAAAAAGGTCACGATCCTCGACAATTTGCCTACATGCCCTTTGGAGGCGGTGGGGCGTTGCACGTTTGCGCCATGCTCCAAGAGGTTGGAGTGGGAGTTGGCATTGTGCCTCGCTATCCCGGAGTCACCTCTGCACTTGGGTGTGTGATGGCAGACATGAGGTTTGATGCGGTTCAAACCCTGAACCGCTCCTTGATGGAATTGGATTTGGATGATTTCGCCAAGCGCGTGAAGGCATTGCGAGCGTCTGCACAAGCCAGGCTTGAAGCGTCGCGCGTGCATTTCACCCGAATTGAGGAGGGCATTGACCTAGACATGCTCTATGCGGGTCAAACGCACACTTTGAATGTTGCACTTGCCAACGAGGAGATGGCCTTGGGTGACATTCAAGCGGCGTTTGAGAAGACCTATCTCGAGAGTTTTGGTAGAGTGTTGAAGGGTTTGACGGTTCGAGTTCTCAACGTTCGTTATCACCGAATTGGCATTCGACCCAAGTTCGATTTGTCTTTGTTGGCCCCTCAAGGAGGCGGTTCAATTGAGATCTTGGGTCACCAAAAGGTCTACCACGATGGAGTTTGGCTGGAGGTGCCTCGTTACGCCAGGCTCAACTTGCCAGTGGGCGCTCAGGTTCAAGGTCCCGGTATTTTTGAACAAGCCGACACCACGCTTTGGCTTGAACCGGGTTTTGTGGCGAGGGTCGATGCCTTGGGCAATTTGTTGATTGAGAAAAACACTTGAAAGCGATGGACTTCAACCATGGGTGCTAAAAATTTGGCTCAGGTATCGAGCGATCAGGAACATGGCATCGGACTTGTCATTGTGGACTTGCAAAATGATTTTTTGCATCCCAATGGCGCTTACGCCAGAGGTGGAGCCACCAATGAGTTGGCGAGCGTATTGCCCAAGAGGGTTCTAGACATTGCGAAAGCCGTCAAATCAAAGGGTGGTTTGGTGTGTGCGAGTCTCTTTACCCTTTGGCCCGATGCATCAGGCGAGCCCATGATCTCAGAGCATTTGCTGCAGTTGCGCCCCTTTTTGAAAAGGGGCGATTTTGCCCCAGGCTCATGGGGACAAGAGTTGGTGGAGCCCTTGAAACCTTGGGTGGATGTGTGTGTGCACAAAGTTGCTTATTCGGCATTTTTCAATACCCAGCTGGACTGGGTCCTCAAAAAAGCACGAGTCAAGCATTTGGTGTTGTGTGGCATCGTGACCAATGGGGGAGTTGACAGCACGGCGAGAGATGCCCACATGAGGGACTATGACATCACGGTACTGAGCGACGGTTGTGCTGCCTTTACGCCTGAACTACACAACACCGCATTGGCCGATATGCGAAATGTGGGTCGGGTCATCACCTGCGCTGAGGCTTTACAGGAGTTGAGCGCGTGAATTCTTTGTTTTTCATCAGCCACCTTCAAGGATTCGTGCTTTGAACAAGCTCTACCAAGTCAGGCACATTGAAGAGTTCGCTCAAAGCGCTGGCGAGTGGCCAGACTTTGAGGCGGTGATCGTGGGTTCAGGAGCTTGCGGCTTGACTGCTGCATTGATGCTCAAGGATTTGGGTGTTGAGGCCTTGGTGCTCGAGCGCGATGCAGCTGCATCGGGATCGACCGCTTTGTCTTCAGGGTTTGTGCCTGCTGCACAAACGCTCGCTCAAAAGCGCGCTGGCATCAAAGACTCCATTGAAGCTTTCTCAGCTGATGTGCAATCCAAGGCCCACGGCAGTGCAGCCCCTCATTTGGTGAATGCTTATTGCTTCGCCGTGCCAAAAGCGATTGATGCGTTGGAGTTGAATCACGGTGTTGAGTGGCATGTCTTGGATCAATTTTTGTATCCAGGTCACAGCCAGTACCGCATGCATGCTGTGAATGAGAAAACGGGTGAGGGTTTGATGAACGCTTTGCTCAAAGCGGCTGAGCGAGCAGAGCTCACCTTGCTCAACCAAGCCCACGTGCTGGAGTTGGTCTTGGACTCACAAGGCAACATCGTTGCAGTGGGTTTCAGCAGGCCTGATCAAAGCATGGAGTACGTGAAAACGCAGGCTTTGATTTTGGCATGCAACGGATTTGGTGCCAACGAGGAGCTCATTCGTGAGCATTTGCCGGCGATTGCAAATGCTTTTTACGCAGGCCACCATGGTAACGATGGCGCAGCGGTGATTTGGTCCAAAGGCTTGGGTGCTGCATTGATGGACATGGGTGCATACCAAGGGCATGGATCGTGGGCCATGGGGCCAGGTAGTTTGATCACATGGGCCATCATGATGCAAGGTGGCGTTCAGATCAACGCCAAAGGAGAGCGCTTTCACAATGAGACCCAAGGCTATTCTGAAGCTGCAGTAGAGGTGCTCTCGCAGCCTGGGTCTCAAGCCTGGGCAGTGATTGATGCTGAACTTTTGGACTTGGCCATGGGTTTTCCGGACTTTGTTCAGGCTCAAAAATTGGGAGCGGTCAAGCGCTGTGAGGACATTGAACAATTGGCCAAGCTCATCGCATGTGATGTGGAGGTGCTTTCTAAAACGCTCAATTGGCCCATCCATGATGAAGCTCTGGCGATTGATCAGCCTCTTCAAGACGGAAAACTGGCACATGCGCGAGTATTTAAAAGGCGTTTGAAGCCACCCTATTTCGCCATTCATGTCACTGGCGCTTTGTTTCATACTCAAGGTGGCTTGAGCATTGATGAGCATTGCCGGGTGTTGAATTCCAGTGGTCAGGCGTTCAAGAACCTTTGGGCTGCAGGAGGCGCAGCTCGTGGCGTCTCAGGCAATGCGGTTTGGGGCTATTTGTCGGGCAATGGGCTCTTGAGCGCATTGGCTGGGGGTTTCTTGGCGGCGCAAAGCGTGACCCAACACATTCGCTCGCAAGGCAGTTGATTTTTTTCAAAAAGAGTAGTATCCCCTATGAAGCAATCGAAGATCTCATTCAAAGACAGGCTATTGCAGCCGCGAGTTTTATTGGCGCCAGGCGTTTATGACGCTTTGAGTGCATTGGTGGCTGAGCAAAGTGGATTTGAGGCCCTTTATTTGTCTGGCGCATCGATTGCATACACTCGGCTGGGGCGATCGGACATCGGACTGACCACAGCGAGCGAAGTGGCGCAGACCTTGGCCCTCATTGCCGAGCGCGTGAATGTGCCTGTGATAGTGGATGCGGACACTGGATTTGGAAATGCACTGAACACGCAAAGAACGGTCAGAGAGTTTGAGCGCTGTGGGGCCAGCATGATTCAATTGGAAGATCAAACGTTTCCCAAGCGTTGTGGCCATTTGCAAGGCAAAGGTGTGGTGCCGCAAGCAGAAATGGTGGGCAAACTCAAGGCGGCATTGGACAGCAGACAAAGCGCCTCAACTTGCATCATGGCAAGAACCGATGCTTTGGCCGTTGAGGGGTTTGATCATGCCCTTGAGAGGGCTCAGGCTTACCTCGAGTGCGGGGTGGATGCGTTGTTCATTGAAGCGATCAAAACGCCCGAGCAAATGAAGGTGGTTTGCGAGCTCTTTGCCCACAAAATACCGCTCTTGGTCAACATGGTCGAGGGAGGTCAAACGCCTGTCAAGAGTGCCACTGAGTTGGAGGAGATTGGTTTTAGGATTGTGATCTTCCCAGGCGGCACAGCAAGGGCAGTGACCCATACCTTGCAGCGTTACTTTGAGAGCTTGCAAGCCCACAAGACGACGTTGCCCTTTCAATCCAACATGCTAGATTTTGATGGGCTCAATGCTGTGATCGGTACACAAGAGTTGTTGGAGTTGGGTCAACGATACGACGCCTGAGGCCAACGCTCAGATTTATACGCTCGAACCCATCGTGGTGGCCAGTTCTTTGCTGAGAGCCAATTCGTTTTGATTGGGAGCGCCCAAGGGCCAGCCTTGTAGATGCTCAAGTGCGATTCTTTGGAGCCCATCGATCCAAGCTTCATTGTCGTTCAGACATGGGATGTACTCAAAGCGCTCACCTCCTTCGTGCAAGAAAGCCTCTCGCACTTCCATGGCGATTTCTTCTAGCGTCTCAAGGCAATCGCTCGTGAAGCCCGGACAGACCACTTGGATGCTTTTGACGCCATTTTGAGCCATGACGCGCACACTGGGTTCGGTGTAGGGTTCTAGCCATTTGGCTTTGCCAAAGCGGGACTGAAAGGTGACTTTGTATTCAGTTTTAGCAAGCCCCAAGGACTGTGCCACCAAACGAGCGGTTTTGTGACACTCACAATGGTATGGGTCTCCAAGCTCCAAGGTGCGTTGAGGCACACCGTGAAAGCTCATGACCAAAACCTCAGCTCGGCCATGTGTGGCCCAGTGGGATTTGATGTTTTGAGCCAGTGCAGCCACGTAGTCTGCGTGATCGTGGTATCGATTGATGAAGCGAAGTTCAGGAATCAATCTGGTTTTTTGGCTCCAACTTGAAACGCTGTCAAAGACACTTGCAGTTGTGGTGGCTGAATATTGGGGGTAAGCGGGCAAGATGAGGATGCGATCTGCACCAGCCTCTTTGAGTTCACTCAAGACGGTTGGAATGTTGTTTTGACCATAACGCATGGCTGAGCGCACCAAAACCTCGTGATTGGAGCGGTTGAATGCATTTTGTAGCAGTTGAGCTTGTCGCTCGGTCCATACTTTGAGCGGTGAGCCCTGGGGTGTCCAGATGCTTTTATATTTAAGCGCAGAGGCCGCTGGACGAAGTCTTAGAATGATGCCATGCAAAATCATGAGCCAAATCCAGCGAGGGATTTCAACCACGCGTGGATCGCTCAAAAATTCTGCCAAATAGGTCCTCAACGCCTTGGGCTCAGGAGCCTGGGGCGTACCTAAGTTACACAAAAGCACGGCAGTCCTTTTGGGTTGGCCGTGTTTGAAGTCGGGTTCTTTTAAAAAACGAGGATTTTTAAACATGCAGTATTTTCGCATTGATTCCCATGAATATTGATCGCATCAGAGCAATATCCCTTGATTTGGATGATACTTTGTGGCCCATCGGGCCCACCTTGGTGAGGGCTGAGGAGGCTTTGCGCGCTTGGTTCAAGACGCATGCTCCCAAAGCTTTGGTTTTTTATGAGGACCAACAAAGGGTGTCTCTCCTGAGGGCTCAAATTGTCGCCCAAAGAGAGCACGCGATGCATGAAATCAGTGCCATCAGAAAGGAGCTGATTCACGAAGTTTTGCGCTTGAGTGGTGAGTCCACAGCAGGCGTAGAGGCGGCGTTTAGAGTGTTCTTTCAAGCTCGCCAGCTTGTTGACTTTTATGACGATACGCTCCAAGCCCTTGTGAGAATGAAGTCGCGGTTTCCCCTTTTGGCGCTCTCTAACGGGAATGCCGACTTGTCTCAAGTGGGGTTGGGTCACTTGTTTGATCATGCGGTGAGTGCCGAGAGATTTGGTGTGGCAAAGCCAGATGTCAGGATTTTTGAGCACAGCGCCACTCTCTTGGGACTCTCATGCTCAGAGGTGTTGCACATTGGAGATGATCTCCAAACCGATGTACAAGGAGCCACCCAGGCAGGCATGCAGTGTGTTTGGATCAATCGACAGGGGCAAGCTGTGAGATCGGATCTCAATTGCTTGAGTTTTTCAAGCCTGCTCCCTCTGTGCGAGATGCTGGGTGTCTAGCCAGAGCCTTTGAGCAACTCATTGTCAATGAGGTCAATGACCCGCTCACCTGAGAGAACAGCGCCCTCTAGGGTTGATGGGTAAGGCCCCATGACATAGTCACCCGCAGCCCAAACGTTTTTGCCCACATGGGGAGGGGGGCGCTTCAATGAAAATTTTGCTTTGAAGGTGGCTTGCTTGTCGCACACGCATTGAAGCACCTCAATGTCCTTGAGTTTCAATTGCTCTTGGGCTTGGCGCGCAGCGATTTGCTCGAACTGTGCATTGTCAAGGTGAGGCGCTGCACTGGTCACAAAGGCCCATTGGACGCTGTTTTGATCGGAGAACTGGAAATTTTTGATGGCGAACTGTGCACTCCCAAGTTCTTTTGATTCAAGAGCAATCAAATGAGGTAGTGCTTGGCTTTGTGGATTGGCTTGAGAGCGAAGGTAGACGGTGCAAATCCTCTCATGCTCCAACGCTTGAGCGCAGTCAGACCAATCTTTGGATACCGTTTTGCTCAGCGTTGCAGCCTCTCTCGCATGGGTGCACAAGACAACGAAATCCTCTGGGTCAAAGTCAGTGAGCGAGGAGACCCTTTTTTTGAGATGAAGATGCGCTCCATGTCTCTCAAGCCAAAGTTGAGCGGGTGCAGGCATGAGGTCGCCCAAAGGGACCTTAGGAATCAGCATTTCACAGGATCTGGGCGGTGCTTGAAAGGCATCTTTGAGCACCCTTAGCATAAGCCTTGCACTGGCTTGGCTGATGTTTGTGTTCAATGCAGACAGACACAGAGGTTCGATCAGTTGATCCATGAGTCGCTGTGTCAAGGGGGAGAAGAAATCTTTCACGCTCATGTCGCAACCTGTGCTCAAGTCTTCGCGATCCATGTCTTTGAGCACTGCACGTGTGGTTGGGATCAAAAGCCAATAAATGCCAGCCCATAGGACACAAAGCTTGTCGATCAAGCCCCATCTTCTGTTGTTGAGCAAAGCCCTGAACGCTTTGAAGCCGAAGCGGTCCAAGGGCAATTGAAGCCCTTCACCCTGAGCATTCAAGATGGCCAATCCCATTCGCTCGAATTGTTCGTCCTCTTTGCCTCCCAAGAGGCTCAACAATTTGAGGGTTGACGCATATGCTCCGATCAAGATGTGTTGGCCGTGATCGAGGAATTGCTGGTTTTTGAAGTGGGATGCGGCTCTTCCTCCCAAAACGGAGGCACTTTCATAGAGGTGCACTTCATAGCCCAATTGGCAAGCTCGAACCGCGGCAGCAAGGCCACTCCAGCCGGCTCCGATGATGTGAACTTTTGGTTTTTGCAACGACATCAAGCTCAAAGTGCTGTCAATATTGACCCAGCGCTTGAACCTTCCATGCCAGCCACAACTTGCGAATGGGAGTGAGGGCGACGCGTTGATGCAAGACGGGGAATTTTGCTGCCTCGATTTCTTTGAGCAAAGTCCTGTAGATGCTGGCCATCATGAGCCCAGGTTTTTGGGCTCTGCTGTCCTCTTTAGGGAGAAGACCAAATGCCTCCTCATAGAGCAAGTGTGTTTGTTGGGCCAAGTTGTGCATGAGGTTTTGAAATCTTGGGGAGTCGATTCGGTTCAAGATTTCATGGGCTTTGACGTCAAATTTTTGCAATGTATCGATCGGGATGTAGATTCGCCCTCTGAGCGCATCCTCTCCCACATCTCTGATGATGTTGGTCATCTGCAAAGCCTGTCCAAGGGCATGAGCATATTGCGTGGTGAGTGGGTTGGTTTGCCCAAATATTTGTGCAGACACCTCTCCAACCACCCCAGCGACCAAGTGGCAATAGGTTCTCAAAGCTGGTGCATCAAGGTAGCGGGTCTGGGTCAAATCCATTTCACAGCCTTCAATGATGCTGTTCAATTGTTGAGCTTTGATCTGAAACGAGTCGGTCAGTGGCATCAAGGCCTGCATGACAGGGTGTTGCGCTTGCCCATCAAAGGCATTGATCACCTCTTGTTTCCACCAAGCCAGCTTGGCTTGAGCCACGCCGCTCTCAAGTGCCTCATCAACGACGTCATCAACCTCTCTGCAAAAAGCATAAAACGCGGTGATGGCCGCACGCTTTTGAGGGGGTAAAAACAAGAATGCGTAATAAAACGAGCTTCCTGATGAAGCGGCTTTGTTTTGAACGTAGGATTGAGGCGTCATGTCCCAGATTGTGCCATTGCTGCACAGTTGCATCAAAGGGGGTGGCCATTGAAAACGTTGAAGTCAGGTGTTTTTCTGACTTTTTTCATTCAAAGGCTTCAAGCTCATTGAAGAAGCGCTCGAAGGGCAATCTCTGGCATGTCCCAAAAAGTGACTTTTGGGCGTTTGAGTCGCGTGTTCATGGAGCGGCATTTTTGCAGCACCTTGAGCCCGCCTTGGATCACAAGTCTGAGCTCCCATCCCGCACGACCCGGGACCCTGTGCGCCAAGGCTGCCCCCTGAATCATGAGTGCGTGGGTGATGCTCAATTCCTGCTCCAAATCGCTATCGAGTGGCAGATAATGGCGGCCATTGGGTATGTCAACGCTTAAATCTTGCCAAAAATTAATCAATTGCAAGGCGGTGCATATGGCGTCGCTCCTTCTGATGGAGTCTGCTTCGCTGATGCCATACAAGTGCATGAGGAGTCTACCAATCGGATTGGCCGATTTTGCGCAATATTCAAGCAGTTGAGCGTGAGTCTCATAGCGCAGTGAGTCCCGAGTGAACACCACATCTTGTTCAAAAGCATCCAACAAGTGAACCAAGTGGATGGTGGGTAAATCGTGGAGTTGCATTTGTTTGGCCAAAGGCTCAAAGATCCACTTCCATTCGCTGGCGAAGTCTGGGGATTTTGCCCCGCATTGACGAAGTTCCTCTCTGAAAAGCCGCAACAACTCTATCCTGTGTTCAGGACTCATGTCGCCTTCATCTGCGATGTCGTCGGCAGTTCTGGCAAAGTTGTAGATGGCTTGAATGGGGGGCCTGAGGTGGGGCGGGCAAAGCCACGAGGCGACGGGGAAGTTTTCGTAATGTTTCACCCCGTCATCCTAACCTGCTTCTTTCACAATGCAAGGCCAAGGTCACAATTCTTTGATTTCCCCCTTGGCTTTGAGCCAATGAATGGATCGCAAAAATCAATGGAGCGTGCGCCAAGGGTGACTTCGATTTGTCTGCCAGTACAAAGTCCCAAGAAGGCGCCTGCAATAAATTCACTTAGAATAGTGAGTTGAAGCGTGCGACTGTGGCGAAATTGGTAGACGCAACAGGTTTAGGTCCTGTCGGCAGCAATGCTGTGCTGGTTCGAGTCCAGTCAGTCGCACCACGCTTTTGCCGGTTGAATTCTTGGGTTCATTTTGTATGAGTACAAAAGTTTGTCTTTTGTGCGGGTTTTCAATTTTGAGGATCCTCAGCCCTTGTGGCTATTTCAACCATATTGCCTGCTTTGCCCTTAAACGAAGCTGAGCCTGAGATAGAATTCAGACAATCTTTTCCCTGTCAATGAACTGGGGTTTGAGTGGATTTGCACACTTTTGATGGGTTTGCAAATTGCTTTTCTGGTTCTTTGCTGCTTTCACATCTGAAAAAAGTAGTCAAGGTCGGCAAAGGGGCGTTGATGATGATGCAATGGGCACATTTGCTTGACAGGAGCTGCGGCGCAGTTCTTGTTGCGCTTTGAAGCTTTTGTTGAATTGATCCCAGCCAAACAAGATTGAACCCCATCCTTTTGTCTTCCTGCTTTGAGCTCTAAGACACCATGAACTACACCCTGTTGGAGAAAAATAAAAATGACCGTTACGATCGAAACACTTGAGAAATTAGAGCGCAAGGTGAGCCTGAGCTTGCCCATTGAGACCATTCAAAATGAGGTTGATCTTCGTTTGAAAAAATTGGCCAAACAAGTCAAGATTGATGGCTTTAGGCCTGGTAAAGTGCCCATGAACATCGTGGCTCAACGCTACGGTTACTCTGTTCAGTATGAAGTCATGAACGACAAGGTTGGTGAGGCCTTTGCTCAGGCGGCGCAACAAGCCAATTTGCGCGTTGCTGGTGCACCCAAGATCGTTGAGAAAGAAAATGCCGATGAAGGACAGTTTGCTTTTGATGCGGTGTTTGAAATTTATCCCGAGGTGGAGTTGGGAGACTTGAGTCAAGTTGAGGTGGAGAAATTCACTGCTCACGTGAACCAAGAGGCCATTGACAAGACCATTGACATTCTCAAAAAGCAGCGTCGCACCTTCACTCAAAAAGCGATGGATCAAAGCGTTGCCAATGATGACCGCGTGACAGTGGATTTTGAGGGCAAGGTCGATGGAGAGCCTTTCCAAGGCGGACAAGCTACTGATTTCCAGTTTGTCGTTGGAGAAGGTCAAATGCTCAAAGAGTTTGAGAGCGCCGTCTTGGGTATGAAATTGGGTGAGAGCAAAACCTTTCCTTTGAGCTTTCCAGAGAATTATCACGGTAAGGATGTCGCGGGTAAGGTTGCAGACTTCATGGTTTCACTCAAAAAGATTGAAGCCTCTCATTTGCCTGAACTCAACGAAGCATTTGTGAAATCTTTGGGTGTCACCGAAGCCACGGTCGAGGGCTTGAGGTCAGACATTGAGAAGAATTTACAGCGCGAGGTCAAATCAAGATTGCTCAACAAAAACAAGCAAGTGGTTTTGGACGCTTTGGTCAAACAAGCCAAGCTAGATTTGCCCAAATCAATTGTTCAGTCTGAGTTGGACAGAATGGTTGAGAACGCTCGCGCTGAATTAAAGCAGCGAGGCATCAAAGATGCTGACAGCGCGCCCATACCTGAGGACATTTTCCGCCCACAAGCTGAGCAACGCGTTCGCATGGGCTTGGTGGTCTCTGAGTTGGTCAGGCTCAAGGATCTTTACGCCAAGCCTGAGCAAATCAAAGAGCACATTGAGCATTTGGCATCGAGTTACGAGAGACCCGAAGAGGTCATGCACTGGTATCTCAACGACAAGCGAAACATGGCAGAGGTTGAGGCATTGGTGGTGGAAGAGAACGTCACTCAATATGTCCTGTCTCAACTCAAGGTCAAAGAAAAAGAATTATCCTTTGATGAGTTGATGGGGCAGTAATTTTTTTGACGCTGATTTTTAAAGGCAAAAACGATGAGTAATTTAGATATTCAAGGCTTGGGCATGATTCCCATGGTCATTGAGCAGTCGGGTCGTGGTGAGCGTTCATACGACATCTACTCAAGATTGCTCAAAGAGCGTGTGATCTTTTTGGTGGGTCCTGTGAACGATCAAACGGCCAATTTGGTGGTGGCACAGTTGTTGTTCTTGGAGAGTGAAAATCCTGACAAGGACATCTCTTTCTACATCAATTCTCCTGGCGGCTCGGTGAGTGCAGGCATGGCTATTTTTGACACGATGAATTTCATCAAGCCAGATGTGTCGACTTTGTGCATCGGCATGGCAGCCAGCATGGGCGCTTTTTTGTTGACCGCTGGCGCCAAGGGCAAGCGATTTTCTCTCCCCAACTCCAAGGTGATGATTCATCAGCCCCTGGGCGGCACCCAAGGTCAGGCCACTGAGATTGAAATCCATGCGCGTGAGATTTTGAAAACCAGGGAACAGCTCAATCGAATTTTGGCTGAGCGCACGGGCCAGCCCCTTGAGAAAATTGAAAGAGACACAGAGAGAGATTACTACCTCTCGGCTCAAGAGTCCAAGGAATATGGATTGATCGATGAGGTCATTGAAAAGCGTCCTTGATTTGTGAGCTGTTTGCCCTCATTTTTCCCCTCAACAGGGGTGGAAGATGAGGGCATTATTTTTGTTTCATTTATGACGCTTGCGCGTCAACAGGCTCTCTTTTTGGTTATCATTAGACTCAATTAACTCAAAGACAAATACATGGCCGAAAAAAAGGGCTCCTCAAACGAAAAAACTCTTTATTGCTCTTTTTGCGGCAAGAGTCAGCATGAGGTTAAAAAGCTAATCGCGGGACCTTCTGTTTTCATTTGCGATGAGTGCATCGACTTGTGCAATGAAATCATCCGAGACGAGTTGCCCAGCCCAGCGCAATCAATCAAGGGTGAAAAGGGCGAGTTGCCCACTCCCTCAGAAATCAAGGCCAATTTAGACAATTACGTCATCGGCCAAGAGGTTGCAAAGAGATCTTTATCGGTTGCTGTCTACAACCATTACAAACGACTCAAGTACAAAGAAAAGGCTAAAAAAGACGATGTTGAGCTGGCCAAATCAAACATCTTGTTGATTGGACCTACTGGCTCGGGCAAGACCTTGTTGGCTCAGACTTTGGCTCGCATGCTCGATGTGCCCTTTGTCATGGCCGATGCGACAACTCTTACCGAAGCGGGTTATGTGGGCGAGGATGTGGAGAACATCATTCAAAAGTTGTTGCAGACTTGCAATTACGATGTTGATAAAGCCCAAAGGGGAATTGTCTACATTGATGAAATCGACAAAATCACACGTAAATCTGAAAACCCATCCATCACCCGAGATGTGTCTGGGGAAGGCGTTCAACAAGCGCTTCTAAAACTGATTGAGGGCACAATGGCAAGCGTTCCGCCCCAAGGTGGAAGGAAGCACCCCAATCAAGATTTTGTACAGGTCGACACCACCAACATTTTGTTCATCTGCGGTGGCGCCTTTGCAGGTCTTGAAAAAGTCATTGAAAGCAGAACTGAATCGTCTGGCATGGGCTTTGGAGCCAAAGTCAAAAGCAAGCAAGAGCGCAGCTTGACGCAAGTCTTCAGTGAGGTCGAGCCAGAGGATTTGATCAAATTCGGTTTGATCCCCGAGTTGGTCGGTCGCATGCCGGTCGTGGCCACTTTGAGTGAGCTCAGTGAAGATGCATTGGTGCAAATTCTGACCGAGCCCAAAAACGCACTGGTCAAACAGTATGCTCAGTTGTTGTCCATGGAGGGCGTGGACTTGGAGATTCGTCCTGCAGCGCTCAAAGCCATTGCAAAGAAGGCCTTGGAGAGAAAAACAGGAGCCCGCGGGTTGCGCTCAATACTTGAATTGTCACTGATTGACACCATGTTTGAGTTACCCAATGTGAGCAACGTTGAAAAAGTCGTGGTCGATGAGAGCACGATAGATGAGAATAAATCGCCTTTGTTGGTTTACCGTGAGGAAGCCAAAAAAGCTTGAGCAACTGAGTCACTCCTTAGTTTGGGGTGACAACTCTTTTTTATGATGGAAGTTTGACCATGTCCGGACAAGTTCCCCTGCCTTCTACCCCCTTGGATTTGCCCCTTTTGCCGCTTCGCGATGTGGTGGTGTTCCCTCACATGGTGATTCCCTTGTTTGTTGGGCGCCCTAAAAGCATCAAAGCACTAGAGTCAGCCATGGCTCAAGAGAGGCGCATCATGCTGGTCGCACAAAAAGCGGCTGCAAAAGATGAGCCATCCGTGGGTGATATGTTTGAAGTTGGTTGCGTTGCGACCATTTTGCAGATGCTCAAGCTCCCTGACGGAACTGTTAAGGTTTTGGTGGAGGGACAACAACGCGCCTTGGTCAACGTGATTGAAGATGGTGAGGCTCACTTCACTGCCAACGTCACTCCCATGGAACTTGTGACCTTGCCCGAGTCCGATACGGAAATTGAAGCACTCAGACGTGCTGTGATGCAACAGTTTGATCAATACGTCAAGCTCAACAAAAAAATTCCACCTGAAATTCTCACCTCGATTTCAAGCATTGATGATCCAGGTCGCTTGGCCGATACCATTGCTGCGCATTTGCCACTGAAGCTTGAGAACAAGCAAGTGGTTTTGGATTTGGCTGATGTCAAAGCCAGACTTGAAAATTTATTTGAGCAACTCGAGCGTGAGGTTGACATCTTGAATGTTGACAAGAGAATTCGCGGTCGAGTCAAGCGTCAAATGGAGAAGAACCAGAGAGACTTCTACTTGAACGAGCAAGTCAAGGCCATTCAAAAAGAGTTGGGTGAGGGCGAGGAAGGTGCGGACATTGAGGAGATCGAGAAAAAGATCAAGACTGCCAAAATGCCCGTTGAAGCCAGAAAAAAAGCCGAGAGCGAATTAAAGAAGCTCAAGCTGATGTCTCCCATGTCTGCAGAGGCAACGGTTGTTAGAAATTACATTGAAGTTCTTGTCAATTTGCCTTGGAGTAAAAAGACCAAGATCAAGCACGACTTGGGCAATGCCGAGTCTGTTTTGAATGAAGATCACTACGGACTAGAGAAGGTCAAGGACAGGATTCTTGAATATTTGGCAGTCCAGCAACGGGTTGAAAAAGTAAAGGCTCCCATTCTTTGTTTGGTGGGCCCTCCTGGTGTGGGTAAAACCTCACTCGGACAGTCTATTGCCAAAGCAACAGGGCGAAAGTACGTTCGCATGGCTCTAGGTGGTATGAGAGATGAGGCTGAGATTCGGGGGCATCGCCGAACCTACATTGGTGCTTTGCCTGGCAAATTGCTTCAAAACTTGAGCAAAATCAACACGCGCAACCCATTGTTTTTGCTCGATGAAATTGACAAGCTGGGCAGTGACTTCAGGGGAGACCCATCTAGCGCGCTATTGGAGGTGCTGGATCCTGAGCAAAACCACACCTTTAGCGATCACTATGTGGAGGTGGATTTTGACTTGAGTGATGTGATGTTTGTTGCAACGTCCAACTCAATGAACATTCCACCAGCTTTGCTCGATCGCATGGAGGTCATTCGCTTATCGGGTTATACAGAGGATGAAAAGACGCACATTGCGACCAAATATTTGCTGCCCAAGCAAATGAAGAACAACGGGGTCAAGGACTCTGAGTTGGCTGTTCAAGAGTCAGCGATTCGTGACGTGGTTCGCTATTACACCCGTGAAGCGGGTGTTCGCTCCCTCGAGCGCGAGTTGTCCAAGATCTGCAGGAAAGTTGTCAAAGCTTTGCAGCTCAAGCAAATGACACCACAAGTGGTGGTCAATGCCGATAACTTGGATGAGTTCTTGGGTGTTAGAAAATACAACTACGGCCGTGCTGAATCCCAAAATCAAGTGGGTCAAGTTGTGGGATTGGCTTGGACCGAAGTGGGTGGGGATTTGCTCACGATTGAGGCAGCGTCTATGCCCGGAAAAGGCACGATCACACGAACAGGTTCTTTGGGCGATGTCATGAAAGAATCTGTTGAGGCTGCGAGAACTGTGGTTCGTTCGCGCTCCAAGCGTCTTGGCATCAAGGATGAGGTCTTTGAGAAGAAGGACATCCACATCCACGTTCCAGATGGTGCAACACCCAAGGATGGCCCCAGTGCTGGTGCCGCAATGACCACAGCTTTGGTCTCTGCATTGACGGGCATAGCGGTGCGCGGTGATGTGGCCATGACAGGTGAGATCACCTTGAGGGGAGAGGTCACCGCCATTGGGGGCTTGAAAGAGAAACTGCTTGCTGCTCTTCGAGGGGGCATCAAAACTGTTTTGATTCCAGAGGAGAATGTCAAAGACCTTCAGGAAATTCCTGAAAATGTGAAGAATGGTCTTGAAATCGTTCCTGTCAAATGGATCGATAAAGTGCTTGAGTTGGCCTTGGTGAGCATGCCAGTCCCATTGCCAGACGAGGAAGTTGTAGCCGCAACGCCAGTCAAAGAGGCTGAGGTGGGTGTGACTTCCATCAAACATTGATGTTTAAAAATATTACTTAAATGGTGATGCAAAAAACATAAAAGTAAGTTATAATTTATATCCACGCGGGAGTAGCTCAGTTGGTAGAGCGCAACCTTGCCAAGGTTGAGGTCGCGAGTTCGAGACTCGTCTCCCGCTCCATTTTGAAAAAGGGGAAGCATCAGCTTCCCTTTTTTTTCCAAGGATCGGCGCGGTAGCAAAGCGGTTATGCACCGGATTGCAAATCCGTGTAGGTCGGTTCGACTCCGGCCCGCGCCTCCATT
>Ga0208618_1000252_pt1 | contig 25299 bp, 19 predicted proteins | sample CryBogCBE18Jul08_FD_184585 | JGI IMG/M metagenome (GOLD analysis project Ga0208618, IMG submission 184585) | Freshwater microbial communities from Crystal Bog, Wisconsin, USA - CBE18Jul08 (SPAdes) | ecosystem: Environmental > Aquatic > Freshwater > Lake | place: Crystal Bog, Wisconsin, USA...
CAAGACCAGGACGTTGATAGGTCAGGTGTGGAAGCGCAGTAATGTGTTAAGCTAACTGATACTAATTGCTCGTGCGGCTTGACCCTATAACTTTGATCGCAAGATCAGGGAAGTTATGCCAAGTGACGCATTCAAAAATGATGAAGCTGATTTGCTCTATGAATTCTTTGTGTTGATGAAAATCAGCACAAGTACAAGTTATGCCTAATGACCATAGCGAAGTGGTACCACTCCTTCCCATCCCGAACAGGACCGTGAAACGCTTCAGCGCCGATGATAGTGCGGGTTCCCGTGTGAAAGTAGGACATCGTTAGGCTTTTATAGCCAGAAATGCCCAGTTGTTGATTCAACTGGGCATTTTTTTTACGCGTATGATTGAGTTACCCTTGTTTCAAGATCGGCTTGAATCAAGATTAGGGAAAACCCTTATAATCGAGGCATGTCTGAAACACAATCCACCCAAGAGTCCGAGCTCTTTGAGCCATGGGTCAAGGCTTTCGTGCCTTGGACCATTGAGTTCAAGCCCATGAACTTGTCTTCTGCCCTTGGGCCTTTGAGTCCGATTTGTCACTTGACTGTTGATCACCTGAAGGGCATTGAAGAGCACTTGATCTCACTCGATGAACGCGATCGTTATTTGCGTTTTGGTTATCCCGCCAAAGATGTTCACATTAAAAATTATGTGGATGGACTTCATGTGGAGCGAGACCGCTTGCTGGGTATCTTCAGCGCGGATCATCGTCTCGTCGCTTTCGCTCACCTCTCACTGACTCGACCCGAAGAATTCGCACCTTGCGCCGAGTTCGGCGTGTCGGTGGATTCATCGATGCGTGGGCAAGGAGCGGGTGGTCGTTTGTTTGAATACGCTTGTTTGTTGGCCAGAAACTCAGGTGTGAGGATGCTTTTCATTCACGCGCTCAGCGAGAACACCGCCATGATCAAGATCGCCAAAAAGCATGGCGCTACCCTTGAGCGTGAAGGCTCTGAGACCGAATGCTATGTGAAGTTGCCCTTGGGTGACATCAACAGCTTGATGATTGAATGGTCAAGCCAGTACATGAGTCAATCCAAGTTGAAGTTGCAAGAGCAGACCCAGCGCTTTTGGGGCTTCTTGAACCAAGTCCAAACGCACAGACAAAAGCTTTGAGGCATGGTGTGCGGGGAATCCTTTGCAAGTTCAAGCTGCAGGGGACTTGAACATCAATGTCTCAAATGGTGGATAAAATCAAGCGAGCAAAGCCAGCAGTCATCACCTCGGATGGTGGGTGCTCAGTTTGAGCCGCTCAAGCACCACTTCAATCCAACATTAAGCCCCTCATCTTGATTCGATCTCCACTTCCTTGGGTCTGGGCCGTGTTCTCGGGGCTATTGCAAGCCCTCTCCATGGGTTTGCCCTTTCATGCGGGACCCAGTGGCTTTTTGCAGGTGAGCTCGATGATCCTGTTGGCGATCGGTTTGTGCTCACAAAACAACACCAAAAGAGCATTTCACTGGGGTTGGATTTATCAAACCACAGCTTTCGTTGGCACGTTTTGGTGGATCTACATCTCCTTGCATGTGTATGGAGAAATGCCCGCTTGGTTGGCGCTCTCAGCGGTGCTTGTTTTGAGTGCACTTTTGGCGCTTTACTGGGCCGTGATGGCTGCTTACTTCCACCTCGTGTTCAGCCAAGGGACGATGACCCATTTCAAGCTCATGCGAACCAGTTTCTTGTTTGCAATGTGCTGGCTGATGTGTGAGTTGGCCAGAGGCGTATGGTTCACTGGATTTCCTTGGGGCTCAAGCGGTTACGCTCACACCCTCACGGGTTTGTCTGCTTTGGCCCCTGTGATTGGCGTGTATGGCATTGGTGCGGTGAGCGCAGGCTCATCGATGGCGCTGGTTTTGGGCTGGGCTGGAGCTTGGTCCACAGGCAAGCACACAGAGAGAAGTGACCGGGTGAAGAAAATCACTTGGACCCTGTGTGCACTGGTGATGTTGGGGTTGACTTTGCTGCCTTTGCGTCAAAGAGAGGTTGTAAGTGGGTTGCAGCATCCTCAGCAAGGTGCCCTCAAAATCGCCATGCTTCAGGGCAACGTTCCGCAAGAGAGCAAGTTTTCATCGGCCAGGAAAGAGGCCAGTGAGTGGTACACCCATGAGTTGCTCGCCCAAGAGGCAGATTTGGTGATCACGCCAGAGACCGCTTTCGCCCAGGTGGCCCAAAGCATGCCTGAATCCTTTTGGCGTGGGCTCATGCAACACGCACAAAACAAGAAAAGCGCCATGCTGCTGGGCATGCCTTTGAGTGACGAGAGTGGTTTCTCCAACAGCGCGCTTGGCATTGGTCCAGATCAAAGTGTGCTCTACCGATACGACAAATCGCATTTGGTGCCTTTTGGTGAGTTTTTGCCACCTTTTTTCAAATGGTTCACCGATCAAATGAAGATGCCTCTGGGGTTTTTCAGGTTTGGTGACGAAGTGCAAGATTCGATGAAGCTGGGCAAAGAGAGAATTGCCCCCAACATTTGCTACGAAGACTTGTTTGGAGAAGAGTTGGCGAAGCGCTTTTTGGTGCCCGAGTCTGCACCCACGATCATGGTCAACATGAGCAACATTGCCTGGTTTGGAGACACCGTGGTGGTGGACCAGCATTTGGAGATCTCTCGCATGAGGACGCTGGAGCTTGAGCGCCCGATGATTCGCGCCACCAATTCAGGGGCCACCGCCGTGATCGATGAAAAAGGCCAATTGCTGGCCCAGATGAAGGCTTTCGAGCGCGGTGTTTTGACCCATGAGGTCAAAGGCGTGGATCGAAGTCCGACCTTTTTTGCTTGGTGGGCGGCCAGGTTTGGTTTGTGGCCTCTTTGGCTCTTGGCGGGGTTCGTTGTCTTCATCGAGGGCCTGATTTTGATGCGCCAAAGGGGCTTGCTGAAAATCTAGCTTGCACCTGAACAAAGGCCACAATGCTGGACAAAGGAAAGTAAAATCGGGCGAGCCCTCAAGGGGCAGACGAGTTCAAGCTTGCATGGGCGCGTCACAACACGGTGGAGAAGAGCGCACAATGCACGCGACTCCACCCCAAACCAGATCAACATCAGACATGCTTCATTTTCAACAGATCATTCTCACGCTTCAAAACTATTGGGGTCAACAAGGCTGTGCTTTGCTGCAACCCTATGACATGGAGGTGGGAGCTGGAACCTCGCACACCGCAACCTTTTTGCGTGCTTTGGGCCCTGAGCCCTGGAAGGCCGCGTATGTGCAACCCAGCCGCAGACCCAAAGATGGGCGTTATGGTGAAAACCCAAACCGGCTGCAGCACTACTATCAATACCAAGTGGTTTTGAAGCCTGCGCCTGAAAACATCTTGGACTTGTATTTGGGCTCTTTGGAGGCCTTGGGCTTTGATTTGAAAAACAATGACATTCGCTTCGTGGAAGACGATTGGGAAAACCCAACCTTGGGTGCTTGGGGCTTGGGGTGGGAGGTGTGGCTCAACGGCATGGAGGTCACCCAATTCACCTACTTCCAACAAGTCGGAGGCATCAACTGCCAGCCCATCACGGGAGAGATCACTTACGGATTGGAGCGACTCGCCATGTACCTCCAAGGTGTGGACAATGTCTATGACCTCACTTGGACCGAAGGACTCAAATACCGCGACGTCTATTTGCAAAACGAACAAGAACAGTCTGCCTACAACTTTGAGCACAGCGATGTGGAGTTCTTGCTCCACGCCTTTGGTGCCCATGAAAAACAAGCTCAGCATTTGATGTCGGTTCAGTTGGCCTTGCCGGCCTATGAGCAAGTGCTCAAAGCGGCGCACACCTTCAACCTTTTGGATGCTCGGGGATCCATCTCTGTGACCGAGCGCGCGGGTTACATCACACGAATTCGAAACTTGGCCAGAGCGGTGGCCCAAAGCTATTACGAGAGCCGTGAGCGACTGGGATTTCCCTTGGCGCCAAGAGACTGGGTCAATGCAATGCCTAAAAAAGAAGGGGAAAAAGCATGAGCGCCATTTCCCACAACGAGTTACTGATTGAACTATTGGTCGAAGAGTTGCCACCCAAGGCGTTGGCCAAATTGGACCAAGCCTTCAGCAAGGTCTTGGTCGACGAATTGAAAAAACAAGATTTGCTCCAAGAGGGTGCCCACTTCGAGTCCTTTGCCACACCCAGACGTTTGGGTGTTTTGGTGCATGGTGTTTTGAGCGAGGCTCCAGCCAAAGAGGTGGAGCAAAAACTCATGCCCAAGTCGGTCGGCTTGACGCCAGAGGGCGCGCCCACTCCAGCGCTCAGCAAAAAACTGAACGCATTGGGATTGGGCCACTTGGGTGTGTCTGACTTGTTGATCATTGGCGACGGCAAGACTGAGCAGTTGTGGGTCAAGAGCATACAAAATGGCGTGAGCTTGGTCGATGGCGCGCAAAAAGCGTTGAACGAAGCCATCTCCAAGTTGCCCATCCCCAAGGTCATGAGTTACCAACTGCACCAAGGCTGTGAGTTGCCGGGCTGGAGCAGTGTGAATTTTGTGCGTCCTGTGCATGGACTGCTTGCGTTGCACGGCTCAGACGTGTTGCCGCTTGAGGCCTTGGGTTTGAAGGCGACTCGGCTCACGAAAGGACATCGCTTTGAGGCCAAGGCCCCAGTGCTAGAGATCTCAAGTGCACAAAGCTATGAGCAAACCTTGCTCGAAGAGGGTGCGGTGATCGCCTCTTACAGCAAAAGAAAAGAAAACATCCGCTCTCAACTCCTTCAAAGTGCCACAACCTTGGGCTCGGGCTTGACGGTGATTGAGGATGAGGCGCTTTTGGATGAGGTCTGTGCTTTGGTTGAGCGACCCAATGTGCTCACCTGTCAATTTGAAGAGGCTTTCTTGCAAGTGCCCCAAGAGTGTTTGATCTTGACCATGAAGGCCAATCAAAAGTACTTTCCGCTGATAGATGCGGCAGGCAAGTTGGCCAACCATTTCTTGGTGGTGAGCAACATCAGTCCCAAAGACCCCAGTAAAGTGATCTCTGGCAATGAGCGCGTGGTGCGCCCAAGGCTCTCAGATGCACAGTTTTTCTTTGAACAAGACAAGAAAACCAGCTTGGAGTCTCGCGTGGCGGGCTTGGGTAAAGTGGTTTATCACCAAAAGCTTGGCACCCAAGGTGAGAGAAGCTTGCGGGTTTTGGGCATTGCCAAGACGCTCTCTAGCGAGCTCTTGGGCTTGGGTGCGTTGAGTGCGGCTCAAGTCAAAAGTGTGGAGCATGCGGCACGAGTGGCCAAGGTCGATTTGTTGACCGACATGGTTGGCGAGTTTCCCGAATTGCAAGGCATCATGGGTCAGTACTATGCCTTGAACGATGGCTACCCCACGGATGTGGCCATGGCCATTGAAGACCACTACAGACCTCGATTTGCAGGCGATGACTTGCCAAGAGATGTGGTGGGTGTGGTTCTGGCGTTGGCCGACAAGCTCGAGACTTTGGTGGGCTTGTTTGCCATTGGTCAACAGCCCACGGCGGATAAAGACCCCTATGCGCTCAGACGACACGCTTTGGGTGTGATTCGCATCATCCGTGAGAAAGGTTTGAACCTCTCTCTCACTCGAATGCTTGCTGACACCACACAAGCCTTTGCTGGACATGAGCCACAAGGCGGTTGGGAGTCGGTGCTTGATGCGCTGAAGGCCTTCTTCTTTGATCGATTGGCGGGAGCCTTGAAGGAGTCTGGGTACGGCGTCAAGGAGATTGATGCGGTGCTTTCATTGAAACCCGATTTGCTCACCGACATTGACTTGCGACTACAAGCGGTGAGGGCATTTGCTTTGCTTGCTGAAGCGCCAGCCTTGGCCGCTGCCAACAAACGAATTTCAAACATCCTCAAAAAATCGCAGGATGCGCCTGTGCCCCTCAATGCGGCATTGCTTGGGGAAGGTGCTGAGAAAGCGCTCTTTGATGCCATGACCCAAACACTGCCCATTGCCAATGCGCTTTTCTTGCAGAAAAAATACACCGAATCCCTCACCAGTTTGGCGCCTTTGAAGTCCAGCGTGGATCATTTCTTTGATGCGGTGATGGTCAATGCGCCTGAGCTAGAGGTGCGTCAAAACCGCTTGGCCTTGTTGACCCAATTGCATGAGGCGATGAATGGTGTGGCAGACTTGTCTGTCTTGGCGTGAGTGTGTTGCGGGCTGCGCAGTCAGCTTTTAAAGGAGTGTTTCAATGACCAAGCTTGTGATCTTGGATCGGGATGGCACGATCAATGCAGACCGCGATGATTATGTCAAAACGGTGGACGAATGGGTGCCGCTAGACAATGCGCTGCAAGCGATTGCGAAATTGAATCACGCGGGTTGGCGAGTCGTGATCGCCTCCAATCAATCGGGTCTGGGTCGCGGTTTGTTTGATGTTGCAACACTCAACGCCATGCATGAAAAAATGAACAAACTCTTGTCCCACGAAGGGGGAAGGGTTGAGGCCATCTTTTATTGCCCACACACCAAGGACGATGGTTGCGATTGCAGAAAGCCGCTCTCTGGCCTATATGAGCAAATTGGCTCTCGTTTGGGTTTGGATTTGGCGGGTGTGCCCACGGTGGGAGACTCCTTGAGAGACTTGCAAGCGGGCTTTGCGGTGGGTTGCGAGCCTCACTTGGTGCTCACGGGCAAAGGCGAGGCCTTCAAAGGGCAAGCCTTGTCGCCACAGTTTCCCAGCAACACCCGAGTCCATGAAGACTTGTTTGGTTTTGTGCATTGGTTGCTGCACGAGCGCGACAAGGGTGTGGCATGAGCAAGCTGTTGGCGCTATTGCGCTCCTCGCTTCACATGCTGTGGATGCTCGTGACGGTGGTGCCCTTCACTTTTGTGATTTTGCTCATGGCCCTCTTTGGGGTCTCCAAGGCCCATCGCTATCCTGTTGCACGCACTTGGCTCACCCATTGTGTGGATTCGGCTCGTTGGATTTGTGGCGTGCGGTATCAGTTGATTGGACAAGAGCATTTGGAGCCTTTGAAGGATGTCCCAGTGGTGGTGTTGGTCAAGCACCAATCGACGTATGAAACCTTTTTGATGCCGGGCATTTGCCCCAAGCCTTTGGCCTATGTGTTCAAAAAGGAGTTGTTGAGGATTCCTTTTTTTGGTTGGTCGATTGGCAGCTTGGACATGGTGCACATTGACCGCGCCAACAACATCCGTGCGTTTGCCAAGGTGATCTCTCGGGGCAAAGAGTTGTTGGCCAAAGGGCACTGGGTGATCATGTTTCCTGAGGGCACGCGCATTGCTCGGGGACAGGTTGGTGACTATAAGCCAGGAGGAACCCGCCTTGCCATTGCGGCCGGTGCTCGCGTCTTGCCCGTTGCAGTGAGCTCGGCCAGATGTTGGCCCAAACACTCTTTTGTGAAGACGCCTGGGCTTGTGACCGTCTCCTTTGGGCCCTCAATTGACAGTGCGAATCGAGCTGCCCCGGAGCTCATGCAAGAGGTGCAGCAATGGATTGAGGGCGAGATGCGACGCATTGACCCAGAAGGCTATGCCAGCCTAGGCTCAGAGCATGAAGTGGGCTGAGGGTTTGGGCGTGAGGGCTTTTGATCACCGTCAACACTTTTTGCAGCTCGTCTTTGACTTCTTGGCTCCAGAGCCAAGCTCCCACTCCAGTGCAGTCACCCTTCACAGTCCACCTTCAGGCAACCAGCTCACCTCCAATGACTTGGGTGAGGCTGCGCCAAAGCAGCCCTCCCTCAAAGACGCGCGCACTGTTGAGTTGCAGGGTCAAAAAATCGCCTATGAATTGCTGCGCCGTAAAAGAAAAACAATTGGCATGCATGTGAGCGAGGGAAAGCTCAAAGTGGCAGCACCCAAGTGGGTGAGCTTGACTCAAATTCAACAAGCTTTGCAAGAAAAAGGCGCTTGGATTTTGAAGCAAATTGAGCACACCCGTGCAAAAGCATTGGCTGCAAAGGAAAAAGATGTAAGGGTGCAGCACGCGTGTGTGTTGCCTTGGTTGGGCTCAAGCTTGCAAGTGCTCCTCCAAGCGGACTCAGGCACGCTGGAACCTTTGCTGGCCAAGGCAAGCCTCATGGGTGCAACCCATGTGGGAGCCAAGACCCTGGCCCTTTTGGTTGAGCACGCTTTCATAGAGCGTCAAATGGAGAGCGGAGCTTGGGTGCGGTGCTCGGTACAAGAGGCGTTTGAGCGTGAAAGTGCACTGTCTCATTTGGAGCTCTGCGCTGACACGCCGCCTTTTGGCTCCGATGCGTTGCTCAGTGCTCAAACGCACTATCGCTTGCAGTTGCCCCTGGTCCTTGAGGCGCACAGTGAGCTCACCTTGCAAGTGCTCACGGCGGTGCTCAAAGCCCACGCACAAGCCTGCTTTGAGCCTCGGCTTGACCTCTTGGCTGCTCGCTTTGGGGTCAACTACAAGCGTTTCAAGCTCAGTGCAGCGAAAACCCGCTGGGGCAGTGCGAGCCAAAGTGGCCTCATTCATCTGAATTGGCACTTGGTGCATTTCTCGCCAGCGCTCATTGATTACGTGGTGGCGCATGAGTTGTGTCATTTGATTCACATGGATCACAGCGAGCAATTCTGGGCTCGATTGAGCCTGGTCATGCCCGATGGCTTGCTAAGAAGACAGATTTTGCATCGCAAAACCCCACCTCGTTTGTTGCCTCTTGACGGCTCAACGCTTTGAGGGTGCATCTCGAAGGCAAAATGGTTTGCAAACATTGAGCGAGAGTTCAGCGCATTTTTTTGGAATTTTTTGAAGGCAACTAAAACATGACCCAATCACTCAGCCATTTGTTTCACAACAACAAGCAGTGGGCCAGTCGCATGGAGGCCGAGAACCCGGGGTTTTTTGACAAACTCTCCAAGCAACAAAGTCCCAAGTATTTGTGGATCGGATGCTCGGACTCTAGAGTGCCTGCCAATCAAATCACAGGCTTGGATCCTGGAGAGGTGTTCGTTCACCGAAATGTGGCCAATGTAGTGGTGCATTCCGATTTGAATGCGCTGTCGGTGATTCAGTTTGCCGTTGAGCACTTGAAGGTCGAGCACATCATGGTGGTTGGACACTATGGGTGTGCGGGCGTGATTGCAGCGACCCGGGGGCAGCGCATCGGACTGGCCGACAATTGGCTCAGACATGTGCAAGATGTGCGACTCAGACACCGTCAACGCCTCAATCACTTGGAGCAGCATCAATTGGAAGATGTGATGTGTGAGATGAACGTGATTGAACAAGTGGGCAATGTGGCGTTGTCCAACGTGCTGCAAGACGCGTGGTCTAGAGGGCAAAAGGTGAGCGTGCACGGTTGGGTGTATGGCGTGAAGGACGGGTTGCTCAAAGACTTGGAGGTCACGATGAGTGCCACTGAAGAGGTGGTGGATGTGTTCAGGGCTGCCTTCAAACGCTACCCCAGGGGTGAGGGGTTTGATCCCCAACTCTCGGCCCAAGAGGATTGATGCCATGAGCAGCACGCAAGCCATTCGCATTCAAAGGCTCAAGGACAAATCACAAATGGCGTTTGACTTGGAGAGCGACTTCGTGCTCTCGCCATGCATTGGCGTGTGTGAAGTGCACACCAAGGCCCAGGTGTGCGTGGGTTGCTACAGAACGCTTGAGGAAATTGTGCGCTGGACTTCTTACGCTTTGCCTGAAAAAAGGGCCATTTGGACGCAAATCATGGCCCGCACCCAAGCCCCCGAGTACCAGCGCTTTTGAGCGCTCATGTGCTCAATTGAGGGTAAGCCCGCATCTCGCTAATACCGATTTGATCAAGTTTTGGCTCAATAAGTCAATGATTTGTCAATTTAGTCAGAATCCAGTCAGGCAACTCCAACATATTAGATTGTCAGCTCCCAATTGGGGGTGCTCGAGCGGGCACGTCCAGGGTTGGGTGTTGTATCGACAGATGCACAAAAAAATATTCAGGAGATGAATCCATGACAGCACACACACCTCACGTCATGACCGCAGAGGAGAGGAAGGTGATCTTCGCCTCCTCCTTGGGTACGGTTTTTGAGTGGTATGACTTTTATTTGTACGGCTCATTGGCGGCCATCATTGCCAAGCAGTTCTTTAGCGGACTGGATCCTTCGGCCGCGTTCATTTTTGCCTTGCTCGCGTTTGCCGCTGGCTTTTTGGTTCGTCCTTTTGGCGCCTTGGTGTTTGGCCGTTTGGGCGACATGATTGGTCGCAAGTACACTTTTTTGGTGACCATTTTGATCATGGGTTCCTCCACTTTTGTGGTCGGCATATTGCCCAGTTACGCAAGCATCGGGGTTGCAGCGCCCGTCATTTTGATTGCACTTCGCATGCTCCAAGGTTTGGCCTTGGGGGGTGAGTACGGAGGTGCTGCGACCTATGTGGCCGAGCACTCGCCACACGGACACCGCGGATCTTTCACCTCATGGATTCAAACGACGGCCACATTGGGTTTGTTTTTGTCTTTGTTGGTGATTTTGGGAACACGCACTTTGCTCAGCGAGCCTGAGTTCAATGCGTGGGGTTGGAGAATTCCTTTCCTCGTCTCCATTGCGCTCTTGGCCGTGTCGGTCTACATCCGTTTGTCCATGAACGAGTCACCTGCATTCCAGCGCATGAAAGCCGAAGGCACCACCTCCAAGGCACCTTTGTCAGAGGCCTTTGGACAATGGGGCAATTTGAAGATTGTGCTCTTGGCGTTGTTCGGTTTGACGGCCGGCCAAGCGGTGGTTTGGTACACGGGACAGTTTTATGCGCTCTTTTTCCTGACGCAAGCGCTCAAGGTGGATGCCACAACGGCTAACCTTTTGATTGCTTTGTCTTTGTTGATCGGCACGCCTTTCTTTGTGATTTTTGGCAAGCTCTCCGACAAAATCGGACGCAAGCCCATCATCATGCTCGGCCTCTTGCTGGCCGTTTTGACCTACTTCCCCGTGTTTGAAGCGCTCACCAAAGCGTCCAATCCCGATTTGGCTCAAGCCCAAGCGAGTGCCAAAGTGGTGGTCACCCACAACGATGCGGAGTGCTCCTTCCAAGGCAGTCCCATTGCACGCGAGATTGACTTCAAGAGTTCTTGCGACATTGCCAAGCGGTACTTGGCGCAAAGCTCAGTGAGTTATGCCAATGTGAGCGCTCCTGCAGGCACACCCACCAAGGTGAGTGTGGGCAGCATTGAAATTGAGGCCCCCACAGGCAACGTGGTGGATCAAAAATTTGACGAAGAAAGCGTCAAAAAGATCGCTGAGTTCAAAAAGGCAGTGGGTGAGGCTTTGAAATCAGAGGGTTATCCCACCAAAGCAGATCCCGCCAAAATGGACAAAGTCACGATGACCATCATCCTCACTTATTTGGTGATTTTGGTGACCATGGTGTACGGCCCCATTGCTGCGATGCTGGTCGAGCTCTTTCCCACACGCATTCGCTACACCTCCATGTCATTGCCCTACCACATTGGCAACGGCTGGTTTGGGGGACTATTGCCCACAACGGCCTTTGCGATCGTGGCGCAAAATGGCGACATGTACAGCGGTCTATGGTACCCAGTGATCATTGCTGGCGTCACTTTTGTGATTGGCATGATCTTTGTCAAAGAAACCAAAGACGTGGACATCTACGTCAACGACTGATCCCGACCTTCGCCACGGACTCCTCCAGATTGGGGGTCCTAGGCAAAGCTTGTGAAGATCGCGTGAAACCCCTCAAAGCCTATGGTTTTGAGGGGTTTTGCGTTGGATTTGGGCCGTATGGGGCGGCTCTTGATGGTTATTTGTGGTGCCCTGCACCGTTTGTCTTGTGGCGATCCTAGAATGGACGACTTCCTACCAAAACATGAGTGTGAGTCGACATGACCCAAGGGCAAATTCAAATTCGCGGTGCCAGGCAGCACAATCTCAAAAACATAGATTTAGACATTGAAACGGGTGAGCTCACGGTTGTGACGGGGCCCAGTGGCTCGGGCAAATCCAGTTTGGTGTTTGACACGCTCTACGCCGAGGGGCAAAGGCGATATGTGGAGACCTTCAGCGCCTATGCCCGGCAGTTTTTGGACCGCATGGACCGACCCCAAGTCGATCGAGTAGACGGGGTCCCTGCAGCGATTGCCATTGATCAAACCAATCCGGTTCGAAGCTCGCGCTCGACGGTGGGCACCATGACCGAGCTCAATGATCATTTGAAATTGCTCTTTGCCCGCTTGGGTCAGCTCTTTGATGCAAAGACCGCTTTGCCCGTGAGTCACGACAATCCGCAGAGTTTGTACGAGGCGCTGCGTGCCCGTGTTGGTGCACGCGATCCGCGCTTGATCGTGACCTTTCCCGTTGAGTTGCCATCCGAGATCTCAGATGCAGAGATTGAACAATGGCTCAGTGTGTCGGGCTTTACCAAGGTGCAAGCCAAGAGGGAGCGCTCTACTCTTTCGGGCAAGAGTTTGGTGATCGATGTGGTGGCCGATCGCTTTCGCCTGGGATCGGTGGAGGTCTCGCGCGTGATGGAAGCCATTGAGACCGCGATCAAGCGCGGTCAAGGTCGAATGAATGTGTACGTGTTGCCCGATGGCGAGCAGCCCCAAGAGGCAGACTCGGCAAAGGGTGGCCAAACTGGCTCCAATGAAGAGTTGTGGCGCTTTTCGACGGGACTGCACTGTCCGCAAAGCGACATGACGTATTTGGAGCCAACGCCTTCACTTTTTTCTTTCAATTCTGCCTTGGGTGCTTGTGAGAAGTGCCGCGGGTTTGGTCGAGTGATTGGCGTGGACTACGGTTTGGTGATCCCCAATGAAAAGCTCACCCTCAGGCAAGGAGCCATCAAGCCCATTCAAACGCCAGCTTGGAAAGAGTCTCAAGACGACTTGATGCGACACGCAGAAACAGCAGGCATACCGCGTGATACGCCTTGGATGCATTTGAGTGCTGCGCACAAACAATGGGTCATTGAAGGCTCGCCCGAGTGGAGTGGCAAGTGGAACAAGCAGTGGTATGGGGTGAAGCGATTTTTTGAATATTTGGAGACCAAGTCTTACAAGATGCACATCCGCGTGATGCTCTCCAAGTACAGAAGCTACACCTTGTGCGAGACGTGTGCGGGATCACGCCTGAAGACCGAGAGTTTGCTCTGGAGGGTGGGCTCTGGTGAAGCGGCCAAAGAGGCTTTGAATGGAAAAGCGCGCTTCATGCCAAAGGGCGTCTCATGGTCTGAAGACGATTTGAACGCATTGCCGGGTCTATGCTTGCACGATTTGATGGGTTTGTCGATCGATCGGCTGAAGGTGTTTTTTGATCGCTTGGGTGCGCACTCGCTCAAACAAAACCGTTCCGATCAAAGTGCACAAGACCAAGCGCTTGGCTTGCTCATGGAAGAAATTGGCACTCGATTGAAATACTTGGTCGATGTGGGCTTGGGGTACTTGAGTTTGGATCGCCAAAGCAGAACCTTGAGCGGAGGGGAGGTGCAGCGCATCAACTTGACCACTGCACTGGGCACATCTTTGGTCAACACCTTGTTTGTCTTGGATGAGCCCAGCATTGGCCTGCACCCCAAAGACATGGGGCGAATCAATGAAGCCATGTTGAGGCTCAGAGACGCGGGCAACACCTTGGTGGTGGTTGAGCACGACCCAGCTGTGATGTTTGCAGCGGACCGCATCATTGACATGGGTCCCGGTCCAGGCGAGAGAGGTGGCGAGATCGTCTTTGATGGCGTGATGGAGGATTTGAAGGCGGCAGACACCTTGACGGGTGCGTATTTGGGTGCCAGAAAGCAAGTGGGCATGGGTTTGAAGCGACTGGTGAGCGACTCCACACCCAGGTTGATTTTGGAAGGTGCGCGTGAGCACAATTTGAAAAACCTCAACATCGAGTTTCCGCTTCAGCGTTTGGTGTGCATCACGGGTGTCTCAGGTTCGGGCAAGTCCACCTTGGTTCAAGACATTTTGGCGCCTGCTTTGCTCAGAAGCTTTGGCAAGTCCACCGATGCGCCTGGCGCGCACGACAGGCTCTTGGGCGTTGATCATTTGAGCGATGTGGTCTTTGTTGATCAGTCACCCATTGGCAAAACGGCACGCTCCAATCCGGTGAGTTATGTGGGGGCATGGGAGCCCATTCGTGAGTTGTTTGCAGACACCCCTTTGGCGCGGCAACGCTCCTACACCTCGGCCAAATTCAGCTTCAACCATGGCGACGGCAGGTGTCCGAGTTGCACAGGATCGGGTTTTGAGCACATTGAGATGCAGTTCTTGAGCGATGTGTACTTGAGGTGCCAAGAGTGCAATGGTGAGCGCTACAGGCCAGAGATTTTGGAGGTGAAAATCCAAAGACAAACCCAAGCGGGAGAGAGTGTCTTTTTGTCCGTCTCTGAAGTGCTCAATTTGACTGTGAGTGAGGCCGTTGAATTGTTCAAGGCCGATGCGCAAGTGATTCGCGCTTTGCAACCGATTGTGGACGTGGGGCTAGAGTACGTGAGACTTGGGCAGCCCGTGCCGACCTTGAGTGGGGGAGAGGCGCAGCGTTTGAAGTTGGCTGGATTTTTGGCAGAAGCGGCCAAGCAAAGACAACAAATGAAACAGTCTTTGGCCAAAAAGGGGACGCTCTTTTTGTTCGATGAGCCCACCACTGGGCTGCATTTCGATGACATCGCCAAACTCATGCGTGCACTCAGAAAGTTGCTTGAGGCCGGTCACTCGTTGATGGTGATTGAGCACAATTTGGATGTGATTCGCGCATGCGACTGGGTCATTGACTTGGGGCCAGATGCGGGTGAGGCGGGAGGTGAGGTGGTGGCCCAAGGCTCTCCAGAGCACATCAAGCTGCACGCCCAAACGCACACCGCCCAGGCTTTGCGGCACTACGATGAGTTGCTCGGTGGCTTGGGTGCCGTGGGTGCCTCCGTTGGCGTCAAGCCAAGAGCAGCTGCAAAGACTTTGTCCAAAAACAGGTCTGCGTCGTCCAAAGATGCGGGTCACATTCAAATTGTGAACGCCAAAGAGCACAATTTGAAAAACATCAACGTCAACATCCCTCGTGGCCAGTTCAATGTGGTGACCGGGGTGTCGGGTTCTGGCAAATCGACCTTGGCGTTTGACATCTTGTTCAACGAAGGTCAGCGCAGGTATTTGGAGAGCTTGAACGCATACGCCAGAAGCATCGTGCAGCCTGCTGGACGCCCCGAGGTCGATGCCGTGTACGGCATTCCGCCAACCGTGGCCATTGAGCAGCGTCTCTCACGGGGGGGTAGAAAATCCACTGTGGGCACCACCACCGAGGTGTGGCACTTTTTGCGCTTGTTGTACGTGAAGTTGGGTCTGCAGCATTGCGTGAACGACAACACACCAGTGCAAGCACAGAGTGCACAAAGCATTTTGGCCTTGATCATGAAGCGCTACAAAGGTCAGATGGTGGGTCTATTGAGTCCATTGGTGAGCAACCGAAAGGGCCTGTACACCGATTTGGCCGACTGGGCACGTCAAAAGGGCTACACGCACTTGCGGGTGGATGGGGAGTTTTTACCCACGCGCGGATTCCCACGCATTGATCGCTTCAAGGAGCACTCCATTGAGTTGCCCGTGCTGAGTTTGGTGGTTGGGCCCAACAGCGAGAGTTTGCTCAAGGAGGGGTTGGACAGAGCCCTGGAGTTGGGCAAAGGGGTCGTGCAAGTGCTCTCAAACTTGGATGGATTGAAGGAATTGTTCGAGCAAGGCAAGAGCACCGCATCTCTGTGCAGCGTTGAAGTCTTCTCCACCAAGCGGGCGTGTCCGGTTTGTTCAACGTCTTATGGTGAGCTCGACCCCAGGCTTTTTTCTTACAACTCCAAGCACGGCTGGTGCTCATCATGTGTGGGCACAGGCATCAAGCTCGATGCGAGCCAAAGAAAGGCCATGGACGACACGCTGGCAGACCCCTCCCAAAAGGGCCGAGAGCAAACCTTTGCCGAGCCAGACTTGGATGAGGTCGATGAACAGGTTTGCCCCGATTGCATGGGCACGCGTTTGAACCCAACGGCGCGCGCTGTGATGTTCAAAAACACGTCCATCACACGCATTGCGCAAATGAGTGTGGGTGAGGTGAAGGCGTGGGCCGAAGGTCTGAGTTTGAGTGAGCGAGAGGCTCAAATTGGACGAGACTTGATGAGCGAGATTTTGGCGCGCTTGGATTTCTTGGAGCAAGTCGGCTTGGGTTACTTGACCTTGGAGCGAGGTGCGCCAACGCTCTCAGGTGGAGAGGCGCAGCGCATTCGCTTGGCGGCCCAATTGGGCAGCAGTTTGCAAGGTGTGTGTTACGTGCTCGATGAGCCCACCATTGGCCTGCATGCGGTGGACAACAAAATGCTCATTGAATCTTTGCGCCGCTTGTGCGCGCAGGGCAACACCCTGGTGGTGGTGGAGCACGATGAGGAGACCATGCGAGCGGCCGATCATTTGATTGACATTGGACCCAGTGCAGGCAAGCGTGGGGGCAACTTGGTGGCTCAAGGGGGCATGGCCGACTTGATGAAATCGGACACCTCGGTGACGGGCAAATATTTGAAGCATGCCATGCATCACCCCCTCCAATTGAGGCGAGTGGTGGGACAAGCGAATGCTCAAAAAGCGCTCTCGCATGTGAACAGCGACGTGCCTTCTATCACCATTCATGGAGCGAATTTGCACAACTTGCAAAACGTGAGCGTTCAAGTGCCTTTGAAGAGATTGGTGGCCGTCACGGGTGTATCGGGTTCGGGCAAGTCCACGCTTGCCAGAGACGTGATGCTTCAAAATTTAACCGCTGTGGTGGGCAAGAAGGCGAGTGCTTTGAAGTGGACGGGTTGCGAGAGCATTGAAGGCTTTGAGCAAATTGACCGCGTCTTGGAGGTGGATCAAACGCCCATTGGCAAGACCCCACGCAGTTGTCCAGCGACCTACATTGGGTTTTGGGACACGGTGAGAAAACTCTTTGCAGAAACCCTTCAAGCCAAGGCGCGAGGTTATGGTCCCGCTCGCTTTAGTTTCAACACAGGCGAGGGGCGATGCGCCATGTGCGAGGGTCAAGGCATGCGAACCATCGAGATGAGTTTCTTGCCCGATGTGAAGGTGCTTTGTGAGAGTTGCAAGGGCGCGCGCTTTAACAGTGAAACTTTGAGCGTGACGTGGAGGGGCAAAAGCATTGGGGATGTGTTGCAAATGGAGGTCGATGAGGCGGTTGAGTTTTTTGCGAGCATGCCCAATATTGCGCACCCATTGAGCTTGTTAAAGGATGTGGGTCTGGGTTATTTGACGCTGGGCCAACCCTCTCCAACCTTGAGTGGTGGCGAGGCTCAGCGCATCAAATTGGTGAGCGAGCTCTCCAAGGTCAGAGACGATGTGGGCAAGCGCGGTTACAAAGTGCCCCACACCCTTTATGTGTTGGATGAGCCAACGGTTGGGCTACACATGGCGGACGTGGATTTGCTCATTCGAGTCTTGCACCGATTGGTTGACGCTGGACATTCAGTGGTGGTGATCGAGCACGATTTGGATGTCATTGCCGAGGCCGATTGGATCATCGACATGGGCCCTAAGGGGGGCAGTGGAGGCGGTCTGGTGGTTGGCGCTTGCACGCCAGAGACCTTGGTGGCGAGCCCCAGGAGTCAAACGGGCCAAGCCTTGAAGGGCGTGCTTGAGCGGCAGGCTCACTGATGTCAAGGGACACCCCGATCGCCTGAGGGGCATGAAGAGGCGATCGGATGATGGGGGATTAGTTGTTTTGCAGAGCCAAGCCCGCGTGCTCTCGCAAGGGGTGAAAGTGAATTTTTGGGAAACGCTCTTGGGCCAAGCGCACATCGTAGGGTGAGGTGCAAAGGTAGGCCAGTGCGTTGGCCGCATCGGTTGCCATGCGAGAGGCGTAGGCGTGTGTGAAGGCCTTGAGCTCGGCGTCGCTGTCCGCGCTGATCCATCTGGCTCCTGTGTAGGGGCAAGATTCAAGTCGCACGTCGCAATCGTATTCGGCTTTGAGTCGGTGTTGAACCACTTCAAACTGCAATTGACCAACCGCGCCCAAGAGCATCAAACCACCGGCATCGGGTTTGAAGACTTGGATGGCACCTTCCTCGCCGAGTTGAGCCAAACCGGTTTGAAGTTGTTTGGTGCGCAGTGGGTTTTTGAGGACCACGGTCATGAAGAGTTCGGGCGCGAAAAACGGCAGCCCCGTGAATTGCAGCGCAACGCCATCGGTGATGGTGTCTCCGAGTTGAACGCCACCGTGCGTGGTAAAGCCAATGATGTCGCCTGCGAATGCTTCTTCAACGGCCTCTCTGCGTTGACTCAAAAAGGTCACGACCGAGGTTGGGCGAAGCTCTTTGGCGGTGCGCTGAACCTTTAACTTCATGCCCGGCGTGTATTGGCCAGAGGCCACTCGCACAAAGGCAATGCGGTCTCGGTGAGAAGGGTCCATGTTGGCTTGAACTTTGAAGACGACACCAGCGAAATGTGCATCATCGGGAGCAATTTCTTGGGTTTTGACGCTGTGGTTCACGCTCAAGGTGCTGATGCGAGGTTGGGGTGAGGGGGCCAAGTCGATCAAGGCGTCCAGCACCTCCATGACACCAAAATTGTTCACGCCTGAACCAAAAAACACGGGCGTTTGTTTGCCACTCAAAAAAGCTTCTCGGTCAAAGGCGGGTGAGGCGCCGGTGGCGAGTTCCATGCTCTCCACTGCGTTGGTGAATTCAGCCCCGAAGCGCTTTTGCAGGGTCTCTTGTTCGCTCAAAGGCAGGGTCTCAAAGTCCTCGGGCCTTCTCTCGGAGCCGGATTCAAAGACTTTCATGCTTTGTGCTTTGAGGTCAATGATGCCGCCAAAGCTCTTGCCTTGCCCTACAGGCCAAGTCATGGGCACGCAGGGCATGCCCAGTTCTCTCTCGACTTCGTCCAAGATGTCCAAGGGGTCTCTCACCTCACGGTCCATTTTGTTGACAAAGGTGATGATGGGGGTGTCCCTTTGCCGGCAAACTTCAATCAAGCGTCTGGTTTGGGCCTCAACACCGTTGGCTGCGTCAATCACCATGAGGGCCGAGTCAACGGCGGTGAGCACGCGGTAGGTGTCTTCTGAAAAGTCTTTGTGTCCAGGTGTGTCCAGCAAATTGATGACGTGCTCGCGGTAGAGCATTTGCATGACGGAGGACGCCACCGAGATGCCACGCTGCTTTTCGATCTCCATCCAGTCGCTCGTGGCATGGCGAGAGGCTTTGCGGGCTTTGACGGAGCCGGCGATTTGAATGGCACCCGAAAACAACAATAGTTTTTCGGTGAGCGTGGTTTTACCGGCATCAGGGTGAGAGATGATGGCAAAGGTTCGGCGTCGTTTGACTTCTTGGCGGATGGCCTCCACTGACATGGTGCGTTGTACTCAGGTGATGGGAAGATGAAAGACTTGGCGCACACCAGATGAGGGTGCGCCAAGCAGTGTGGGGATGGGATCCAAATGCAGTATTTTAACGCCCGCGCCCTCTTTTTTTTGGGGTCCTTTGTGGCCTCCAAGCTGGGCTTGGCGCTTGAGTGGGGGTCAATTGAAAAGGGGCATTGTCGTCTTCGATGTCGATGGGTTAAAATATTGACCATCCGAGGAGCGATGCAACCCTAGGGTCATTGAGCAAGGCCAATCCTATGTGGGTTGATCCACACGCCTTCAATGCCCGCGTGGTGAGGCTCGGTGAATCATGCAAGCAACGGCGCTCACCCACTGTGTCAGTGTGAGGTGAGGGCGTTTCTTGCAGATGAGTTTTGTTCGATCAAGTCAAAACTCATCTGCATGGTTCCTCTCCCCCCACATGAGTGAGCCAAAGGGTTCAGCCAACGCGAGCGTTTGCTCTTGTTGGGTCCGCATTTGGTCTCTCCACTGGGCAGTGGTTTATCTTTAACCGCTTTGGAGTGATGATCAATGAACGCTGTGAATAAACCCTTGCATGCCACGGACTATGTGGTGGCCGATTTGTCTTTGGCCGAGTGGGGCCGCAAGGAAATCAAAATTGCCGAGACCGAAATGCCCGGCCTCATGTCCATTCGTGAAGAATTCAGCAAGGCCCAGCCATTGAAGGGCGCTCGCATCACGGGTTCGCTGCACATGACGATTCAAACGGCAGTGTTGATTGAGACGCTGCAAGCTTTGGGCGCACAAGTGCGTTGGGCCTCTTGCAACATTTATTCAACACAAGACCATGCTGCTGCAGCCATTGCGGCAGTGGGCACACCTGTTTTTGCCAAAAAGGGCGAAAACTTGACCGAGTACTGGGAGTACACCCACGAGATCTTTGAGTTTGGTGCTGCAAACACGGCAGATGAAGGCCCCAACATGATTTTGGACGATGGTGGTGACGCCACGCTGCTCATGCACTTGGGTCAAAAGGCACAAGAGGACCGCTCACTCTTGGATCACCCAACCAGCGAAGAAGAGACTTGTTTGTACGCAGCGATCAAGGCCAAATTGGCCCAAGATCCCACTTGGTACAGCAGAAAAGCCAAGCACATCATTGGTGTGACGGAGGAGACCACAACCGGTGTTCACCGCTTGAAGGAAATGTCTGCCAAGGGCGCGCTCCTCTTTAGAGCGATCAACGTGAACGACTCCGTGACCAAGAGCAAGTTTGACAACTTGTATGGCTGCCGCGAATCTTTGGTGGACGGCATCAAGCGCGCAACGGATGTGATGATCGCAGGCAAAGTGGCCGTGGTCGCTGGTTACGGTGATGTGGGCAAAGGCAGTGCGCAAGCCTTGAGGGCTTTGAGCGCTCAGGTGTGGGTGACCGAGATTGACCCCATCAACGCATTGCAAGCGGCCATGGAAGGCTACAAAGTGGTCACCATGGACTACGCGCAAGACAAGGCCGATATTTTTGTGACTGCAACCGGCAACAAGCACGTGATCACGCATGAGCACATGCTCAACATGAAAGACCAAGCGATCGTTTGCAACATTGGACACTTTGACAACGAGATCGATATTGCGTCGATGGAGAAATACACTTGGGAAGAAATCAAGCCCCAAGTCGACCACATCGTGCTGCCCAATGGTCACAAAATCATCATGTTGGCCAAAGGCCGTTTGGTGAATTTGGGTTGTGCAACGGGCCACCCAAGCTTTGTGATGAGCTCCTCGTTTGCCAATCAAACGATTGCGCAGATTGAACTCTTCACGCACCCTGAGAGGTATGAAGTGGGCCAGGTCTATGTGCTGCCCAAGCACTTGGATGAAAAAGTGGCACGTTTGCACCTTAAAAAAGTGGGCGCCATGTTGACCGAGCTCTCACCAGAGCAAGCGGCCTACATTGGTGTGGACGTGAACGGTCCTTACAAGCCCGACGCTTACCGTTATTGATTGCGTCTTGGGTTGACATGAAGCCCCGCCCCAAGAGCGTTTGAAATTCAAGCGCCTGTGGGGCTTCATTCTCTCAACAATACATCGAATTGATCAGCATGCGCGCTCTTTGCCGTGTTGCATGAGCGTGTCGTGTGCCGGGCAGGAGACCCACCGTCATGACAAGAAACCGTCAAGCCAATCGGCCAGATTTGAGCGTGGAGTTCTTTCCACCGAAAACACCCGTGGGGGTCGACAAGTTGGCCCTCACGCGCCAAAAACTGTACGCCTTGAACCCAGAGTTTTGCTCCGTCACCTATGGTGCTGGGGGCTCCACACAGGCTGGCACCCTCAACACCGTACAAGCCATTTTGCTGGAGGGCCAAACGCCTGCGGCTCACCTCTCGTGTGTGGGGGCGAGTCGCGACACGCTCATGGCGCAATTGACGCAAATGCAGCACATGGGGGTCAAGCGACTGGTCGCCTTGAGGGGCGATTTGCCCAGTGGTTTTGGCTCGAGTGGCGAGTTCCAATATGCAAGGGATTTGGTGGCCTTTGCGCGCGAGCAGTTTGGAGACGCCTTTCACATTGAGGTGGCGGCCTATCCCGAGATTCACCCGCAGGCCAAAAGCGCGCAAGCCGATTTGAGAGCTTTTGTGGACAAGGTCAAAGCGGGTGCGAATTCAGCCATCACGCAGTACTTTTACAACAGCGACGCGTATTTTCGATTTGTCGACGACGTTTACCGCTTGGGCGTGGACATTCCTGTTGTGGCAGGCATCATGCCCATCACCAGCTCCTCACAACTGTTGCGCTTTTCAGACATGTGTGGCGCAGAGGTGCCACGTTGGATTCGTTTGAGGCTGCAAGAGTTCGGAGACGATCAGGCGTCCATCAAAGCTTTTGGCTTGGATGTGGTGAGTGACTTGTGCGATCAACTCCACACGGCAGGGGTCAAAGGCTTGCACTTTTACAGCTTGAACCAAAGTGAGCCCATTTTGGAGATTTGCGATCGGCTGGGCTGGTTGGCTTAAGAGCCGCCGTGCTCGATGTGGAACTGGGCGTGACTGTCTTGTCCCAAATGCTCTTTGAGGTAAGGCAGGGACTCCTCTGCCAAGGCCTTCAGGGTGTAGGGGGGGTTGATTAAAAACACGCCACTCCCAGGCAGTCCAGGGCGTTCTTGTTTGGCGCCATCCAAGAGTTGATGGGGCAGCGGGGTGAATTTGGCCGACTTGGTGGTGAGTGACAAGTGAAGCCAAGGACGACCTGCTTGGTTGGCCAAGGTTCTGAGGCGTTTGGGCAAATCGTGTGCCTCTGGCCTTGCGATCAAGGGGTACCAGACCATGTAGGTACCGGTTGCAAAGCGACGCAAAGCGTCTTGAATGCTGGCGCTCACCTTGGCGTAATCGGTTTTGATCTCATAGCTTGGGTCCATCAGGACCAAAGCGCGCTTGCTCGGAGGCGGCAAGAGTTTTTTTAAGCTCTCAAACCCGTCCTCCCGAATGACAGCGACTTGTCTGCCCGCCTCGAGTTGCTTCACATGACCTTCAAGGAGCCTGGCGTCGGTTGGATGCAACTCAAAGAGTTTGAGCTTGTCTCTGTCTCCAAGCATGCGTTGAACGATGAAGGGGGAGCCGGGGTAGATGGCGGCTGATTTGGCGGGGTTGAAGAGGGCCACCGTCTCCAAATATTGGGCAATCATGGGCGGGGGCGCGTGGGTTTTGGCCGCTTGTTGCAGCAACTGAAACCCCTCTTTGATCTCGCCACTGAGCAATGCGTGCTCGCTGTCCAAGCGGTAGAGTCCTGCTCCTGCGTGGGTGTCAATGACGTTCAAAGCCACGGGCTTTTCGGTCATGTATTGGGTCACAGCGATCAATACACTGTGTTTGAGCACGTCGGCATGGTTGCCGGCGTGAAAGGCGTGGCGATAACTAAACATGGCATGGATGGTAACCGTTTATGCTTCATTTTTAGACTTTTCAAGTGCACTCTGGGGGTCAAATGCTTCAGCTTAGAAGCAACAAGGGGGGTGGGGTTCTAGGCAAAGCGCTTGAAATGGGCTAAAATGGAGGGCTTCGCAGCGAAAATGTGGTCCCGCGGCTTAGTCTCATCTCCCCACCTAAGAGGTTCTCGTCAGAAGAACACCGACCGTGGAAAAGGACCCAACAAACCTTTCCTTCAGGATAAATCCATGACAACAACTTTCAGCGCAAAACCCGCTGAGGTCGTGCATGAGTGGTTTGTGATTGACGCCACCGATATGGTGCTCGGACGTGTTGCCAGCGAAGCTGCACTCCGTTTACGCGGCAAACACAAGGCCATTTACACGCCTCACGTCGACACGGGCGACTTCATCGTCGTCATCAACGCAGCCAAGCTGCGTGTCACAGGCAACAAAGCCCTCGACAAAATTTACTATCGCCATTCTGGTTTCCCTGGCGGCATTTACGGAACGAATTTCCGTGACATGCAAGCCAAGCACCCTGGTCGCGCGCTTGAGAAAGCGGTCAAAGGCATGCTGCCCAAAGGTCCTTTGGGCTACGCCATGATCAAAAAACTCAAGGTCTATGGGGGCGCAGAGCATCCCCACAGTGCTCAACAACCCAAGCCGCTAACCTTCTAAGGAGCCAGACATGATCGGAGAATGGAACAATGGCACAGGACGCAGAAAGTCCAGTGTTGCTAGAGTTTTCTTGAAAAAGGGCTCTGGAAAAATCACCATCAATGGAAAAGACATTGCCGATTATTTTGGACGTCAAACGTCCATCATGATCGCCAAGCAGCCTTTGGTGTTGACTCAGTTTGCTGAGCACTTTGACATTCAAGTCAATTTGCACGGCGGCGGTGAGTCAGGTCAAGCCGGTGCGGTGCGTCACGGCATCACACGTGCATTGATCGATTACGATGCAAACTTAAAGCCAGTGCTCTCACAAGCCGGTTACGTCACTCGCGATGCCCGCGAAGTTGAGCGTAAAAAGGTTGGCTTGCACGGTGCTCGTCGCAGAAAGCAGTTCAGCAAGCGCTGATTTTGTGGTGGGTTGGCCAGTCGGGTGTGGCATCTTTGCTGCACTTGGCTCCTCAAACCCATTCCTGCTTCACACAAAACCCAAAGTGGCTTTTCGTCCTTTGGGTTTTTTGTTGGGAATTTGAGAGTCGCCAAGTGGCCAAGCTGTTGGTTTGTATAACCACATTGGTGGTGATGTTGAAGTTATTTTGTTAATATCTGACTTGATTACTGAGGTATTGCGATTTCTCAAGCTTGTCCATCAAAGGGGATGTGTTTGAGACACAGCGATGCTTTGGGCTCAAAGCCCACTGAGGTTTTGGGATATTTGTATAAAACATTTTGGAGATTGCCATGAGCGCTGTTGCACACGAAGCGGAAACGCAGATGCCTGAGCCCATTATTTTCACCGACAGTGCTGCGGCTAAAGTGGCCGATTTGATTGCTGAAGAGGGCAACCCTGAGCTCAAACTGCGCGTGTTTGTGCAAGGCGGTGGATGCTCTGGCTTTCAGTACGGATTCACCTTTGATGAGGTGACCAACGAAGACGACACCACCATGAGTAAAAATGGTGTGTCGCTTTTGATCGACGCCATGAGTTACCAGTATTTGTTGGGCGCTGAAATTGATTACAAAGAGGACCTTCAAGGTTCACAGTTTGTGATCAAAAACCCAAATGCCACCACCACATGCGGTTGCGGCTCATCTTTCTCGGTTTGATCTGAGCCAAAGGGGGGGGAGCCTTCAAGGCTTCCTCAAGCGGGCGTGTGTGAGCCCAGCACTCTAGGGCCTTTGGCACCAGTGACCTTTGGCACATTGCCAAATCCTTTGCTCAAGTGTTGATTGGCCAGCCAAGCAAAGGCGCTGGCTTCAATTTGGTCAACGGGCCAACCCAAATCCTTTGATGTTTGAAGCTCAACGGCTTGGGTTGGGAATATTTGGCGTGTTCGTTCTTGAAATTCTGCGACCAAAGCCAAATTCAAGGCGCCACCCCCACACAAAACAATCCGTCCCAAGCCCTTGAGTGAAGAGCTCGTGAGCGCTTGAACCCACGC
>Ga0208618_1000253_pt1 | contig 25285 bp, 21 predicted proteins | sample CryBogCBE18Jul08_FD_184585 | JGI IMG/M metagenome (GOLD analysis project Ga0208618, IMG submission 184585) | Freshwater microbial communities from Crystal Bog, Wisconsin, USA - CBE18Jul08 (SPAdes) | ecosystem: Environmental > Aquatic > Freshwater > Lake | place: Crystal Bog, Wisconsin, USA...
TTGCCAGACGCAACACCCAAATGAAAACGCGCCATCACAAGTACAGGATTTCTTTGAGAGAGCAAATAAATATCGGTGATGTGCTCCTCTTCGCTCATGGCAGAGTTCACCTCCACAGACAAAGGAACCGAGTTGCCGTTGTCGGCCAAGAGCGTCATTTGCAAATCCACGCGGGCTTTTTTGAATTGTTCAAAATGACCATTGAAGCCCTCCACTCCCTCCATCATTTCGACAAGGGTTCTCAAAGAGCCTGAACTCATGACCACAGCATGGCTTGGAGTGGACGCAAACGCCCCCAAAGCCGCGCCGCCCAGCAAGAGCGCGCGACGTGACAAGACACTCAACTCAATCACCTGTTGCTGCATGAAACTTTTTCTCCAAGACCAACGCTTGCAAGACTGACCATCTTTCTCGCGCTCCCTTGCCTTTAATCCAAAAGACTCAAGGTCAGATTGCAAAATGTACAGGACCCCTTCGCTTGGCGCTTGGGGTCAGAAAAAAACACCCAACCCACGAGGGGTCAGGTGTTGGGTGTGCCCTGAACCCCAAGAGCCCATGGACTGAACTCGCTAGGGGGTGGGAGAGAGACTCTTCGCTTTTAGGCTTTGACGAGCGTGAAGCCGTGGTTCTTGAGAGGGAAAGACCTCACACGCGTGCCTGTTGCATTGAAGATGGCGTTGGCCAGTGATGGGCCAAGGGGAGCCTGTGTGGGCTCGCCCACTCCGCCCCAAAATCCACCTGTTGGAGCAATCACCGTTTGCACCTTGGGCATCTCGTTCAAGCGCATCATGCGGTAGTCGTGGAAGTTGGACTGCTCAACGTGTCCATCCTTGATGGTGATCTCACCCCAAAAAATCGCTGACAGTCCATGCACCATGCTGCCTTGGAGCTGAGCTTGGATGTTGTCAGGATTGACCGCATAGCCTGGATCAATGCCCACCACGATGCGGTGAATCTTGACCTCTTTCTTGTCATTGACCGAGACCTCGCACACACAAGCGGTGTAGCTGCCATACCCTTCGGTCTCGGCAATGCCTCTGAAAACACCTTTGGGCAAGGGACTGGAGTAATTGGCCGCTTTGGCCACAGCGAGCAAAATCGCTTTGTCCTTGGGTCGTTTGTCGGAGAGCATGGACAAACGGAAGTCAAGGGGATCTTTGCCCGCAGCGTGAGCCAACTCATCGATGAAGCACTCACGCACGAAAGGATTTTGTGAGTGACCCACCGATCTCCAAAAGCCAACGGGCACATTGGTGTTGCGCTGAGCGTAGTCGACCAAAGTGTTTTCAATGGCATATGGGTGATCACTGAAACAAGCCACGGCTTGGGGATCGATGCCTTTGGGCAGTGGCAACTTCAAGAGCTGATTCAAAATAGAGGGGGCACTTACGCGAACGTGCATGGCACTGATGTGCCCGTCTGCGGTTTGAGTGGCGCGCATTTTGACCAAGCTTGCGGGCCTGTAGAAGTCGTGCTGCGTGTCTTCCTCACGAGTCCAAAGCATTTTGACGGGCAAGGGAGACATGGCCTTGGCAATCTTGGCGCCTTGCAGGCTGAAGTCTTGAGAGCCGCCGCGACGACCCAAACCTCCGCCCAGTTGAACCTGGTAGACCTTGACGTTTTCGATCTTGAGACCTGCGCCAGCAGCAGAGACGGCAAGGGTTGCCTCAGGACTTTGCGTGGACGTCCACACCTCAAGCGTGTCTCCTTGCAACCATCCGGTGTAACCCATGGGCTCCATGGTGGAGTGAGCCAAGTAAGGCGTGAAGTATTCAGCCTCAATGACCTTGTCAGCCTTTGCCAATGCTCCCAAAGCGTCTCCATCGTTTCTGGCCACAGCGGCCTCGGTTTGGGTCAGACCTTCATGGAAAAACTGAGAAATAGAGGCGCTAGAGGTCTTGGCCAAATCGGCTGGCACATCCCACTCGACGCTCACATCCTTTAAAGCCTCTTTGGCGCGCCACCAATTGTTAGCCACCACCGCCACAAAGTCTCCCATGTCAAGCACCTTGATGATGCCTCTGCGATTGATGACCTTGGAGCTGTCCAAGCTCTTGACCTTGCCATTGAAGACCGGACAAGACATCACCGCGGCGTAGACCATGCCAGGCAACTGGGTGTCAATGCCGTATTTGATCTTGGCGCGCACGATGTCAGGGATCTCACGGCGCTTGATGGGCTGCCCAATGATCTTCCAGTCCTTGGGATCCTTCAAAGCGACTGAGGCTGGGGGGTTGAGCTGCGCAGCAGCTTGTGCCACTTGTCCGTAGGTCACGCTTTTTTTGCTCCCGGTGTGGGTGATCACGCCAAGTTTGGCAACACACTCAGAGGAAGGAACATTCATGGCTTGGGCACCAGCCACGATCAGCATCTCGCGAGCTGCTGCACCGGCTTGTCTCAAATACTCGTGCGAATTTTGAATGGTCTTGGAGCCCACAGATGACATGTCACCGTAGACACGTTTTTGCGCCAAGCTCTCATGAGCAGTGGCGAACTCGACTTTGACTTTTTTCCAATCGACTTCAAGCTCATCGGCCACTAGCATTGGAGCAGAAGTGCTCGAACCTTGACCCATCTCTGCTCTGGCGTATTTGATGATCACGCTTTCATCAGAACGAATTTCAATCCAAGCGTTGACCTTTTGAGCTGTCGCAGGAGCTTTTGTATCTGCGGCCTCGGCCATTGATGGCACAAAGAAGCCCAAAGAAAATCCAGCTCCGGTCGTGGCCGAAACGCTGGCAGAGAACTTCAAGAAGTCCCGTCTTGCCATGCCCTCAGTGCTTTTTACAGTGACTTGACTCATGCGTGTACTCCTTTGGCTGCAACGGCGTGAATGGCAGCACGAATGCGAGCATAGGTGCCGCACCTGCAAATGTTGGTCATCGCTGCGTCGATGTCTTCATCCGTGGGTTTGGGTTTTTTCTTGAGCAGGGCCACCGCTGCCAACATCTGCCCCCCTTGGCAATAGCCACATTGGGGCACCTCGTGATCAATCCAAGCCTGCTGCACAGGGTGCAACTTGCCATTTTTCTCCAACCCCTCAATGGTCACCACTTGTTGTCCCACAGCGGCCGAGACCGGGTAAGAGCAAGAGCGCATGGGCTCCCCATTCAAGAGCACGGTGCATGCTCCGCATTGGGCCACACCACATCCAAACTTGGGCCCTTTGATGTCGAGCTCATCTCTCAATGCCCAAAGCAAAGGCATTTCTGGTTCAACATCGAGTTCATGCACGTGTTCATTGATGGTCAGTTTCATGTCTATTTTTTCCTATGTGAATGGATGAACTTTATCAGCTCAACTCGCCCGCAATTCAAGGGTTATCCCTGTCTTGCGGGCGATCAGGTCAGTGTGAATCAAGCGTTCAATTCTTCGGGAGTCAGTACGCGTGGCCCGTTGCCAGCGAAGCGATCCAAGTAGAGATAAATCACTGGAGTGATGTAGAGCGTGATCACTTGTGAAAAAAGCAATCCCCCTACCACAGCAATACCCAAAGGAGCTCGCAATTCTGCACCCGCTCCCAACCCCAAGGAGATGGGCAGAGCCCCCATCAAGGCGGCAAAAGTGGTCATCAAAATGGGCCTGAACCTCAAGGAGCAGGCCATGCGAATGGCTTGCTCTGGGGGCAAGCCTTGCGTGCGCTGAGCATCCAAGGCGAAATCAATCATCATGATCGCGTTTTTCTTCACAATGCCAATGAGCATCAAAATGCCGATGGTCGCAATGAGCGTCAAATCAATTCTGAAGTACCACAAGAAAAGCAGTGCACCCACCGCTGCAGAGGGCAAACCCGCCAAGATGGTCAAGGGGTGAATGTAGCTCTCATAGAGTACCCCAAGGAGCACATAGATCACCAAGACCGCAACCAAGAGCAACACCACTTGACCCGACTGGGTGTTTTGGAAGACAGCGGCGTCGCCGCCGTAGTTCGTGATGATGGTGCTTGGAATCTTGAGGTCCTCAGAGATCTCTGAGATGCGCTTGGTTGCATCCCCCAAAGGCACGCCAGGCGCCAAATTGAAGGACAAAGTCACCGCCTGCAATTGACCTTGGTGATTGACCGCAGTGGGACCAACCGCTCGGGTGACCGTCACCACACTGGAGAGCGGAATGACCTGAGAGGTGAGCTTGGAGTGCACAAACACATTGCCAATGGAGGTCTCAAACTGCCTGTAGTCCTTGGGCGCTTCAAGGATCACTTGGTAGCTGTTGACGGGTGTAAAAATGGTTGAAATCTGACGATCACCAAAGGCGTTGTAGAGCGCCGTTCGAACGTCTTGGGTGGACACGCCCAAAGAGCCCGCACGAGCACGGTCGACCTCAACGTGCACTTGAAGACCTCTCAACTGAGAGTCACTCGTGACATCTCGAAACAAACCATCAGACTTCATTTTTTCTTGCAGCTTGTTGGACCACTCGTTCAATGAATCAGCGCTGACACTTTGCATCACATATTGATAGCGGCTCTTGCTCACTTTGCCGCCCAACCTTAAGTTTTGCACCGGTTGCATGTAGACAGCAAAACCCGGGTAGCGAGACAAGGTTCTCAGTTTCTCAATCACAAGACCAATTTTGGGGCGCTCGCTCAAAGGCTTTAAAACCACAAACATGCTGCCTGAGTTCAAGGGCTTGGGAGAGGCTGAGCCAGACCCCACAAAAGACTGAATGTAATCCACCGATGGGTCCTTGGACATTCGATCGGCCACCAAGGTTTGGATGCGAACCATCTCAGCAAATGAGATGTCCTCTGAGGCCTCGGTGGTGACTGAAATTTGTCCAATGTCCTCTTCGGGAAAGAAGCCCTTGGGTGCGATGGTGTAGAGCCAACCGGTGAGCACAAAGGTGCCAAAAGCAACTCCCAAGACCCACACTCGGTGGCGAAGCGCGATCTCAAGCGTGTCCTCATAGCCCTTCAAGATGGAATCAAACGCTTTTTCAAACCAACGACCAAATGCGTTCTCCCCTTCTGCAGAATAGCCATGCCCACCGTGGTGAGGATGCGGATTGGTGCTGGGAGGCAAAAAGCGCGAGCACAACATGGGCACCAGTGTGAGGGAGACCACTGCAGAGACCAAAATGGCCAAGGCGACAACAACCGCGAATTCGTGGAACAACAAACCAATCACGCCAGGCATGAAGAAAATGGGAATGAAAACCGCCACCAATGAAAACGAAATGGACAAAATCGTAAAGGCCATCTCCTTTGAGCCCTTCAAAGAGGCTTGCATGGGTGTGAGACCCTCATCAATGTGACGCACAATGTTCTCCAGCATCACAATCGCATCATCCACCACCAAGCCCACGGCCAAGGTGATGCCCAAGAGCGAAATGTTGTCCAAAGAGTAACCCAATGCATACAGCAAGGCCACGGCACCAATCAACGAAACGGGCAGACTGAGGGTCGGGATGATGGTGGCAGCAGCCCTTCTGAGGAACATCAAAATCACCATCACCACCAACACCACGGTGAGGCCCAACGAGACTTTGACATCCTCAATGGCCGCACGAATCGAGACCGAGCGATCGTTCAAAGGCAAAATCTCGACAGACGCAGGCAGCTGCTGCTTGAATCTTGGAATCAGTGCATTGACCGAATCCACCACTTCCACGGTGTTGGCCTTGGGCTGCCTTTGAACAGCCAAAATGATGGAGGTTTTACCCAAGTAACTCGCTGCAGTGCGAACGGACTCAAAGCTGTCTTCAACACTGGCCACATCCTTTAAACGAATGACGCCAGAGGGTTTTGAGCTCACGATCAATTCAGCAAACTCGGCCGCCTTCATCAATTGTTTGTTGGCCGTGATGGTCAAGAGCTGTTTGGGACCATCCAAAATACCCACTGGCGTGTTGGAGTTGCCTTGATTGACGGCAGTCAAGACCTCATCCATGGTGAGACCATAAGAGGCCAAGGCCTGAGGGTTGGCTCGAACTCGAACGGCAAAGCGTTTTTGACCGTACACATTGACCAACGCCACCCCACTGATGGTGGAGATGGTGGGTGCGATCAAGTTCTCCGCATAATCGTTGAGCTCAGACATGCCCATGGAGGGAGAGGTGAGCGCCAAAAAGAGAACTGGTGCGTCAGCTGGATTGACCTTCCTGTAGGAAGGGGGCACGGTCATCTCGATGGGAAGCGATTTCTGAGCCCTCAAAAGAGCGGCTTGAACGTCCACAGAGACAGCGTCAATGTCTTTGTCTGGGTTGAACTCCAAGGTGATGGTGGAGGCACCCGTGATGTTGGTGGAGCTGATGGTGCTGATGCCATCAATGGTTGAGAATTGCTTCTCCAAGGTGAGCGCCACAGAAGCGGCCATCGTCTCGGGACTGGCTCCTGGAAAACTGGCCGTGACACTGATGACGGGCGTGTTGAAAGCAGGAAGCGCTGAAATTGGAATTTTGTTGTAGGCCAACACACCAGCCAAAACCGCCGACAAACTGAGCAACACCGTCATCACGGGTCGCTGAATACAAAGCTGAGGAATGTTCATGTTTGAGGTCTGGTGCGAGGACTATTTGGCGGCTTCAGGGGACTTGGCCGATTCACCACCGCTTTTAGCGGGAGAGGATGCCTCTTTGGCACCCTCTTTGGATCCATCTTTAGAACCCTCTTTGGCACCACCCTTTGCACCTTCTTTAGAGCCAGAACCTTTTGCATCCAAATTGACCACTCGCACATGTCCGTTGGGACGCACATTTTGCTTGCCATCGATCACCACGCGGTCTCCAGGCGTGAGTCCCTCCACCACCATGGACTCACCAAAGAGGTAGACCTCCTTGATGTTCTTTTGCACGGCCACATTGTCCTCGCCCACGACGTAGACGAATTTTCCATTTGGGCTATTGACCAACGCTTTGGCGGGAACTGACAAAGCATCTTTCAAAATACCCAAGTTCACACTCGTTTGCACAAATTCACCAGGCCACAATTCATTCTTTGGATTGGCAAAGATGGCCTTGGCTTTGATGCTGCCTGAGCTTGCGTCAACCGTGTTGTCCACAAAATAAAGGTGACCAGCCACTGGGCTTGAAGCGCTTGGGGGCTTGGCCTTGACGTTGTCCTCGCCCGTTTTGCCATTGGAGTGAGCCAAAGCCTGCTGCAACTTGGCAAGTTGGGCCTCAGGCACACTGAACTGAACGGCAATGGGGTCTAACTGAGTGATGGTGACCAAACTGGTCGTTTGAGGCACCACCAATGTGCCAGGAAAGACATTGACCACTCCGGTTCTGCCAGAAATGGGGGCACGGATGGTGTCAAAGTCCAAGGCCACTTTAGCAGCCTCCAGAGCTGCTTCATCGGATTTGACCAACTCTTGTTGAGCGTCGCGTTGGGTGTGGCTCGTGTCCAAGGCACCTTGGCTGACGAAGTTCTTTTGCTTGAGCTCTTCATTGCGAGAGAGTTGACGCTCTTGATCCACGGCGAGCGCTTTGTCACGAAGCAGTTGAGCGTTCAACTTATTGTAGTTGGCTCGGTCCACACGGTCATCGAGCACGAAGAGGACGTCGCCAGCTTGAACGAACTGTCCCTCATGGACTCTAACCTCACGGACGAGATTTGTCACTTGAGAGTGAACATCCACAATCTTGAGCGAAGTCACCGTTCCATTGAGATCAATCAAGAAGGGAACATCTTTAGGTTCCGTCAAGGCCAATGCAACAGCAGGATCAGGTGTCTTTTTGGCAGACGCATCGGTATCTGTATTGAGGCGTTGTGCAACCAAAGCACCAACCCCAGCCAAGATCACCAGGGTGATCGCAATTGATTTAATCTTCATTGAAACTCTTTAACGCTCTTGTGCGCAAACTCACATCTGTGACTTCATGTGCTCGATGTGCGCACGACTTTGCAAAAATACCTGAACACACCAAAAGCTCAACACAAGAGAGGGTCGGTGTTGAGCCTTCATTGAGTCGGGTTCACTCAATCAGCCGTCAGCTTTTGAAACCAAGAAAGAAGTCATCCCGGCCCATTCAGACTGCGCCAAGTATAAACGCTCTGTCCGTGATTTACCCCCATTAAAACCCCAAGTTTACCCACCCTTGACCATGAAAATAAGTGGTGTCGGGCTCGAGCCGCTAGGGGCTTTTCTAAGGCGTGAAAAATGTCAAAATGATGAACAACGAATTGCTCACGGGACAATGGCAAGAAGTGCCTCCAAATTGAGCATCCTTTGATGGGCAAGCTCAAATCATTGCGCGCTCAAGGGTTTTGTGCATTGAATGGCTTTACAGCCACTTCAGGCGCGACCTTGAAGGGTCTCCAACCGACGAGACGCCAAGACTTGACCCACTCCAGCAAGGGGCGCTCAAGGTACACATGAGCAAATACACCCCAAGCACAAGAAGTCATCCAGCAAAGCAACATGGCAAAAAGCGCCATGGGCCAACCGCTCAAATGAAGTAGGTTCCAAACCGAGGAAAACACCATGATCCAGATGAAATGGTTTAAAAAGGTTGCATAAGCCGAGGCACCCAAAAGGGCCAACCGAGATTTGAATTTTTCATTCAAAAAGGCGCCTGGGTTGGAGGCCATGAAAAAGAGCAACAAACTCACACACAAAGCCAGAACAATTCTGATTCTGGGATGAAAGACCATGCTCGCCCAGCCCAATGCCCAAGCGGCCCAAAAAATCCACCGATCAGCCCGTTGTTGCGCTGCCCAAGCGGCCAAAACACCGATGCCATAAGCGCCCATGAAGTAAATGCACCAATTGTCCAATTCTTCAAAGCGGTTGAAAACCCAAAAAGAGCTCACGGTCAAAGTCAAAATGCACCAACGCAGGGGTTGACTCAAGCTTTGCCCAGAGGCCTTTGGATCTGAGCACAAAGTGGTACAAAGAGCCAAGAGTGCAAACAACTGAAAATCGATGGCCACATACCAAACCCCAGCCGAGATGGACTCCTCACCCATGACACCTTGGAGCAAAAACGCATGCGCCAAAAACTGTCTCCATTGAAACCGCTCTGGCAGCCAATCTCCAACGACATGTTGTCCGACCCAATATCCCACCCCAATGACAGCGAGCAAGGTGAGCCAATAAAAAGGCGCCAGTCGAACGAACCTTTTTGCAAGGAGTGAACTCCATGTGGCGCCTTTGCCAGTCATCAAAGACTGAGCCGCCAAGAAACCACCCATGACCAAAAACACTTGAACAATCAAGCGGGTGCAGTCGATGAAGAACTCAAGCGCATCTGGGGCTTGGAGTCGCAAAGTATCTCGCATTGGCCCATAGCCACAAATGTGGTGCATCACGATCAACTGTGCACACACAAATTTCAGTGAATTGATCACCCAAGATTTCATCCAGGCATACCCTTTTTTTGATGTTCGTTTGGCGAGACGATTTTTAAAAGCAAAACCTTTTGCATTCACCCTCCAAAGAAAGAAGGGAATGGTTGAGCCATGAAGGTGCTTTGGCACTTTTGCGCTTTGGCAGGGTGCAAACTTTTTGTGGCTTACCCCAAGTGAACGCTTGGCCCAGAGCTTGCCCACCGCGCCCTTGGCGCCACTCTCGAAAACCCTATATCATGCCATGTAAATGAACAAAAAGAAAGATTCAAACCCACCTTTACCCTGGCTTGACGAGAGCGATGTGTTTCCATCGATCGAGCATGCATGGGGGGTGGGCACTGATGCACCAGGTCTGCTGGCTGCGGGCGGTGACTTGTCCGCCAAAAGACTGCTCGAGGCCTATCGATTGGGCATTTTCCCCTGGTTCAGCCATGGGCAACCCATTTTGTGGTGGAGCACCGACCCCAGGATGGTGCTCAAACCCGAGGACTTTAAACTGCACCGCTCGCTTAAAAAAAGCCTTCAATCCTTCATTCAAACGCTGGGTTGCGAGATCAAAATCGATCATGATTTTTTAACCGTGATTCGCAATTGCTCCTCCTCCAAGCGAACTGGACAAAGGGGCACATGGATCACACCCGAGATGATTCAAGCGTATTTCACGATGCATCTGCAAGGGCATGCTCACAGTGTTGAGACTTGGGTCAATGGGGAGATGGTGGGGGGACTGTATTGCGTGGCGATTGGTCACGCAATTTACGGCGAATCCATGTTCTCAAGGGTGAGCAATGCATCTAAAATTGCATTGAGTGCGCTGGTGTGCTTTGCCAAGGCAAACAACATCGAACTCATCGACTGCCAACAAGAAACCGAGCATCTCACAAGCCTAGGGGGCGCGCCGATCGCAAGGGATGCGTTTTTGAAAAGCATCTCCAAAGCTCAGCTCTTGCCCAGTCCCGATTGGCGTTTCCAGACCGAACATTGGCTTGAACTTGGCTTGATCTTGTGATGTCCCTTTGAGAAGACCCACCTTTTTTAACCCACTGAACCCACAACAAAGCCCAAAGCCGTGACCCACCCCCACGATCTTCCGCTTCAGAGTTTGCAGTTTTACTCCACTGCTCCTTATGAGTGCAGTTACTTGAGCGATCACCTGGCGCGCTCGCAGGTGGCTTCCCCTGGACACTTGGTCAACAACGATGTCTACTCCGATTTGGTGTCCAAGGGTTTTCGCCGCTCTGGCATGTTCACCTACCGACCTCATTGCGATCAATGCAAAGCTTGCGTTCCGCTCAGAGTTCCAGCAGAGTCCTTTCGCCCCAGCCGAAGCCAAAAGAGAGCATGGAAGGCACATCAACATTTGCAAGTTCGCGTGATGCGCTTGTCCTTTGTCAAAGAACACTACAAACTGTATTTGAAATACCAAATGGCTCGCCATGAGGGCGGCGGGATGGACACCGATAGTGTGGATCAATACGTTCAATTCTTGCTTCAATCCAGGGTGAATTCCAGATTGGCCGAGTTTCGCGAACCCACTAGCGCACACGGTGAGCCTGGCGCGCTTCGCATGGTCTCTGTCTTGGATGTCCTCAATGACGGACTCTCTGCTGTTTACACCTTCTTTGATCCTGAACCCAAAGCAAGCTTTGGGACCTTCAATGTGCTTTGGCAAATCGATCAAGCCAAGCAACTGGGGTTGCCCTATGTGTACTTGGGGTACTTCATCCAAGACAGTCCCAAGATGAATTACAAGGCCGAGTTCAATCCTCATGAAGTTTTAACGGACAACGGGTGGCGGCGCAATTGAGCCCTCAAAAGCCAACCTTACCCAGTCCTTCGTGGTGTCAAATCCCCAGATGTTGATCAAAACGAAATCAATTGCACACTTAGATCAGGGTGAGCTTGAACGCAGGTAAACTTGGGGTCCACGCTCAAAGCGCGTTAAGATACTTCCCATGCAATCCCCCGAACACAAGTCCAAGGCCACGCCCGCCATTCAAGTCATTGAGCGTGTCTTTACCCTGATTGATCTCTTGTCCTCTAGGCAAGAGGCCATGAACTTAAAAGAGATCAGCGAAAAAACCGGATTGCATCCTTCTACAGCGCACCGCATATTGAATGACCTCACCTTGGGACACTATGTGGATCGCACCGAACCGGGCAGCTACAGACTGGGCCTGAAAATGCTTGAGCTGGGTAACTTGGTGAAGGCTCGGCTGAACATTCGTGATGTGGCCCTAGAGCCCATGCACCAACTCCACCAAGTCATTGATGAGAGCGTGAACCTGAGCTTGCGCCAAGGAGATGAGATCGTCTACATTGAGCGTGCGTTCAGCGATAGAAGTGGCATGCAGGTCGTGCGTGCCATTGGTGGACGCGCTCCGCTTCATTTGACCTCTGTGGGCAAATTGTTCCTCAGCCAAGAAGGTCCAGAGGAATTGGAACTCTACGCCAAGCGCACACTGTTAAAGGGCAGCACGAAGAACTCCATCACCAACTTGGAGCAGTTAAAGACTGAACTCAACCACGTCAGGACCCACAAAAGAGCCAGCGACAATGAAGAACTGGAGTTGGGGGTCAGGTGCATTGCTGCAGGGATCTACGACGATCAAGAGCAATTGGTGGCAGGTCTATCGATCTCTGCTCCTGCCGATCGACTTCAAGAGGAATGGATGGCCATGCTTGAAAAAACCGCAACCGACATCTCAAGCTCACTGGGCCACAAGGCCTGAGTCCATCAACATCAACTTTGTGGCATGGCACCTGAGTGGTGAGCCTCAACCCAATGGCGAACGCGCTCAGCATCAGCAATACGGCTGAGCTTGCCTGCAGAGTCCAAAAACACCATGATCAATTGGCGACCCGCCACTTTGGCTTGCATCACCAAGCATTGACCCGCCTCGGAGATGTAACCCGTCTTTTGCAATCCAATGTCCCAGTTGGGATTTTTGACCAAACGATTGGTGGTGTGGAACTCCATGGTCTTGGAGCCCACTTCAACCGAGTGGCTGGGAGAGGTGGTGAATTCGCGAATCAAAGGGTCATGGTAGGCGTGAGCCACCAAAGTGGCCAAGTCTTTTGCGCTGGATTGGTTCTTGCTCGACAGCCCTGTGGGCTCATGGTAGGACGTGTCCTTCATGCCCAATTGAGCGGCTTTTTCGTTCATCTTTTGAACAAAAGAGCTCAAACCCTCAGGAAAAGTACGACCCAAAGCGTGCGCAGCTCGGTTTTCGCTGGCCATCAAAGCCAAGTGGAGCAGCTCGCCCCTAGGCAAAGTTGTGCCCACTTTGAGTCTGGATGAACTCATCTTCTCAGTGTCCACGTCTTCTTGCGTGATGGTGATGGGCTCATTGAGGTCGAGTTTGCTCTCGCTGATGAGCACACCCGTCATGAGCTTGGTGATGGAGGCAATTGGCAAAACCGCTTGATCGTTTTTGCTGAGCAATACTTCATTGGTTTCTTGGTCAATCACATAAGCAACACTTGATTTCAAGGCCAAGTTGTCGGAGATGTTGTGCAATCCAGCCAACTCACCAAAAGAGGGCTTGGGAGGCACAAAGACCACGTGCCTGGCAGCGTGATGACCAACCGTGCGGTGGTGATTGGCATGAACAGTCGTGGCGGCAGGACCTTGGCCAGAGCTGGCTTGGGCCAAGGCAGTTGCAAAACACAGCAACCCTGTCAAACAGACTATTTTGATCAAATCACATTCTCCAAAAATCAAAGCACCAAATCACATCAACTCGTGTGAGAAAAAACCACCGGCTATCACACCTCGTCAATGGATCGTTGATGTCACATTGTAACAATAATAGAAAAATCATGCAAGATCAAAGACTTGCATGATTTTCGTAAAGTTAGAATCCGTGAAAAACAGGGTTAACCCTGAGCTGCAACGCGATCCGACTTGCTTTGGAGTTTGTTCAATGCGCTCAGATAGGCTTTGCTGGATGCCACCACAATGTCAGGGTCTGAACCAACGCCATTGACGACTCGGCCGCTGTTTTGCAGCCTGACCGTGACCTCGCCTTGCGACTCGGTTGAGCCACTGATGGCGTTGACGGAGTAGAGAACCATTTCTGCACCACTTTTGACATGGCTTTCAATGGCTTTGAGGCTTGCATCAACGGGGCCGTTTCCAGATGATTCGCTCTTGACCTCTTTGCCGTTGACTGTAAAGACGATGCTTGCAAAAGGCTTTTCGCCGGTCTCGCTTCTTTGAGACAAAGAGATGAAGGTGAATTGCTCGTTGTCTTGCAGCACGCTTTCGTCGCTCACCAAAGCCAAGATGTCTTCATCAAAGATCTCACTCTTTCGATCGGCCAATTCTTTGAAACGGGTGAATGCAGAGTTCACATCGGCCTCGCTCTCGAGTTGTACACCCAAGTCTTGGAGGCGCTGCTTGAAGGCATTTCTGCCGCTCAATTTACCCAAAACGATTTTGTTCGCACTCCAACCCACATCCTCAGCACGCATGATCTCGTAGGTGTCGCGCGCCTTTAAAACACCATCTTGGTGAATGCCAGAGGCGTGTGCAAACGCATTGGCGCCCACCACCGCTTTATTGGGCTGGACCACAAAGCCAGTGGTTTGGCTCACCATTTTGCTGGCAGCCACAATGTGCTTGGTGTCAATGCCCAACTCGAGACCAAAGTAGTCGCGTCTGGTTTTAACCGCCATCACAATTTCTTCCAGTGAGCAGTTTCCTGCCCTCTCGCCCAAGCCATTGATGGTGCACTCAATTTGACGAGCGCCTCCAATTTTGACCCCAGCCAATGAATTGGCAACGGCCATGCCCAAGTCGTTGTGGCAGTGAACTGACCAAATGGCTTTGTCACTGTTGGGTACGCGTTCGCGCAAACTCTTGATGAAGTTGCCATAGAGCTCAGGCACCGCATAGCCTACCGTATCCGGCACATTGATCGTGGTGGCACCCTCTTTGATGACGGCCTCGATCACACGACACAAAAAATCCTCATCGCTTCGGTAAGCATCCTCAGCGCTGAATTCAATGTCCCCCACCAAATTTTTGGCAAAGCGAACAGACAAACGGGCTTGCTCTAGGACTTGGTCCGGGCTCATGCGAAGTTTTTTCTCCATGTGCAATGCAGACGTTGCAATGAAGGTGTGAATGCGTGCCCTTTGAGCGCCCTTCAAAGCTTCAGCTGCACGAGAGATGTCTTTGTCATTGGCCCTGGAGAGCGTGCACACAATCGACTCTTTGATCGAGTTGGCAATGTTTTGCACCGCTTCAAAGTCCCCTATGGAGCTTGCTGCGAAACCCGCCTCAATCACATCAACCTTTAACCTCTCGAGCTGCCTGGCAATGCGCAGCTTCTCATCCTTGGTCATAGAAGCTCCAGGTGACTGCTCTCCGTCCCTTAAGGTGGTATCAAAGATGATCAATTTGTCTGTCATGATTCACTCCTAATGCAAAAAATATTGTTTTCGCCACTGCTTGATTTCACTTCATGAGCGGGCACCCCCAAGAAAAAAGCCCGCTGCAGTGGCAAACGGGCTTTTGGGGTTTGATCGCACGCGACTAACTCCGCCCGAGATGGCGAAGTAGTAGAAGCAGTGAGAAAAATTTCATGATTGAATACTATCACATATTTTTTGGTCTTGTCGTTTTCTTGCTAAACGCCTCTGTTGACCTCACCCAATGGAAATCAAACTGACTTGCCACCTGTGTGGCTCACCGAGTGGTTTGAAGAGGAGCCCTCCTCGGCTCTGGGGTCGTGCAGCCCGAGCTCATCGGGTTCCTCGGTTGAGGTGCTGATGACAGTGACGTGAATGCCCTTGTTTCTTCTCCACACATAAACGCCATATCCACTGAGTGAATAAGCCACAAAGAGAGCAAACAAAACAGTGGGCGGGTGAATATTGATCACAGCAATGATGAGCACCAAAAGCACCGTGCTCGCAAATGGCACACTGCGCTTCATCTGAAAATCTTTGAAGCTGTAATAAGGTGCATTCGTGACCATGGTGAGTCCACCAAAAATACACAACCCAAACATCACCCAAGAGACCCCATTGGGATCGATGCCAGCATCGGTGATGAGCCAAATGAAACCTGTGAGCAAGGCCGCTGCCGCAGGGGAAGGCAGCCCTTGGAAAAATCGTTTGTCAACGACACTGGTGTTCACATTAAAGCGAGCCAAGCGAAGAGCAGCACATGCACAATATAAAAAAGCAGCGATCCAACCCCAACGCCCCAGTCCCTTCAAGGCCCATTCGTAGGAGATGAGTGCTGGAGCAGCGCCAAAAGAGACCATGTCGGCCAAGGAATCCATTTGCTCTCCAAATGCACTCTGGGTGTTGGTCATTCGAGCAACTCGGCCATCCAAACTGTCCAAAATCATCGCGCAAAACACGCCCATCGCAGCCAAGTCAAAGCGCGCATTCATGGCCATCACGATGGCGTAAAAGCCGCCAAAAAGAGCGGCAAGCGTGACCAAATTGGGCAGCATGTAGATGCCCTTTCTGCGCTTGACTCTTAGCTGTTGGTTCTCTGTGTCTTCTGTGTTCATAGGACTTTAAAGTTTAATCAAGTCAACCCGCACAATGCTTCAAAGAAGGGAAAATGCCCTTCCATTTTTTTTGCAAGGCACCTCTCCTCTCACGCCAAGCCTAAACTCATTTAAGCCTAAACTTGAGAGACCCAGCCGTCTCAACTGAGCTTGGCCAGCACACTCAATGTCGCAGAGACTTTGTCTCCGGGTGAGACTTTGACCAATGCATCAATGGGCAAGTACACATCCACTCGCGAACCAAAGCGAATGAATCCATATCGTTGGCCTTTTTTGAGTTCAGCACCAGGGTCCACATAGCACAAGATGCGCCGAGCCACGAGGCCAGCGACTTGAACCAAAGTGACGGTCTGCACACCGCTTGGAAACTTCGCATCAATGACCATCGCATTGCGCTCGTTCTCAAGTGAAGCCTTGTCCAAGCTCGCGTTGAAAAAGGAACCGGGAAAATATTGCACACTTCTCACCACGCCATCCACACTGGAGCGGTTGCTGTGAACATTGAAGACGTTCATGAAGACGCTGATCAAGATGGCCTCGCGTTCTGCGTAGGGATCAAAGGTGCGCTCGACTTTGATCACTCGACCATCAGCTGGAGAAATCACCACGTCATCCTCTTGGGGAACGAGCCTAGGAGGATCGCGGAAAAACTGAATCACAAAGATCGCCAAGACATCAAGCAACAAAGCAACCGGCAAACTCCAGCTCAAGTGAGCCCAAACTGCCAACACCACGGTGATGGCAATGAATGGCCAACCTTCACGAGCCAAAATAGGATGAGGATAATTCAAAGATGTTGCCCCTTGGTCTAAATGTTCAAAGTCGATGGTCTATTTTAGACTGCTATTGAGCCAATAGAGCCTCAAGAGAGCACCCTCTTCCAGCAAAAGTGGCCCAAAAGAGGAGAAAGCATAAAAAAAGTCCTCTGAGCAAATCGCTCAAAGGACTCTGGTGGCCATGGAAGCCTATGTTGTGCAATCCTTTGAGCCAAGCCGCATGAATGCAGTTTGGCTCAAAGCCGCATCAACATCAGTTGCGAGTTTGGTCAACCAACTTGTTTTTCGCAATCCAAGGCATCATGGAGCGCAATTGTGAGCCCACTTTTTCAATGGCGTGCTCAGCGGTCAGTCTTCTGCGAGCGGTCATGCTGGGGTAGCCGGTGCGGCCTTCCAAAATGAAGCTCTTGGCGTATTCACCCGTTTGGATGCGCTTGAGGGCGTTTCTCATGGCCGCTCTGGACTCATCGTTGATCACCTCGGGGCCAGTCACGTACTCACCATACTCGGCGTTATTGGAGATGGAGTAGTTCATGTTGGCGATACCGCCTTCATAGATCAAGTCAACGATCAATTTGAGCTCATGCAAGCACTCGAAATAGGCCATCTCTGGTGCGTAGCCAGCTTCAACCAAAGTCTCAAAGCCCATTTTGACGAGCTCTACAGCGCCGCCACAAAGCACCGCTTGCTCACCAAAGAGATCGGTCTCTGTTTCTTCTTTGAAGTTGGTCTCAATGATGCCAGCTTTGCCGCCACCGTTGGCCACAGCGTAGCTCAATGCCAAGTCACGTGCTTTGCCGCTCTTGTCTTGATGAACTGCAACCAAGTGTGGAACACCACCGCCTTGAGTGTAGGTTGAGCGCACAGTGTGGCCAGGCGCTTTGGGCGCAACCATCCACACATCCAAATCTGCACGGGGCACAACTTGGTTGTAGTGCACATTGAAGCCGTGAGCGAAGGCCAAAGATGCGCCTTGCTTGATGTTGGGCTCGATGTCGTTTTGATAAACCGCAGAAATTTGCTCATCGGGCAACAAAATCATGACCACATCAGCGGCCTTGACCGCTTGAGCCACTTCCATGACGGTCAAGCCAGCCATGCCAACTTTGTCCCAGCTCGCGCCACCTTTTCTCAAACCCACAACCACTTTAACGCCACTGTCGTTCAAGTTTTGTGCGTGAGCGTGACCTTGAGAGCCGTAACCAATGATGGCAACGGTTTTGCCCTTGATCAAACTCAAATCACAATCTTTATCGTAATAGACCTTCATTTTTTTCTCCTGTAAATTAAGGGGTCGTTTCTCTTTGCTCTTTAAACTCTTAAAATTCTCTCGCCGCGTCCAATGCCACACGCACCAGTGCGCACGGTCTCAAGGATGGCTGTGTGGTCTATGGCCGTTAAAAACGCATCGTTTTTGGCCAAGTCGCCTGTGAGCTCAATGGTGTAACTCTTTTCTGTAACGTCAATGATGCGTCCACGGAAAATGTCCGCCATTCTCTTCATCTCTTCTCTTTCTTTCCCGACAGCGCGCACTTTGACCAACATCAACTCACGCTCGGTGTAAGCACCCTCTGTGAGGTCGACCACCTTGACCACTTCAATCAAGCGATTCAAGTGCTTGGTGATTTGCTCAATCACATCGTCAGAACCATGTGTTTGCAAGGTCATGCGTGAGAGGGATGCATCCTCTGTTGGAGCAACCGTCAATGACTCAATGTTGTAGCCACGAGCCGAGAAGAGACCCACCACGCGAGACAACGCGCCAGGCTCGTTTTCCAATAAAACCGAAATAATGTGTTTCATGCTAGCTTCCTCTTTTCGCTCACCCTCGCCCAATAGCGGTAACTGCTGAGTTTGGTGATCAATAGATTCAACAAAATGGCCCTTTGGCAAAACGCCAAAGGGGACAACTTTCTTTAAAGATCCTCGCTCCCCAAGAGCATCTCCGTGATGCCCTTGCCCGCTTGAACCATGGGGAAGACGTTTTCTGTTGGATCGGTCCTGAAGTCCATGAAAACGGTGCGATCCTTCAAGCGTCTTGCCTCCCTGAGTGCAGGCTCAACGTCCTGTGGACGCTCAATCAACAAACCCACATGCCCATAGGCCTCAGCGAGTTTGACAAAATCAGGTAAGGCGTCCATGTAACTGTGGCTGTAGCGACCTGAATACTCAATTTGTTGCCACTGGCGAACCATGCCCAAATAGCGATTGTTCAGCGCCATGATTTTGATGGGCGTGTTGTACTGCAAACAAGTCGAGAGTTCTTGAATGCACATCTGAACAGAACCCTCTCCTGTCACACAAAACACTTCAGACTCTGGCTTGGCAAGCTTGATGCCCATGGCATAAGGGATACCCACTCCCATGGTGCCCAAACCGCCGGAGTTGATCCAACGCCTAGGCTGATCAAATCTATAGTACTGAGCAGCCCACATCTGGTGTTGCCCCACATCAGAGGTGATGTAGACATCATCGTTTTTGGTCATGTTCCAAAGCGTCTCAATGACGGCTTGGGGCTTGATGACATCTGTGGCAGCTCGATCGTATTTCAAACAATCTTTGCCTCTCCAAGATTCAATTTGACCCCACCAGTTGGACAAGTGCTGGGGATCATTTTTACCCCCATTCTCGCGCAACATGTTGATCATCTCGGTGAGCACATCTCTCACGTCTCCCACAATTGGAATATCGACTTTCACGCGCTTGGAAATGCTCGATGGATCGATGTCGATGTGGATGATTTTTCTCTCGTTTTGCGCAAAGTGCTTGGGGTTGCCAATCACACGATCGTCAAAACGAGCGCCAACGGCCAAGAGCACGTCGCAGTTTTGCATGGCGTTGTTCGCCTCCACGGTGCCATGCATTCCGAGCATGCCAAGGAACTTGGGGTCCGAAGCGGGGTAAGCACCTAAGCCCATGAGCGTGTTGGTGCAAGGGTAGCCCAACATGTCCACCAGTGTCCTGAGCTCAGCGCAAGCATTGCCCAACAAGACCCCACCACCCGTGTAGATGAAAGGCCTCTTGGCGCCCAACAGCAACTGAAGCGCTTTTCTGATTTGCCCAGCATGCCCTTTTTTCACAGGGTTATATGAGCGCATCTCCACTTCCTCAGCGATGGGGACGTAGTTTGTTTTGTGAAATGACACGTCCTTTGGAATGTCAACCACCACCGGTCCAGGACGGCCCGTGCGTGCAATGTGAAAGGCTTTCTTGATGGTCAAAGCCAGATCTTTGACATCCTTGACCAAAAAGTTGTGCTTCACAATGGGACGTGTGATGCCCACGGTATCGCACTCTTGGAACGCATCCAGGCCAATCGCAGCGGTAGGCACTTGACCCGTGATGATGACCATTGGAATGCTATCCATGTAGGCCGTGGCAATGCCGGTCACCGCATTCGTAACACCAGGGCCTGAGGTGACCAAAGCAACGCCAACCTCGCCCGTTGCACGCGCGTAGCCATCGGCCGCGTGCACGGCACCTTGCTCGTGTCTCACGAGCACGTGTTGAATCGTGTCTTGTTTGTACAAGGCGTCATAAATGTAGAGCACAGCACCACCAGGGTAGCCCCACACGTATTTGACTTGTTCTGCTTGGAGTGCTCGCACCATGATCTCCGAACCCATGAGTTCTTCGCCATGCGAGGTGGAGCTGAGAGAATTTTGCGCGTTCATTTGCGCTTCAATGTTATCCATAGTTAACCTTTGTGAATTTCAAACTGAAAAACCTTGGGTGCTCCTGGGTGAATTCTTGTGAAACCACTGCGGAACTTAAGACCTGAGGCCATTGACTCCAAAAGTTGCTTGAAGCCGAACCCAGACCCGTTTGTATGCACACGGTGCGTGCGCACAATAGCCCTCCATTATGGCATTTATTTCTGTTCATTGAGGATTTCCCTGATTGCCAAATCTTCAATAAGATCGAAAAACCACAACCCATTGAATCTTTGCCAATCCAATGCCCAGGTCGTACCAGATTGGTGCAAGGACTCATTGTTTGGTAAGATACAAACAATGGCTTTGGAGCCGTGGAGTCACCAAAGAACTGAACGCCCACACCTCACCCTTCGCGGTCGTTCATGGGTTTCTCCTGCCCAATAGCATCCACATAACCTTGAGAACAGCCAAGAATTGGCCTCTGAACTAGAACTCGCTGATTTTCTAAAAGGCGTTGAAAAACGAGCCTTCAAACGATCCTTGTACCACGTCAGGGACGAGGAGGCTGCGTTGGACATCGTCCAAGACAGCATGATGAAACTCGCTGAGCACTATGCGGATAAGCCAGCGGGTGAGTTACCCATGCTTTTTCAGCGCATTCTCTCCAACACAACGCTGGATTGGTTCAGAAGACAAAAAACAAAGAACGCCCTATTCTCCAATTTCAACGACTTTGAGGCCTCAGATAGCGGTGAGGACATGGACTTTTTGGAGTTCAGCTCCCACACCCCAGACACACAAATGTCTGAAAGTGCGGAAAATACCGTATCTCAGGCCCAAAATTTGCAAGAAATTGAGCAAGAGCTAAAAAAACTGCCCGCACGTCAACGAGAAGCCTTCTTGCTGCGTTATTGGGAAGAGCTCGATGTTTCTGAGACTGCTGCTGCAATGGGCTGCTCAGAAGGAAGCGTTAAGACACATTGTTCGAGAGCCGTTCACGCACTGATGACTGCACTAAAAGCCAGAGGAATACACATATGACCACAAGCCCTACCTCAGCCACCAATTTGGTGCGAGCACAAGAGATCTATGCGCGTAGATTGGTGCATCAACTGGACCAAAGCGCTGACCAACTCCCCCACGCGGTCCTTGAGCGCCTCAGAGCCGCTCGGGTGCGTGCTGTTGCAAGTCGCAAGTCCTATGCTCAGCAAACCGCTCAAAGCTTTCAACAAATGGGATCCACCCTGGCCATGTCCCCCAACGAGGGATCAAGCACTTGGTCCAAATTGATCTCCTTTTTGCCATTGTTGGCCTTGGTTTTGGGTTTGATTGGCGTTCATGAGCTTCAAAACGATCGCAATGCCCATGAATTGGCCTCCATCGATCAAGCTTTGTTGCTAGACGAATTGCCCCCAGACGCCTACACAGACCCCGGATTTTTAAAGTTTTTGAGCCTGCCCAGCCCGCAAAACACAGATAATCGCTAAACTGGGCTTTGGTATTGAACCTCAACCCTGATTCCTGAACCCATCTTTTGATCAAAAACTGCGCACAACTTGGCCCATTGATCTGGCATTTTGAGTCCGATGAAACTCTTTTTCATTGGTGGATCGCTCGCGCACGCTTGGCCCTCAAACCCCTTAGAGTTGTTCTCTTGCTGAGCCTTTTGGGCTTGGTCAACACCTCTTGGGCTCAAACCCCAAGTTCCCCTGCTGGCGAAGCTCCAACTGCAGGCTCAATGGTGAACCTGGCTCCTGCAGCACAGCCTTCTTCAAACCCAAGCCCCCCAGCCTCTGAAGCAAGTGCACCCGTGAGCGCCAAAAGCCCCTCACTGGCACCAAGCCCCAACTCGGGCAGCAGTGCTGCTGCTCACATTGCTTTGAGCGCTTACCCCAAATGGTCTGATTTGAGCAGCAGCGAGAGAACCGCGCTCAAGCCACTCGCCTCTCTTTGGCCGCAGATGACATCGGCACACAAAAACAAATGGCTCGCTTTGTCCGCTAATTTTGCCGAACTCTCGCCAAGCGACCAAGAAAAACTTCAAAACCGAATGACCCAGTGGGGATCCCTCACCTCAGAGCAACGCGCTCAGGCGCGCTTCATCTTCAATCAAGTCCAGCAAATTCCAAGTGACGATAGACTCTCCAAATGGCAGGCCTATCAAGCCTTGAATGCAGAGCAACGTGACCTATTGGCTCAAGATGCGCTGATGCTCCCCCACAGCGCTGCCATTGCGCCCAAGCCCATCTCCACACAAGCAATCGGCAAAAAGATCTTCAATGATCCCAAGTCCGTTGGCACCGCCAGAATCGACTTGGATCAAATTGCCTCTAAAACTCTTTTGCCACCCAGGGTCATGGCACCTGCGCCTTGATGCTTTTGCCGCTCCAGCGCTTAGCGCAAAAATCCTTACTCAGCACCCTTTTTTGTCATAGTTGCCTCAGATGAGCACCCCTTCCCCATTGCAGACACAACAACTGCACACCGCACCTTCCGTTTGGAGACGCATGGCATGCTGGACCTATGAAGGGGTCTTGCTCTTTGGAGTGGTTTTCATCTCCACCTTGATTTTCTCCATGCTCACGCAAAGCGCAGCACCTGCGAGCTCAGATCCTTTTTCTCAAGCCTTGGCTTCCAGACAAAGCGTGCAGGCTTTTCTAATGTTCGTGCTCACCACATACTTTGTCTACTTTTGGCGAATGGGCCAAACCTTGGCCATGAAAACTTGGCGCATTCGGCTCTTGGACCTTGACGGTGCATTGCCCAGCACCAAACTGTGCCTGATTCGCTGGGTGCTCAGTTGGGTGTGGCTCGCGCCTGCCTTGGGCACACTCATGCTGTTTGACTTGAGTTTGGCAGAAAAAGCCGTTTTGACGCTGGGATGGGTGGCAGTTTGGGCAACTCTGAGCCGCTTTCACCCTCAAAGACAGTTTTGGCACGATGCATGGAGCGGCACACAGCTCGTGAACATGCAAGCTCCTGCCCTCAATCAGCCCCACAACACCTAGACCCCACTCAGGCCAGGTCACCAAACCGTCACACACAGTCATCAAAATTCAAGTTCATGAATCCATCCGATGACGTCAACCCACAAAAAGCACGCCGAGGCTTGAGTCGCGTGTGGCACGCTTTTGGGTTTTCCATTCAAGGACTCAAAGCGGGTTGGTATGAGACCGCCTTTCGCCAAGAGGTTTGGCTGGCCATGGTGATGCTCCCAGCAGCTTTCTTTGTTGGACAAAACTGGGTAGAGGTGGCCTTGCTGGTCGGTTCGGTTTTTTTGGTGATGATTGTCGAGCTGCTCAACACAGGCATTGAGTCGGCCATAGACCGTTTTGGTGGGGCTTGGAATGAGCTCTCCAAGAGAGCGAAAGATTTGGCCAGTGCAGCCGTCTTGCTCGCGTTGTTGCTGTGCATTGGCATTTGGACGAGTGCAATTTGGCACCGTTTTAGCAGCTAAGCCCACTCAAACCTCAAAACTCCAAGCACCGCGATGGAGCTCAAGCACTCGCTCCTTTTGAGCGAGCAATGCTGCTCTCAGATGGCTTGAGCGTCGAGTTCGCCAGTTCTGATTCGAACCACCCTTTGGACGTCGGTCACAAAGATTTTGCCGTCACCAATTTTGCCTGTTTTGGCAGCCTTCACAATGGCATCCACACACAAGTCCACGGTGGCAGCCGCAACCACGACCTCCACTTTGATTTTGGGCAGAAAGTCCACCACGTACTCGGCTCCACGATACAACTCTGTATGGCCTTTTTGACGACCAAAACCCTTGACCTCAGTGACCGTGATGCCCGTGACTCCGCATTCGGCCAAAGCTTCTCTGACCTCTTCAAGCTTAAAGGGTTTGATGATGGCAGTGATCAGTTTCAAGGTTTGTCTCCAAAAGGTTGCTTTACACGATTATCCATGAAAACGGTTGGTGATGGGGTATCGCCAATCTTTCCCAAAACTGCGGTGCGTGACTCTGATGCCCAAGGGGGCTTGACGACGCTTGTACTCGTTCAAACGAATGAGGCGCGTGACTTGAGCCACATCCTTTGGGCTGTAACCCGCGTCCAAAATGTCTTGGACGCTTTGATCCTCTTCCATGAAGCGCGCCAAAATGCCGTCCAAAACTTCATAATCAGGCAAGCTGTCTTGATCGGTTTGATCGGGCCTGAGCTCAGCACTGGGTGGGCGCGTGATGATGCGCTCAGGGATGGGCCTCTCGCACGTGCCAAAAGGATCGTGCTCATTTCTCCAACGCGCCAAGCGATACACCATGGTTTTGCAAACATCTTTGATGACCGCAAACCCACCAGCCATGTCCCCATACAGGGTGCAGTATCCGGTTGCCATTTCACTTTTGTTGCCCGTGGTGAGCACGATGGAGCCAAACTTGTTGCTCATGGCCATGAGCAAGGTGCCTCTCACGCGGGCTTGAATGTTCTCCTCGGTTGCGTCCTCTGCACGTCCCTCAAACAATGGCGCCAAGGTGTTTTTGAATGCTTCAAACTCTGGCACGATGGAGAGCTCGCTGTAGTGCACCCCCATTCTTTGAGCCATCTCACTGGCATCGATCACGCTGATGCTTGCCGTGTAGGGAGAAGGCATCATCACGGCATGCACCTTCTCGGGCCCCAGCGCATCCACGGCCAAAGCCATGACCAAGGCAGAGTCTATGCCGCCAGAGAGCCCCAAGAGGACGCTTGGGAAACCATTTTTCTGCACGTAATCCTTGACGCCCAGGACCAAGGCGCTCCAAAGCTCCTCTTCCAGCTGCAAAGGGTCATGAACCGCACCCTTAAGATCGAGTTTCAACTGGCCTTGGGCTGAGGAGCCCAGAGCGCTCAGATGCATCTCAAACAAACACTCCTTAAAGCTCGGTGCCCTGGCACACACTTGGCCCTGAGCGTTGAGCGCAAAGGATGCACCCTCAAAGACCACCTCGTCTTGAGCACCGACCATGTGGGCGTATAAGAGTGGCAAACCCGTCTGTATGGCGCGCTGCGCCATTGCAGTTTCGCGCTCAAGCGCCTTACCCATGTG
>Ga0208618_1000255_pt1 | contig 25224 bp, 40 predicted proteins | sample CryBogCBE18Jul08_FD_184585 | JGI IMG/M metagenome (GOLD analysis project Ga0208618, IMG submission 184585) | Freshwater microbial communities from Crystal Bog, Wisconsin, USA - CBE18Jul08 (SPAdes) | ecosystem: Environmental > Aquatic > Freshwater > Lake | place: Crystal Bog, Wisconsin, USA...
GCATTAGGTGATATATATGGTACAATGTTTTATGGTATTGAACCGAGAGAAGGTGTTTATTATGAAGAAATTATTAGAAAGGCTAGACAAACGAATTAAACTTCATGAAACTGTGTTTCATTCCGTCTCGTTTCACTCGTTTTTATGCTACTCGCATAAAATTCGCTAACGCTCAGTTAACTGCGTTAACATTAATGATTTTTCAATTTAATTTAAAAAATTATTAATATAATTTTTTAATCCTTAAATGTTTGCTTTAGCAAACTGAGCGTTAGCGAATTTTACACGATTAGTGTAAAAACGAACGAAGTGAGAGGAGCGAAGCGAGTTTCCTTATATGTTTGCGTAGCAAACTGAGCGAAGCGAATTTTCGCAAAGCGAAAAACGAGTGAAACGAGACGTAGCGAAGCGTAGTTTTATTTCTTGATAGCAGCTGCATATTTTTGTAAGTTATCTTTTAATAACATCATTGCAGTTTTTTTAACAGCTTCCCAGTAAACAGGATTTTGTTTATCTGATTCTTTCATTGGGTGTTTCTTTTGAGCTTCAACAAAAGCCATTTGAGTAATTTTGGCAGGAACACCAATGAAATGCATACCTTTAGATTCGGCTACTTTTTTAACATCTAAGTTAGACCAGACATATTTGACTAATGCACCACGAACAGTGATTTGAGGATTGGCGGCACGGCGTGATTTCTTGCTACTTTTCTTGCTAGTTTTAGATTTTTTAGAACCTTTGCTCATTTTACGGCTGGAACGTCTGCTTGATTTCTTAGATGATTTACGAGATGATTTTTTGCTAGATTTAGATTTACGTCTTTTACCTCCTTCTTGAATCATTATATATATATTATAAAGAAATTAAAATTGAAAAAAGTATTATAAATAATTATATATATTTACATAAATAATAATATGGGAGTACCACGATTTTTTTCATGGGTGAGTAATAATTATTCAGTTATTACTGATCCAGTTATTAAACCAAACGAATTTTATTTTGATCTAAATTGTTTATTGCATCCCAAATGTTTTGAAGTGGTGCATGAAATTTTAAAGGAAAATCCTACATATTTTGAAGTAATGACAACAGATAAAACTGACCGTGTTGAAGCAAAAATGTTCGCACGTATTATTGAATATATGAATGAAATATTAGATTTTGTTCAACCTCAAGATTTATTATATATTGCAGTTGATGGTGTTGCTCCAATGGCTAAGATGAAACATCAACGTCTTCGTAGATTTAAAACTATCAAAGAGCAAGAAATTAGAAATACAATTATGGAAAATTTTAATGTTCCTATTCAAGCAAAGTGGAATAATGCAGTTATTACACCAGGAACAAATTTTATGAGAAAATTAACAAATAGGTTAATTGATTTTTCTAAGAAATATTCACCAAAATATACAAATAAATTAAATATTATTTTTTCATCATGCCATTCTAGTGGTGAAGGTGAACATAAAATTCATCAATATTTAAAAGAAAATAATAATAAAGAAGCAATTAAAGTTGTATATGGATTAGATGCTGATTTATTATTTTTAACTATGGCTACCAATCTTCCTAAATTATATGTATTTCGTGAAGCACAGGAAATTGATGCTAAATCAACAAAAAAGTTTTTGGCTGTTGATATGGATAGTTTAAAAGATGGTATATATCAAGATATTCAAGCAAAGTGTGAAAAAAAATTAGATAGTTCAAAGGTAATCAATGATTATATTATGATGGGATTTTTACTAGGGAATGATTTTTTACCAAATATTCCATCACTGACTTTATCACCAATTCATCCAAAATTACAAGTTGGATTGGATATTTTATTAGATGTATATACTAAATTTATTAATACAAATAATTATATTTATGGTGATAATGCATCATTTTTTAAGTTTATTGAAATTTTAGCAAACATAGAAGAAGCTTATTTCAAGGAATTATATAATAAAGGTAGATTTACATTTAAAACAAATGAAACAGAACCAGTGAAGATTGCATTATTTGAATTAGATAATTTAACTAAGAGTGATGTTAATATTATTAATGTAGGTAAAGATGACCCAGAAAAATATAAAAAAAGATATTACGAGCACATGTTTGGTGTTAAAATGAATAAAGTAAATAATATTTGCAATGAATATTTAATTGGTATTCAATGGGTATCAAAATATTATTTTGAAACGTGTCCAGATTGGTTATGGTTATATAAATATAATCACGCACCTTTTATCACTGATATTTATAATTATTTAAAAAAGAATAAGATGCCAGAGATTGAAATAGTGGATAATAGGTATGCAATAAAACCATTAGAACAATTAATAATGGTTATACCAGAAGAAATAGGAAGTATTTTACCTATTGAATGTAGACAGATATTTAAGAATAAGAATTTACTACAATATTTTAAGAAGGATTATGATTTTGATATTTTTATGAAGACTAAATTTTGGATGTGTCATCCAGAGATTTTAAATCCAAGTTATGATGCATTCATGCCTGAAATAAAAAAGATTAAATTAACAGAAGAATCAGAAAAATTAAATAAAAACTTTAAACCGATACATATTTCATTTAAGTTAGATTGAAAAAAATATAATTTAATTAATAGTAATGGATAAGAGTAAGTCGCAGCCTAAATTTGACCATATTCCAAATAGAATTGAATTCATACATTCATTATTAAAGGACAAGAAATTAGAACCTTTGATTGATATTAAAACCAAATCATCAGAAAATCTTTTAGGTGGTACTGTTGACAGAAGTGAACTTCATAAAAAAGATATTAGAGAAATATTAAATAAAAAAGCATTTGATTTTAATCAAATAATAAATGAAATTGGAGGTAAATTACAATATGTAAAAAGTGGAACAACAGGGCATACATTTAAAGGTATATCATATAATGAAGCAGGAAAATCAATAAATTATGGTGTTAAAATAGTAGCATATTCAAAAAAGGATTCATATGGTGATGTAAATATAAGTGATAGACCAGAAAATGCAGAATTATTAATGTTAAAATTATTAAGTGAATTTGTATTATCAGGACAGACACCGCATATTGTATTACCAATTGGAAGTTTTAATACGAATATTACACCATTTGTAAAATTAGCAAAATCATATAGTGATTCTAAAAAGTTTGAACTATTTTTAGAGAAATATGTGAAAGGGGATTATTATAATGATGTAAGTGTATTAATATCAGAATGGGCCAACGGAGGTGATTTATTAGATTATATACGAGATAATTATAAAACAATGAAATTAAAAGAATGGAAAGTTATATTTTTTCAGATATTAAGTGTATTAGCGGTAATACAAAAAAAATATCCAGCATTTAGACACAACGATTTAAAACCAAATAATATATTAGTGCAAACAAGTGAAATAAAAAATAAATCATTAAGATTTAGATATGTAATTAATGATCATGAGTATTATATTCCAGATATTGGAGTACAAATAAAATTATGGGATTTTGATTTTGCATGTATACCAGGTTTAATAGAAAATTTAAAAGTATCAGCAGAATGGACAGATAAAATTAATATTAAACCAGAACAAAATAAATATTATGATGTGCATTATTTTTTCAATACATTTACAAGAAAAGGATTTTTTAGTGAATTTTGGACATTAGAAGAAATACCAAAAGAGGTTAAAGAATTTGTAAGAAGAGTAGTACCATTAAAATATTCAGAAGGAAAATATGTATCAGAAAGAGGTAGGATATTACATAACAAAGAATATGTTACACCAGAAATATTATTAACACAGGATGTATTTTTTAGTAAGATGAGAAAAAAGAATGAAAGTTAAATTAAAAACAAATATAGAAAAAAAATTATTATATAATAATAATGATATCTCTTTCAAATATGAATTGGACAAAATTAGCAATAATTGGTTTAGGACTAGTATTAATATATTTATTATTTTTTAGTGAAAAGTTTGATATTCAAGCACCATTTAATTTATTAACAAGTGATGCATCAATAAAAGATATTCGTGTACCAATACCAATCATTCCAGAACCTGTTGATGATAACGAAGTTCCTAATTTAGTAGAATTTGATAAACGAGTAAATATAACTGATTTACAAAAATTAAAAGCAATAAATAATATTCTAGAAAGGATTAAAGAAGTAAATAATTACAGACAATTTAATGAAGCATTAAGACATGTAACGACATTTAAACCAGATAGTGCTAAATTATCTTACATTAATCAATATATTGTAGGTAAATTATCATATTATTCAGGAGGACAATATAAATTTATAATAGATACAACAGATAATGAATCTGGTTCTCAAACAGAAGATCAATATATGATATCATATAATTTGAATGGTAGAGTAGATAGTTTAGGTTTTGCAATTAAAATTATAGTTGTTATATCTAAACCAGATATTAATAATAGTAGCATGGATATATCATTTAATGAAATAAGAGTAGATAATCCAGAGGTATTTATAACACCAAATACACCATTTAATAATAATGCAAGTATATTATATTAAAATTTAGGTAAATTAATTTATTTAATTATAATATGAAAGATTCAGTTTATAATGCAATTATATTATATTTAATAATCGTCATAGGAGTTATATTGATAAAACATCCATTATTTTTCAGTAATGGTTATGAATTAACAAATAATCATATGGTAGGATTACCCAATTTTGTATTATTAATTATTGTAGCTTCATTTGGTAGCTTATATATAGCTCGAACATGTTAATTTCTTATATATAGTAATATATGAGAAATCATAAAAATTGAAAAATGTATTGATTATGATGGTTTATAATATTTAGTAACATTAAAAAGAACTTCTAAGCAATTTAAGCAACTAACTCATCACAACCCATCAACCAAATGTCCGCCATCGAAAGCAACATCAACAAGATTGTCGAGAACCTGCTCACCGAGCCCGAGCCGACAGTCATCATCAAGGAGGAGAAGCCCAAGGCGCCTCGTGACATCAACATTATCATCAAGCCGGAGCTAGTCAAGATGCCCATCTCTTTTGCCAAGACAATTGTCGAGAAGGCACTGGAGACCTACGCCGACCCGTCGGGCAACTGGTTCCGCCGCTACATCCGCAACGTCAAGAACCCGCAGCTGCACATCGACCTCAACACCGTGCTCAACGGCATGGTCAAGATCATCATCAAGGAGGACGACGAGACGAGCTTCGCCTTTGGCAAGCACAAGCAGCAGCTGACCATGCAGGCCATGGGCTCGCTCTCGGACATCTCCGACACGCTCTGGCAGCGCATGACGCAGACCGTCATGGTCGAGACGAAGACGACCGAGACCAAGGACGGCAAGGAGCGCATCATCATCGAGCGCAACACCATGAAGCCTGCGCTCGACCACCTCGGCTGGGAGCTCGCCGACCGTGGCATCGAGTACATGCTGGAGGGCAAGTTCATCTGCCACCTGCAGCAGATTGAGGGACGTGCCGCTGTCTTCAACTCGTCGCTGCCCGTCGCCTTTGTCAAGCCCGAGAAGGACGAGGAGGGCTTTGAGACCGTGCGCCACAAGCAGAGCGACTCAACCAAGCCCAACTACCGCACCGTGCCGTGCAAGTTCTTCACCGAGACCGGTGTGTGCAAGTTCGGCAGCAAGTGCGACTTCCTGCACATCTCAACCGAGCAGACCAAGCCGTGCAACTTTGGTGACAAGTGCAACCGCAAGGACACGTGCAAGTACAACCACGAGTCAACTGTCGCTGCCGCCTCCATCGCCGGCACCTACGCCGCCAAGGCTGCGGAGCCGACCAAGCTCAAGCCGACCACTGGCTTCACCGGCAAGGTGAACGCCGGCGCCGGCAAGGTCTAAATTAGTTTATCATCTGCATGTTTATTTATATTTTTTGAATTTATTTAATTGAATATTTTTATTTACTGTTGTACTTAAATTTCTACTAAATACAATATCTGGATTGTATACAGTATCAGATACTTCATATAAACTAGCATAATATGTTAATACTTCTGCAATATATTGATCTATTTTATCATCCGTGAAGTACTCCTTGGCTAATTCTAAGGATTTTTTTCCCATTGTTTTACAATCAGTATTAGCAATTTTATTTAATATTTTATCATTGATTGTATCAACAGAATCATTAATATTGTATTTTACTTTAAGATAATGAATATCTTCGATAAAAACATTTTCATAATATAATTTGTAATCAAAATCAGGCTCTTCATTTTCAAGAATAATTACACAACTACCAGTTAATAACAAGTAAGGAACTCTACCAGAATATCCAATACCTTCCATATCTAATAAGTATTTATATTTACCATGATCAATTAAATTAACAAATGTTCCACCATTGTCTAATAAATTATAATAATATCTATCATATTTACTATTTGTAGCAAATTCATTTAATTTAAGTCGAATAGTAGCACTGTTATTACCAGCCCACATTATTTTATCTATTTTATCTTCCCATACTACATTATTTTTTATAAAATCTTCTTTAATTTCCATAAAAAAAGGTAAATTAGAAAACCATTTGTAAAATGTAAAATTAGGTAATACATGCGAATTAAAATTAGTTGTTCTACTAAATTGTAAATAATATGGATTATTCATAGGTTTATCCATTACATTTACTAAAATTTCTACATTAGGTATTTTATGCTTAGTTAATGTTCGTTCAATCATTTTAATTACATAAGTACCACGGTCACTCCACCATTGGTCCATATTGGGATTATAGTATATTGTTCTACCATATACAATTTTATTATCTTTTATAGATACATACAATACAACAATATTAGTTTTACTCCATCGTGCTACATCAGCACAACTATATTTTCCTAAGTTAATATGTGGCGTAAATAGACTCATATATATTTATTTATTTAAAATATATATAAATTAAACTTATTTTTTGCAGGATGAGAATGGTGAGCATTTGCAGCTACCACAAAGCTTAGCTAATGTTTGTTCAGCAAAAATTAAATTTGCAAAAAGTGTATTTAAGTCAGCGAGTAATTTATCAGGGTCAGATGTTTTTACTATATTTTCTTTGATTAATAAAATAAATAAATATTGAACGACTTGAATTACATCTACAGGATTTAATTTTGATAATACTGTTTGACAATCTGTTTTTAATGCTAATACTTTTCTGACCATTTGTAATAATAAAGGAGCATCATTTAAATCAACTTTACCATCAGCCATAATTTGGTCAAATGTAGTAACTAAACTTTCAACAGTATCAACATCAGTTAATACAATAGTAATTACAGTTTTAACATCAGGATTAGGTACTAATGCTAAATACTTATTAATATCTTCTAAAGGAATATTTTTAAGTTTATTGACAACATCATTTACTGATATATCTTTATTTGCATTAATAACGTCTTTTACAGCATTTACATCATTAGTAACTTGTTCAACAACATTATCTACAACGGCATTAGTTGAGTCGGGGGTAGAATCAGAACTCATTTTATATAATATTATTTTCTTTTTTTTAATTATGGATACAAATTTTTTAGAAAAAATAAATATGAATGAAAATACATTTTTGCTTATTGGATTTATTATACTTGTAATCTTTCTATTAACCACTTATAATTCAGATAATGGTTTAGAAAGAAAAGCTAGAGAATATTTTAAAATAACTAAAAATACAAATGTTTTACCAGATTATTCTAAAATTTCAAATAATAAAGTAAATTTTCCACCATCAAAACCATATAACGCAGTTAAAGAAGAATTTGGAAATCCTAGAAATAGCGATTTTTTACCAGAAATTCCACCATTTGTAAATAATAACATTGTACCTCAATATACATATTCAGTAGACTTTCCTGAAAATACTAGTTATGAATTAAGAGCAATTACATCAGATTACATTACAGATATGTATGATTCAAAAACAATTAGTGATTTATATGCTGCAGCAAATAATGATATTTTTAAGGGATATAAAAATAATAAATATATGTTATAATATATCATGAATAAAATAGAAAAAGATTCATTAGAACTTGCAGAAAAGATATGTCAAAAAAAGTTTGAAGAACATTTTAATGTAAAATTAGGAGGTGATAAACTTTACATGAGTAAATCACAGATTGATATATATAAAGAACAAATTAAACTATGGACAGAAGTAGGAAAAACTTATTTAACAGAAGCAGAAGTGCAATTATTACCACCGATTAATCAAGCATTATGGTTTAAGTGCAATCAAAAAATTAAATGGTGCACACAGAAAATTGTAGAATTATAAAATTGAATAATAATCTTAATATATACTGTTTAATATATATTAAAATGGCTTTAGTTTCAAGGAATAAAATTTGGTTTTATGCAGGTGATGAACCATATATTGATTTGAAAATTAAAACAACACAATTATTTATATTTTTTAAGAAAAAATTAGCTTATTATACACCAGTTCCAGGTGAACTAGCTATCCTTCCAGATGATATAGATGATATTGATATAAATGTTAAACAATGGTTATGGTGGATTATTCTAGATGATAATATTCATTTGTATTGTAAATATAATGGTATACATGGTATTACTATATTTTATGGTGATAAAAAGAAAGATTCATCAATTGAAATAGATGTAACAGAAAATGAAGCAATTGAAATTAATGATAAAATAAATGAAATGATTAATAATGCAAATAATGCTGAAAATCAATTTATTCCAAATCAAAATACAATAATAAAACCAATGAGAACAGTTATTAAATATAGAGTTAAACAAATAATTTGGAAAAATAATGAATAAATTTATTTATATAAATTATATGACAACGAATAATTCAGATTCAACAAGTTTAAAATATTTAATACCAAAAGTCAATAATATATTAAATAAAGAAACTATAATACAAAATTTGAAATCTTAACTAAAGCTACAGATCAGAAATTTTGCATAAATACAAAATTTGAAAACAATTTAATTTAAAACAATAATACAATATATATTAATAAAAGGATGAAGTCTATTTTATCTGCAGAGATTTCAAACGTTTCTGTCAAAAAAGAAGCATTAACTTACTTTTTTGATTTGATTGGTAATTATTATGAATACCGCTACATTATGCTTAAGACGATAGAAGACTTACAACGTAATGAAAAGAACATTGAATATGTAATTCCTCATATTAAAGGAGATCCATATTTTTTAATGATTGGAACAATAGGTAGAAAAAACTTTGGATATTTGATTGATAAGCGAAAGCTCAAATATAATCTTGACCAATGCAATGTCAATGAAATTAAAATTTATAATTATCCGATTAAGATTGTTCCCAAAGCATATCTTGGAAGTTTATTCGATGGAAGAATTATTAATAATGGAGAAATACAATTATATTTAATTCAAGATTCTTATTATTTAGAAGGAATCAAGATGAATGCGTGGAAATTAGAAAAGAAGATGAATTATTTGGATGAATATGTTAGTAAAAATATTAAGAATACAAATATTAAAATTCGTAAAGTTGACCCTATTAGTGAAATTGCAACATTAGATAAAAAGATTTCTAAATCATCAGTAGATATCAATGGTTTTATTTTTATGCAAGCTAGGTCAGGAATTAGTTATATTTTCATTGATAACGAAAATTTTAAAAATAAAAGCACTGAACAAACATTGTCTTTAGAAGAAAAACTTGATAATCAATTTGTTCCTGAAAAAATAGAAAGTACAGATGAAAATGTATATCTAATTAAGAAGGATGCAAAACCAGATGTATATCATGTCTATGATAAAAATAATAATTTATTACATTTTGCAAGTATACCAGATTCACATACTAGTCAATTAGTATTTAATGTATTAAGTAATAAAGATTTTGCATATTTTAAATGTGAGATGGATGAACGATGGAAAAGATTTAAACCAGTAGCTTTAATAGAAAGTTGAAAAAATTATTCATTTATTTATTAGAATATTATAATAAATAAAATGGCAAGAGAATTTGTATATCCAAAGTGGATTCAACAAGCATGGTATGATGGTATGTTTAAATTAAATGATGAAGGAGTATATGTATATTATAATGATAAATATCCTACTAAAAATTATAAATTAGAATTCAATCCAATAAAAGATTACAGTATTCAACATGGTGATATTATTAATTTCGAAGGAGGTTATCGTAATGAAGGCAAAATGATTTGGTGTGATTATGAAAAAAGGATTAAAGATTTATATACTGAAATTGATGATTATGGTTCAGTACCACCACAATTTAAAGTTGGAAGACGATTTAAACCGAATCATTGGATAAAAGTAATTGATCATAATACAATTATTTGGTTAGAAGATGATTTATATGACCAAATAGAATTAGGATGGAATGATAAAAATGAGGTTGAAGGTTCTTTAGATATGTTAAATAAGACTTATAGTATAATTATTAATACAAATAAAAATGAGATTGAGCATGTTAGAAATTCTTTGAAACTAAAACCCAATTTGCATGCATGTGATTGTTGTGATGAGTTAATGTTATATGTATAAAAAGAATTATAAAAATATAATAATTATTATATAATGGATGAAACAATTATAGAGTTAAAAAAAATAATAGATGACTTGACTAAAAAATTAGAAGATGCACAAAAACAAATTAAATATTTGGAAGATGAATTATGTGTTATTAAAATAATGACTAATTATAATCCACATTAAAAAATTGAAATAATTATTTTTTATTTATCTGATAATAATATTAATAAATACTAAAATGAATATTAAAGCAATGATTTTCAAGATTTATAAGCATTGGTACTGGTATTGTCCAAAATGTGGATTAGGACCATATATTAATTTGTATGATAGTTGTGGAGTAAATGGATGTAAAGGTAAGCGTCCTCCTCCACCAGATAGTGATGATTAAATATAATTCAAAAATTGAAAAATTAATTTACAAAATAATAAATTAAAATAATAAAAATGTCGTTAATTCAAACACTATATAAACGTTCTAGAGAAGAAGATGATGCACATACTGCTGAAGTATTATTATCATTAAGTAACAATAAGCGAGTAAAAATTAATCATAATGAAGAATTAAATGATAAAATTAATGAATTATTAGAGAAAGAATTTGATATGGCAAGTAAAATAGATAAACAAAATGAATTAATAAATTCTCTTAAAAATGACAATAATAAACTAGCAGATAATTATAAAACGATGTATGATAATACACAAAAAATGAATGAATATTTGACTCATAAAATTTATTTGCGAGATTGTATTATAAATGATTTATTGCACATGATAGATAATAATTTAATTAATAATACTGGTAGAATTCCATTAAAAGCTAAAATATTAAATATGTATACAAAAATAAATAATTCAAAAGTGAAAGAATATTTTTTAAGTGAATGTAAATATACTCCAATTAAAAATTGATAAGTTTTTTTATTACTAATTTATCATTAAATGTATAGAATGTATTCCAATAGTTCTGATGGTGAAATAGATTATTTTTTATTAGGTAAAAGAAAAATAGATGATGTTACAAGTTCACCTAATAAAAAACAAAAATTAGATGATAATTTTACATATAAATTTGATAGCATATCTGGAAATTTAATAAAAATAAATGACAATAATGAACCAGATATGGTGTTTAAAGATATTAGTACTGGACTTGCAAAAAGATATATGGCAGAAGCAAAAATCTATGAAGATAAAAAAGATTTTACAAATATGATAATGTCATATTATGAAGTATTAAAATTTAGTAATAAATTAGGAGCCGCTGCAAAGATAGGTGATTATTACGTTACATCAAAACCATATATTGCAATTCATTATTATCATACAGAAAGATGTAATGGTGATGAATTATTAGGATGTTGGAAATTAATTAATTTTTTTGGATATTATAATGATGAAGAAATGTATGAAAGAATGTTAGATGCATGTGTAGTAAAATTTAAATACAAACCTGCTATTGATAAGTTAATTGAATTTTATAATTTAAAAGGTGATTATACCAAAAGAGATTATTATAAAAAAATATTAAATATTTAATTTAAAAATAATAATAAATATATAAATTATATAATAATATGAATCTAAATTCAATAGACCATATGAAAGATAAATTTTGGGTCGTAGCTGTTCTTAACAATCCATTACGTTTTAAACGTAGAGCACAATTATTCAGAGAATTTATTGAAAGAATGAATAAATATAGTGTAAATATATGTGCAGTTGAATTAGTGTATGGTGATAGAAATTTTGAAACAGATACAATGCATGTAGATATTAAAGTACAATTAAGACAAGATACAATTTTATGGCACAAAGAAAATATGATTAATATTGGTATTTCTAAATTACCAAGTGATTGGAAATATGTAGCTTGGATTGATACTGATATTGATTTTGTTAGAAGTGATTGGGTAGAAGAAACAATTCATCAATTACAACATCATCCAGTTGTACAATTATTTGAAGATGCTATTGATTTAGGACCAGACCATCAAGTTATGAATGTAGCGAAGAGTTTTGCATATTGTTATAGAAATAAACTACCACCAAAAGAATACAGCAATGGCAAAAATAGCAATTATTATTATACAAGTAAGAAAAATGGTACAATTTACTGGCATCCTGGATATGCATGGGCAGCAACAAGAGATGCAATAAATACTGTTGGTGGTTTACTTGAAATTGGTATTGTAGGTTCTGGTGATCATCATGCTGCATTAGCTTTAATAGGAGAAGCAAACAAATCATTAAGTCCAGATGTATCACAAGATTACAAAGACCATGTATTAAACTGGGAAAAACGTGCATTAAGATTACATAAGAATCTTGGTTATGTAAAAGGAACAATTTATCATTACTGGCATGGTAAGAAAAAAGATCGTAAATATAATGATAGATGGCGTATCTTAGTAGATAATAATTTTCAACCTACACATGATTTACACAAAGATTGGCAAGGATTATTAACATTTCATGAAAGTAATTTTAAATTAAGAGATGATATTTATGAATATTTCAATAGCAGAAATGAAGATTCAATAGATTTATAAAATTGAAATTTATTCTAATATAAAATAATTATATTAGGAAAAATGATGTTTAATATTTATGATGTTGTAGACGAAGAATTTAATTTCAATATAATGAATGTAATTGATGAATTAATAAATATTTGTCTACTATTTTAAATATTAATTGAAAAATAAAATAATTAAACTGATGTTATCACCAGAACCTTTTTTTATTGCATATTCACCTAATTTTTTAGCAATATTTCTTGAATTATGCGTATGATAATTTTCAGTGTGTGAAGGAACAGTCATAATTTCTTTAATTACAAAATTTACTGCATCTTGTGATGATAAAACATCCCATACACCATCACATCCGATTATCACGAATTTACTTTCCATATTAATTTTATAATTAAAAATCTCAGGAACATGCGTGACAAAAGGAACAGCATCTAAATCAGCAAAGGATCTGGAAACACTTAATCCTTTGATTCTAGGGTCATCATTTATTTCTTTCGTTATTACACCACCTAAACTTTCTATTCTAATTTTTTCTTCCCATGTCATAGGTTTATGATCTTTAGATAAATTAACAGCAATATTATATTCATTACATAAAACAGCACGGCAATCACCGATATTAATTACTTGGACATTGTAAATACCACGACCTTTTTCTAATTGTAAAACAAGAGCAGTAGAACCTTGAGATTTTGATTGTGGAACATCTTTAATTAATTTTTGTTGCATTCTGTCATATACTTTTTTTATGTATTCAGTATTTTTAGAAGAAAAAATAGATTCAGTATTAGAATAGAAATATCTAGGTAAATGATCTTTTAAATATTTACTAACAACATTGCCACCATGACCATCAAAAATTCCAATAATATTTGCTTTTCTTTTTTTATCGCTAGAATCGGCATTTAAATTTAAACTATAAAATAAGTCATCTTCATTTTTAGGTCTTAAACCTAGCAAAGATATTGTATGTATATGCATAATTATAATAATAATATATTATTTTTTACAAAACATATAACAATAAATTCTTACGAATTATTACAATAGGAAGATTGAAATTTGAAAAGTATTTATCATTGAATCAATAATAATTGAAATTATATAAGTATAAAAAATAATATAGTGTATATAAATATTAAAAATGAGTGTTAAAAAGAATTTTACAGTTTATCCAATTCAAAATAAACAAATTTGGTCATTGTATAAGAAGCAACAAAGTTCTTTTTGGAGAGCAGAGGAAGTCGATTTATCAGGAGATATGAGAGATTGGGAAAAGTTAAATAGTAACGAACAATATTTTATTAAAAATATCTTAGCATTTTTTGCTGGTTCTGATGGTATTGTAAATTGGAATATCGGTGATAGATTCAAAGAAGATATTAAACAATTAGAAGGATTATACAAAGAAACAAGTTATTTATATAATTATCAAGCGATGATAGAAGACGTGCATAACGAGATGTATTCACTTATGTTAGATACTTATATCAAATCTAATGAAGAAAAAGAACATTTATTCAATGCAATTGAAACTATACCATGTGTAAAGAAGAAAGCCGAATGGGCGATGAAATGGATTTTAGATGAAAACTCTAGTTTTGCACAAAGATTAGTGGCATTTTCAATTGTAGAAGGTATCTTTTTTAGTGGTTCATTTTGTGCAATTTATTGGTTAAAGAAACGAGGATTAATGCCAGGATTAACATCTGCTAATGAATTTATCGCACGTGATGAAGGTATGCATACTGAATCAGCATGTGTATTATATAGTTTATTAGAAGATAAGATACCTGAAAAAATTATACATGAAATGATTGATGATGCATTGACAATAGAAAAAGAATTTATTACTGAATCAATACCATGTGATTTAATTGGTATGAATTCTCCTACGATGTGTCAATATATTGAATTTGTAGCAGATAATTTATTAGTAAATTTAGGATATAATAAAATATATAAAGTAGAATTTCCATCTACATTCTCATTTATGGATGCAATATCAATTCAAGGCAAGACTAACTTTTTTGAGAAACGTCCAACAGAATATCAAAAAACTAGTATAGGAGCAATTAATCTTGTTGATGATTTTTAAAAAATTCTTTACTTAATTTATGGCAGAACATATAAATCAATTTAATAAACCTAATTTAGTAGATTATACATTAATTCAAAAATTAAATCAAGGTTATCATCATCATGGTAGTATATCACGTGTTCCAAGTTTTTTTCAAAAAGCAGGTTCATTTTCATTTAATTTGATTAAGGAAAATTTATTTATGTCGATAATTTTATTATTATTAGTATTATTTTTAGCATGGTGTTATGTTGAAAAGAAGAGACAAGATAAGATAGTAGAAAAATTATATCAAAGAAAAATGGCAAAAGTAATGTTAGAAGAAGAATTACAATTATTTACTGATATTCCAGCAGAATTAAATATTAATGATTTGTTTAAAGATATTAATAATGATTTAAATTCACCTGTAAGTAGTGCAGAAATGGCAGTGGTACCTGCACCAGATACAATACCAATTATACAAGCAGAACAAAAAGCTCCGTCATATCAAACAATGCCAAGTAAAAAGAGAGATAGACAAATGTTAAATGGAATGAATCCAACACCAGTAATTCCTTCTAATTCAGCAAATAATTATATGGACGTAACAAATTTTAATCCAAATTCTTTTATGTTATTATAAAAATATAAATTAATATATATTTTATGGTTATTCATAATAATTTTTATAATGATATTACAATGTTAATTATTTATGAATTTATATATCATACTCATCCAATATGGTTTCAATTAATTGTAAAATTAATAAATAATTTAATGTATAGAAGAAAGAAAATTTTTTATATAAATAATAATATAAATTTTATTGAATTAAAGCCAGTAGCAATAACGGTAGGTAATATTTTAATGTTTATAGGATTAATAAATGTAAGATATTATAATATAAAATTTACATATTTAAATAAAACAATATTTATAGAAGGTAATCAGCATCATGTGATAGTGAACTATAATTTTTATAATATGATAAAAGAAGATAATATATACAAATCAGAATTAGTAAAAATGTATGAATTACCGATAAAGAAATATGATAAACAAGAATGTTTAGTATGTTTTAATAATGAAGGTATTTTAGTAGGATTATGTGGTCATCAAAATATATGTGGAGATTGTTTAGAGAATTTAGATAAATGTCCAATGTGTAATAGTAGTTATATAATAAAAAAGAGTAGTTTATTAAAAACTGAAATATTATAATTATAAATTAATATAGTTATATTATTATAAAATGAATACGCAAATTAAAAAATATCAATCAGACCCAATTGCTTTCATTGAAAAAGCTACTGATGATCAAATATCAAAGATAATTTTATATGCATCAAAAAAATATTATAATGATGAAGAGGTGATGACAGATGATGAATTTGATTTTTTAGTGGATGAATTAAAAAAGAGAGATCCAACTCATCCAACATTATCTAAGATTGGTGCACCATTACCAAAAGTAACTGAAATTAAAAAAGTAAAATTACCTTATCATATGGGTAGTATGGATAAATATAAATTATCAGATGAGAAGCAATTTAAAAATTGGTTAACTAAATTTACAGGACCATATACAATAACAGATAAATTAGATGGTGTTTCTGCATTATATCAATGGAAAGATGGTAAAGCACATTTATACAAAAGAGGAGATGATATGATGGGTTCAGATGTAAGTTTTTTGATACCTTATATTCCTAGTTTAAGCAAATTAAAATTAGGAGAAGAAACAGCGGTTCGAGGAGAGTTAATTATTTCGTTAGATAATTATGATAAATATGAAGGGGATAAAACAAATCCTCGTGCTATGGTTGCAGGATTAACAAATAAAAAAACTATTGTAGCGAATGATATAGCATTAATTGATTTTGTGGGATATGAGATGTTATATCCTAGGTATATTCATACAGAGCAATTAAAGAAAATAACTAATTTAGGATTTATTACAGTATATCATACATTATTAAATACGATTGATTTTAATAAATTAATTGAATTATTGCAAGATAGAAAGAAAACAAGTAAATATGATGTAGATGGTATTATTATAACAGATAATAATTTGCATCCAGTAACAGTAACAAAAAATCCAGAATATGCATTTGCATTCAAAGAATTACCAGAGAAATTAACAGCAGAATGTAAGGTAATTGAAGTAGAATGGAATATTTCTAAAGATGGATATATTAAACCAACGGTATTAATTGAACCAGTTAAATTATCAGGAGTAACAATAAAACGTGCAACTGGATTTAATGGAAAATTTATTAATGATAATAAGATTGGTAAAGGAAGTATTATAGAGATTACTAGATCTGGAGATGTCATACCACATATTTTAAAAGTGATTAAAGCTACTAAAGCAGATATGCCAGATTTTGCGTATAAATGGAATGAAACAAATGTAGATATTATAGTTGATGAAAGTAAGAACAAGAATAAAGAAGTAATTAGAGAACAGAGAATTAGTGAATTAACATATTTTGTGACGCATATGAACATGAAATTTTTAAATGAACAAACAGTTGCTAAATTATATGATTTAGGATATGATAATATAATAAAAATATTAGAATTGACTAAAGAAGATTTAATGAAATTAGATAATTTTAAAGAAACAATGTCAGATAAGATTTATGAAAGTATTCAAAAAAGCATAGAAGAAGTGAATATTCTAACATTAGCTACTGCTTCTAATTTATTCGGTCATAGTTTTGGTGGTAAACGGTTGAAGAAAATATTCGAAAATTATCCAAAGGTATTTGTCTGGATTAAAAACAAGTCTCGAGATGACATTGTAAAAGCAGTGAAAGAATTAGAAGGATTTGAAGATACACTAGCAGGTATGTTTGCAGATAATATAGGAGAATTTGAAAAGCTAGTAATGAAGTTACCAAAGAATATTCAAAATAAAGTAATGGAATATCATGGTAAAATAGAAGTAGTTGAAGATAGTAATATATCAGGAAAAACATTTGTATTTAGTGATTTTAGGAATAAAGAATTTGAAGAATATATTGAAAAGCATGGTGGAAAAATAAGTAGTAGTATATCAAGTAAAACAAATTATTTGGTAACTACAGAAGATGCAATAAAAAAAGCAACTAATTCCAAAGTAGTGAAAGCGATAGAATTAAATGTAGATATATTAAGTAAAGAATCATTTGAGAAAAAATTTATTAAATAATTGACATATTGTAAATGATGATAAAATAGTCAAAATAAAATTTACTTGAGAATGAAATTCATAATTTATAGTAGAATTAATTATGAAAGAGATGAATAATATAAATAGTGTAAAAAATATAATTGCATAATGAAAATAAGAATCATAATTATTGATAGTTTTTTTTAATTCTTCTATTTTATTATAATGTTCATCTAATTCATTATCAATAAGGTCAATTTCTTTATCATGCTTATCTACAGTAATTTTTAATTGTTCTAATAAATCATTTTTCATTTCTTCTGCAATTATAACACTCATTTTTTATTATCAATTATTTAATAATAATAAATAAACATATCAATTTTATTAATCTCTAATAGCATAATGGGTAATGATATTATTAATCTGTAAACCATTTAAATATTGAATTAATTTATTAAATAGCTCGACTTTTTTAGAAGCTTGAATAGAATGTTGCTCCTTAAATTGGTAAAGAATATTATCAACTTTATATTCACCAGCACCACATCCAATAATTTCCCAACCATATGGAAAATTTGCATCATCATAATTATTAAAAACATCTTCACCAAGTGGTGTTAAAGTATAATAAATATATAAAAATTCATTCGGATCAGATGGATTATTTGGGTTCATCATCTTGGTTAGTTTATATCATACTGATATCCATTGCAAAATCTTTTTCAATTTTTAAAACTTTTGATTTAGGTAAAAGGCATAATGTAGTTATTTCTGATTTTTGGTTATATAATCTATCAAAAATTAAAGATTCAACAGTTTCAGGCATTTTTTTATATAAATTAGAATTAACAAATTTTTTACATTCATCTAAAATAGTAAGTAAATCATCAAAAGTATATACTAAAATATAATAATCATTATGATGCAATGTTTTTAAGGGTACTACTTTTTTAATATTAATAATTAAAGTATGGATTACATGAGGAACATTAAATAATTCTTCTACCATTTCTCGAATTGCATTTTCTTGATATGTTTCATTTTTTTCTCTTTTCCCACCAAATCCACCAATGAAAGGTATAGGTTTAAGATGATGAAAACCACCTAAAACATGAGTATGATTAGTAAATAAACATCCAGCACCTATGAATTCTGGAACTATTGGTTTAGGTTTAATAATTCTGTTACACAACATTTTTCTTGATTTAATTATTTAAAATTCTTTATATAATATATATAATGCAAGAACATCCAGTAGATTTAAGAAATAATAGTTGGCACGGTCATAATTGGTTTAGATTTGATGAACCACCAACCCCAGCAACTAATCCACCAACACAATGCGGTGATTATAGAAATCCTACATTAACATTTAGTTCTAAATCATATTGTGTATGCCCAGCAAATAAGAAACAAGATTCAGAACCAACATGGATAAATAATGATCAAGGATATAAATTTTTCTGTAATGCAAAAACAAATTAATTTTCTTTAAATATAATATATAATGAATCCAAGTGTTCCGACTAATATTCGTACATGGGGTAAACATAAAAATGCTAATTGGGAACCAACCTATACAAACGCTAATTCCAATCAAATTTTATTTGTAGCTGCAGATTCACCAGAAGCAAATTATTGCGGTACAGAAAAAAGTTCATCATACTCATCAAATGATACATCATCTTGCACATGTTCAAGTAATCAAAGTAGAAAATCAGAAAAAGTAACCGTAACTGTAGATAAACAAGTAACTCGTTTTTGGTGTTCGAATAACTAAATTAAAATATCTACTTTAAATTTTAAATTTCTTTATATATCTTATATAACGAAATGGCAACTCCTTACAATAATAACAGACCAGGTGGAATGAATCCTTATTCAAATGCAATGAACGGTAGTTTTAACAATGACTGGAGAGGTGTATATTCTCCATCAGGAAATCCTAACTCATCAAATACAAATTCATATGTACCAAATAGATTAGTATCAGCTGACCCAACATTTGATGGTCCTTATTGTGGTACATTAGAAAGCCCAACTGTAATGTCAATACCTACATACACAGAAGCTAAATCAAATTGCTCATGCCCAGCAGGTCAAGTACAAAAATCAAAACCTGAATGGATTGTAAATGGTCAACAAGGATTTAAATTTTGGTGTGGTGCAAGAGATTAAATACATTTTCTTTAAATAAATTTCTACCTCAATTATATAAAGAAGATGCAAAATAAAATTATAGAACACCTTTTATCAGAAACAGCTGAAAATCCAGCATGCAGTACAGATATTAACAATCTCTCACCTCCATTATTAGCATGTGGATGTGATTCTGGTGTACCACCTGTAATGGCTGTAAATACTAATGGTGACAAAGGTTTTTATTGTCCACCAGCAGCACCATGTGGATCAATTACCAGAAAAGATGGAGTATTTAATGTTAAATTAACAACAGACCCATGTATGTGTTTAAATGGTGAACCAACAAAAATAGTAGTAAAAGATAAAATTGGATATTATTGTAGAACACCTGAATCACCCGTTGCTCAACAATGCACATTAGATAATAGCGGAAGTGATAGCCCATGCACATGCCCAGCTGATAAAAATATATTGTCTGCCGGTAAGGGTAAATATTACTGCCAATAAAATTTTTCTTTATATAAAACATATAAAGAAATGCAAACTTGTTCTTCTGACCCTTCTAATCCAACTGGTGAACCATGCATATGTCCTAATGGCTTAGGTAATGAAGCATCATTATCAAGTTGCACACGTACTGATTTAGCATCTAGAACAGCTCAAGGTCCAGTAAGTGTAATAGCATCAAATGGTAAAATAGGTTTTATTTGCCAAAGTATTTTAAGAACACCGCCACCAAGCTGTGCAATGAATTCAGCTGAAACATGTATGTGCCCAGTTGGTTCAACAGCTACTAAAGATGTTAATAGTGGTTATTACTGCAAAAATAATAATTAAAAATATCTAATATTATAATATATAAAGAAATGCAAAATTGTTCTTCTGACCCAACAAATCCAACATCTGGTAATTGCATTTGCCCTAGTGATTTAACACCAACAAGTATTGTAACTTTAAATGGCGCTATTGGAACAACTTGTATTAATAAATCTAAACCACAATATAATCCAGTATGTGATCCTACTAATGGTTCTAAAGGTGCACCATGTATTTGCCCAGCTGGTAAAACTGTAACACCTTCAGGAACATTAGGTTTACAACCGATGTATACTTGCCAATAAATTTTTTCTTTATAAATAACATATAAAGAAAATGCAAAAATGTTCTTCAGATCCAACAAATCCAGTAAATGACAATTGTGATTGCCCAGAAGGTTTAATGCAAACCAGTTCAGTAAATTCCAGTGGTAAAATCGGTAATTTCTGTCAAGATAATTCATTATTACCTCCACCAAATTGTGATTATACAACAGGTGCACCATGTATTTGCCCAGTTGGTAAAACAGTTACAAAAGGTCCAGGTATGAATGGTTATGATATTTATTATTGCAAATAAAAAAATATATAGTTAATATATATAAAGAAAATGCAATCTTATACACCATCTCATACACCATCTCATAAACCATCTCATACACCATCTCATAAACCATCTGCAAATATTAAAATGTGTGAATCAACTTCAGTTTCACAAATGACTGCTCAATCTAAATATTGTAATGTATGCCCTAATAATAAAACTGTAAAACATCATACAAATGTAGATAAATCAAAAATTTATTGGTGTGAATAAATATTGGTGTCAATAAATTTCTATAGTTATTATATATATAAAGAAAAATGGTTAAAGCAAAAATTATGGAACATCTTACACCAACTGCATCACCTGCTATGACACCTGGTCGCACACCATCCGGAATGCCACCAGCAATGACACCTGCAATGTCACCAGCCCGTACACCAGCAATGACACCCGCATCTTCTTCATGCCCAACAGGTGGAAGTCTTTTTATGAATGATACATGCGTATGTCCATCAGGAACAACAAGACACAATGTCCGTGTTCCAATGTTGCCTGGAAATATATCATATTGTCAATAAATTTTTTTATATAATAATTTATATCGTTATTATATATAAAGAAAATGTCTAAAAAACAACAAATTGTAAAAAATATTAAAGTAATTGAACATGCCGATGACAGCATGAACTATCAATATGGCAAAACTGATTTACCTCTCTGCCCTCAAGGAGATAATTTACCTAGTGGAACACAACTTGGTAATTTTGATAGCAAATGCGGATGCAATCAACCTCAAGTTAAATTACAAGCATTAGGTGTAGATTTAACAACTAAAAATACTGGCACAGTTTACTTTTGCAGCAAATAATTTTTTTTATATATCTATAATATAAAGAAAATGCAAACAATTATAAATTTAGATAGACCTTACTTAGAAAATAATAAAATACGTCAAAACTTACCTCAAACAAATAATGCTTTAGGATTATATGTTGTAAATGTTGATCCTGAAACTAATCAAGGTAAATCACCATATAAAACATCATTTGGTACAATTAATACTAATTTTCAAGTAACTGAACCATTATGTTTCGGTGATGAAAAAAATCCATCTAAAGATGCTACATGTATATGCAAACCACCTTATCAAAAATTAGCAACAGTAGATAAATATCATAATTTTAATGGATTTTATTGTAAAAAATATTTATATATTAATTAAATTTTTTAAACCTGTCATCAAATCGATATTAATAGACCATCCTAAGTCTTTTAATTTCTGATTACTTATATAATATCGTTTGTCATTGAAAGGTCTATCTTCAATATATTCAATCCATTCATCATAATTTTCTGTATTCTTAATTAATTTGATTAATATCTTTGCAATTTGCATAACAGAGAATTCCATACCTTCATCACAACCAATATTGTAAATTTCACCAATTTGACCTTTTTCTAAAATACATTCAAATGCTCTAGCTGTATCATTAGCATGTAAAAATGCACGTACTGTTTCACCATTACCTTGAATAGTTACTTTTTTATTTTCTTTGAGTAATTTAATAAATAATGGTATTAATTTTTCAGGATATTGATTTGGACCATATACATTATTGCCTCTTGTAATAATAATTGGCATTTTATAAGAATGATTATATGATTGTGCAATTAATTCAGCACCTGCTTTTGTTGCAGCATATGGATTTGTTGGACATAAAATAGAATGTTCTGTTTTGTGTGTTTCTTCAATTGTGTTCATAGATTCACCGTATACTTCATCTGTAGAAACATGAATAAATTTTAAAAGACAATCATATTTTCTACAGGCTTCTAAGAGGACATGAGTACCTAATATATTATCATTAGTAAATTTAAGAGAATCTTCAAATGAATTTTGAACATGTGATTGTGCAGCAAAATGGATGACATGAGTAATTTTATGTTGAATTAATATATTTTTAACTAAATCATCATCAGTTAAATTACCTTGAATAAATATATATTTTGAATTTTTTCTAATATTTTCATCTACATTTTCTTCTTTAGCACAATAATACATCACATCTATATTCACTAATTTTGTAACAATATTTTTAGGAAAATAATAATTAATAAAATTACTACCAATAAATCCACAACCACCTGTTACTAATAGATTAATTTCATTATAAGTTTCCAGATATTTCTTATAATTAATCAAACATTTTCTCACTGCTGTTTTAATATTATCCACTTTAGGATATAATGTTTCTAATCTAGTTGTATCTAAATAATTATTAGACCTATCTGAATCTAATATTTTACGTTGTTCTTCTGCTGAAAAATTATTCCATTTAAATTTTGGATCAACAATCTCTTTATACATCTCTAATATTTCATTATGACTAATTAATCCAGGATTTGTTAAATTCAATGTTCCAACTATATTTTTTTGCATCATATCTAATACAATTGGTAATAATTCAGGTAATACAGTCATTGAATTTGGTATAGAACATATTTTATCATAAGTCGTAATTTTAGTAATAAAATTTCTGGAATTCTTCTCACCAGTAATAGGCATACGAATACGTAAATTTAATACATTATTGTAAGTATACATTAATCTATCAGTAAATCCTTTAATTGTAGAATAAGATGAACCGAAAAAGTTTGGTAAACTATTTTCAGTAAATCCGTTTTGTTCTAATCCAAAATTATCCTCATTATATTTAAATATACAACCAGTACCTAAATAGGTATAATGAATATCTAATTCTTTACATATTTGTGCAAGTAATAATGGTGAAAATAAATTATCTCTAACATTTTCAATTAATTTTCCATCTTGTTCTAAATAATCGATAGTAGAATATATTTTATTTCCAATTTTTCCATGTGTTCTTCCAATAAATGAAATAATATGAGTAGGATGGAGTAAATGTATTTCTTTGAACAATTCAGAATAATTGTCTACACGAGATTTACCTTCAATATAATTTATATTTTTAGATTTTAATATATCAATAAATTGTTGACCAATCCAACCGTTAGAGCCATACACAAGAATCATAATAATAATGTGTATTTTTAATATTTTAAATAAACATAATATAAATATATAATATGGACAATGCTAATCAAATAATACCTAATTTATGGTTAGGTAATCGTAATTCACCAATAGATTATGAACATTTAAAAAAGAACAATATTAAATTAATTATTAATTGTACTAAAGATCTTAATTATTATGTTCCATGTGATATTCATACTGTTAGATTACCTATTAATGATGTAAATTCAATAGAATCAAATAAAATTTTAGGTGAAAAAATAGAAGAATTAATATTTTTAATAGAATTGTATCTTAAAAATAACATGGGTGTATTAGTTCATTGTTGGGCAGGTATGCAAAGATC
>Ga0208618_1000256_pt1 | contig 25155 bp, 25 predicted proteins | sample CryBogCBE18Jul08_FD_184585 | JGI IMG/M metagenome (GOLD analysis project Ga0208618, IMG submission 184585) | Freshwater microbial communities from Crystal Bog, Wisconsin, USA - CBE18Jul08 (SPAdes) | ecosystem: Environmental > Aquatic > Freshwater > Lake | place: Crystal Bog, Wisconsin, USA...
GGTTTTTATCTCAATGAGCTTCTCTTAAGAATGCTTGCAAGAGATGATCCTCACCCAACACTGTTTGAGACTTATGCTCAAGTTGTAGATATATTGTCGGTTCAAGATGATAGCGTCAAAGCGCCTGCTCTTCGAGCGTTTGAGTTGCTGTTGCTAAAAGACCTTGGGTGGTTGCCAGACTTTGCCAGGCAATCTTTAACCCTACAACCGCTTAAAGGCGGGGAGGTTTACTCTTGGATTGCAGAGGTTGGACTGCGTGAACAAGAGGGCACACAATTGATGGGTTTACCGGGCACGTGTTGGAGTCAATTGCATCATGCCTTAAATGACTCTCATCCGCTTAGTGCACTGGTAAGAGTTTGCGCAGAGTTTGCACAGCAAAACAGACAGTCTTTGCAAACCCAAGTCAGAGCTGTTTTACACTACCACTGTGGTGTTAGCAAACTCAGAACTCGTCAATTTATGATGGATGTTCAATCTCTACAAGCTTAATAACAAATGACTGCACTATCTGTTAATTTAAATAAAGTTGCAACGATACGCAATACCAGGATGCTTGGTATTCCAAGCGTTACTAAAGCGGCGAACATATGCATTAAGGCGGGTGCCAACGGCATCACAGTTCACCCCAGACCAGACGCTCGGCACATCCGAGCTCAAGACGTGTACGAGCTATCTGAAATCGTCAAAGCTCAACCTGGGGTTGAGTTCAATATTGAAGGTAATCCGTTTCATAACTTAATGGGTTTTGTTAGGGACGTTCGCCCAGATCAAGTCACATTTGTGCCAGACTCCGAGGGGCAATTGACAAGTGACCATGGGTGGCAGTTTCCCGCGGACTTAGAACGATTAAAACCAATGGTAGATGAAGCATTGGGTTTAGGTGTACGAGTGAGTCTGTTTATGGATGCACAGGCAGATCAAATGCATTTTGTTAAAACGCTTGGAGCACAAAGGGTTGAGTTGTACACAGAGCCTTATGCGGCAACGTTTGCAACCCCAAATAACCAAGTTGTGCTGCAAAATTTTATAAATGCAGCACAAAAAGCGATGGAGTTAGGAATCGAGTTGAACGCTGGACACGATTTGAATTTATCAAACTTGCCCACTTTGTTGAGTGCAATCCCACAGATCAGGGAAGTCTCCATCGGACACGCTTTAATTGCGGATGCACTTGAGATGGGTTATGAGCACACGGTTAAAGCCTATTTGGCTTGTATTAAACAAAGTACAAGGACATAGTAATTGATATACGGAATTGGAACTGATGTTTGTGATATTCGCAGAATTTCGGGTGCGCTTGAGCGTCACGGTGAGAGATTTGCTTTAAAGATTTTGTCAGACGCGGAAATGAAAACCTTTAGAGCTCGAAGCGGGAGACTGCCTGAGCGAGGGGTTCGTTATTTGGCCACTAGATTTTCAGCTAAGGAAGCATTTAGTAAAGCAATTGGTCTTGGCATGAGGCTTCCAATGTGGTGGACTCGCTGTGAGATTGCAAATCTCCCTAGTGGGCAACCCACACTCAAACTGCACGGTGACTTACTAGATTGGTTCAATCAGCAAGACCTGGTAGCTCATGTGTCTTTGAGTGATGAATCCGATTATGCAACTAGTTTTGTGATTGTTGAGAAAAAAAGATGAGCACCTATAAATGATGAACAACTCTGTAACCCAATCCAACCACAGTCCGATCATTATTGATATAGCAGGACTCACGCTCACCAAACTAGATGTTGAGCGGTTAATGCATCCTCTAACAGGCGGTATTATTTTGTTTTCTAGAAACTGGCAATCAAGAGAACAACTTAGCTTGTTGTGTGCTTCAATTAAAAAATTGAGATCTGATTTGTTGATCTGTGTGGATCACGAGGGAGGGCGCGTGCAGCGCTTTAAAACGGATGGGTTCACACATTTGCCTCCTATGGGCAAGCTCGGCGAGATGTGGCACCAAGATACACACGGGCGTGAGGGCAGTGGGGCGCTTAAAGCAATTAACGCAGCAACAGCGTGCGGGTATGTGCTTGCTGCAGAGCTTAGGGCTTGCGGTGTTGATTTGAGTTTTACGCCAGTTCTTGATTTGGACTGGGGCACAAGCGGTGTGATTGGTGATAGAGCCTTTCATGCTGACCCCAGAGTCGTTACTGTTTTGTCAAAGAGTTTAATGCACGGTCTTTTAAAGGCTGGCATGGCCAATTGCGGTAAACATTTTCCAGGGCATGGCTACGTGAGAGCGGACTCACACGTTGATATACCAATTGATGAGAGGGCTTTAGAGGAAATTATTTTAAAAGATGCTTGGCCTTATGAGGAGCTCAATACTGTTCTTAGTAGCGTCATGCCTGCTCACATTGTCTACAACAAAGTAGACAGTCGTCCTGCAGGTTTTTCAAAGACTTGGTTGGAAGATATTCTTCGCTCAAAAATGGGATTTCAAGGGGCCATATTTAGTGATGATCTTTCTATGGCGGGTGCGCGTCAATTGGACGGAGAACAATTAACTTTTGTCCAAGCCGCTATTCATGCGATACATGCAGGATGCGATATGGTGCTACTTTGTAATCAAAGTATTGAAGGTCCGCGTGGTGTTGGTGAGCCCATAGATGAATTCTTAGAAGGACTTGAGAACGCCTTGGCTCAACAGTTGTGGAGTCTTCGTGGAGTAAGTGAAGACAGAAGATTATCTTTACTAGGTCGTGGTAATTCGCAGTGTTGGTCTGATCTGATGCGAGATCCTGAATATATTCATGCACTTACGTTATTGCCTTGATCTATAGTGTGAACTGATTGAATTTATTTGTTCTTTTTTTATTAATAAAATTTTGATCAGTAATTTTTTTAAATCAACATACTCACTATTCTTTTCAATTCATAAGAGTTAAAATAAGTTCATACCAAAAAAAACGAGTCATTAAACTCGTAGTTCATCCAAAAAAGAACAAGGGAATTTGAATGGCGACAAAAACTGGAAAAAACGCAGTTGCAGAAAGCGGTTTGCGTTTCACGAGTCGTGAGAACGGCTCACCATTTGCTGGTATGGGAAAGATTGGTGAGACGATGTCTTGCATGATGTGCGGACATCACAAGCCAAGAAGTCAAGGCAGTCAAAGAAGATTTGCGGGTAGTTTGGCTTTCTTTTGTTACGACTGCAAGCCGGCCGTAAACTTAGAAAAGCCAATCAAAGTCGCAGCTTAAATTATTAAATCTCTAAATTACAAAATTCACCAAAGTCCTTAGCCGGACTTGGTGGATGTATTTAGGAATGTTCTTTTCTTAGCGCTGGGAACAATATAACGTCCCTGATGCTTGCGCTGTCAGTCAGCAACATCATTAGTCTGTCTATACCTATGCCGCAACCCCCAGTGGGAGGCATACCGTATTCCAACGCTTTAACAAAATCGTGATCAAAGAACATGGCCTCGTCATCGCCGTTTTCTTTTGCGTCAACCTGTGCTTGAAACCGATTGGCTTGGTCCTCAGCGTCATTGAGCTCTGAGAATCCGTTTCCAAATTCGCGCCCTGTGATGTAGAGCTCAAAACGCTCTGTAACATCTGGATTCTTGTCGTTGGCTCTTGCAAGTGGAGAGATCTCTACCGGATGTTCACAAATAAATGTGGGCTGCCAAAGCAACTCTTCAATCACTTCTTCAAAGTACAAAACCTGAAGTGAGGCGAGTGAGCGTTTTGAGAGATGGTGTTTGTGTTCACTCAATCCAATCTGTGTCAACGTCTTGATCATGCCTTCAACTGAGGAGGTAGGTATTTGAGTGGGTGCGTATTTCTCAATTGCCTGCAAAATGGTTAAACGCTGGAAGTCTGAACTCAGATCAACCTCTTTGCCAGCATAGCTCAGCTTTGTAGTCCCAGTTGTTTGTAAAGCAACGTGCCTGATCAAAGACTGTGTAAAGTCCATTAAATCAAGGTAGTTCCAGTAAGCCGCATAAAACTCCATCATCGTAAACTCAGGGTTGTGTCTGACCGAGATACCCTCATTTCTGAAATTGCGGTTGATCTCAAATACCCTCTCAAACCCGCCCACAATCAGCCTCTTTAAGTAGAGCTCGGGCGCAATACGCAAAAACATTTCTTGATCTAATGCGTTGTGATGTGTTGTGAAGGGCCTTGCATTTGCACCACCTGCAATAGGGTGAAGCATAGGGGTCTCAACCTCCAAGAACTCGTTTTTAACCATAAATTCACGCATGCAATTGATGGCTTTTGATCTGGCGATAAAACGATTTTTGGTACTCTCATCCGTGATGAGGTCAATGTGGCGTTGACGGTATTTGATTTCTTGATCATTGATACCGTGGAATTTATCTGGGAGGGGCCTCAAACTTTTTGTGAGAAGCCGGACCTCGGTGACGTTGATTGAGAGTTCACCTGTTTTCGTAATAAAGAGAGTGCCCTGAGCTCCAAGAATATCTCCCAAGTCCCAGTGTTTAAATGCGTTGTAATGATCTTCACCGATATTGTCCCGGACGATATAAATTTGTATACGAGCGGATGCGTCTTGGAGCGTCGCAAAACTGGCTTTGCCCATGACACGTTTGAGCATCATACGACCAGCTACTTTGACTTGTATGTTGGTCTTTTGAAGTTCCTCCCCTTGCATGGCTGCATAGGTCGAATGTAGGCTCTGTGCATGGTGTGTTGGTTTGAAATCATTTGGAAAAACTGCAACTCCCGATGCGGCACTGCTTTTTCTCAACTCGGTAAGTTTTTCTCTGCGCTCGGCAATTAATTTGTTCTCATCAACTGGCACCCCCCCGTGTTGAGCATCTGTCGATGTTTGGGCTGTGCTTGCACTGGATTGGGGTTCTGATGTTGAATTCAATTTAATGTCTTTTGAAAATTTAAGTGTGTACTAAGTGTAGATTATCTTCAAATGCTAACCGCATCTGCAGGCTGTCTAAGTAGCATTGCACAGGTGTCAGCAATTGTTTTCTTAAGCTCTCTTCTGTCGCATATGAAGTCTACCGCTCCCTTTAGCTGTAAAAACTCTGAGCGTTGGAAACCCTCCGGCAAAGTGACTCTCACAGTGCTCTCAATGACTCGAGGACCTGCAAAGCCAATCAACGCTTTGGGCTCTGCGATAACTACATCTCCCATAAAGGCAAATCCTGCAGAGACGCCCCCCATGGTGGGGTCTGTTAATACGCTAATGAAGGGCAAGCCTTTTTTTGCAAGTCTGGTAAGCGAAGCATTGGTCTTTGCCATTTGCATGAGGGAGAGGAGACCCTCTTGCATGCGTGCACCGCCCGTCGCCGTAAAACAAATGAAGGGTACCTTTTGGTCTATTGCTGTGTGTACGCCACGCACGAATCGTTCACCAACAACTGAGCCCATACTGCCACCCATGAAATCAAATTCAAAGCAAGCTGCAACCACATTGATGCTGTGTATAGCGCCTCCCATCACTACCAGTGCATCGGTCTCGCCTGTGTTGACCATGGCCTCTTTGATACGCTCTGGATATTTTCTGGAGTCTTTGAATTTAAGGGGATCAACGGGTACGACTTCTTGACCAATTTCGTAGCGACCTTCTGGGTCAAGAAAGAAGTTTAATCGTGTTCGAGCAGAGACTCTGTGATGGTGTGAGCATTTTGGACAAACGTTTTGGTTTTGCTCTAGGTCAGCGTTATAAAGCACGCTCTCACAACTAGGACATTTGACCCATAATCCCTCAGGAACAGTTCGTCTCTCAGTTGGATCGGTTTGTTGAATTTTGGGAGGAAGAAGTTTTTCAAGCCAACTCATATAAGTTTTCCTTTAATATTTTTCGTCCATAGCAACGCGAACACTTGTCATAAATGTTTTAGCTATTTCTGGACCCGTACTTAAGGTGGAGTCTTTGATCAACTCAATCAATTTAGAGCCGATCACTACAGCATCAGCAACTCGACTAACCACTTGGGCAGTTTGTGCGTCCCTTATTCCAAAACCAACCCCAACAGGGATTTTGACATGTTTCCTGATTTTAGGAAGCATCGCTTGCACCTCATCCGTGTTGAGGTTACCAGCGCCCGTCACACCTTTTAAAGATACGTAGTAAACGTACCCGGATGCAACTTGTGCAACTTCTTGTATTCTAGTTTCGGTGCTGGTTGGCGCAAGTAAAAAGATCAAGTCCATTTCGTGAGCCCGAAGTTGCTGTGCGAACTCTGTGCATTCGTTGGGAGGATAGTCCACGATCAAAACACCATCTACGCCGCACGAATTGGCATTTTTGACAAAAGCATTCAATCCGTGCTGCAGGTCATACTGTTCAACTGGGTTTGCATAACCCATCAGTACGACCGGAGTATGCTGATTTTCTTTTCTAAAAGATTTAACAACTTCAAGAACCTCTGTGAGACCGACGTTGTTGATGATGGCCTGCTCTGCGGCCTTTTGAATTACTGGGCCATCAGCCATGGGGTCACTAAAAGGAATACCCAACTCAATGATGTCTGCTCCCCCGCTAACCAAGCCTTGCATGAGTCCTAGCGTAGATTCAAGGGACGGAAAGCCTGCCATTAGGTATGGGATGAGGGCCTTTTTGCCCTCTATTTCTAAGTTTTTAAACGTATTTTTTATGCGGCTCATGATGGTTTAGTTCTTCTGGAAATGGATTGTTGCAGTGTTGTCCTTTACTGTATTGCCGCCCTTAACCCCTTGTCCTTGACAACTGGGTCGACAGTAAAAGTCTGCATTGCTCAGATCAGCGACAGTGCCAATATCTTTGTCCCCACGTCCAGATAAATTCACCAAGATAGACTGTGTGGGCTTCATTGTTCGAGCAAGTTTCATTGCGTAAGCGACAGCATGGCTTGACTCAAGCGCAGGGATGATACCTTCAGTTCTGCAAAGGTAGTGAAACGCTTGGAGGGCCTCCTCATCAGTTGCGCCCACATACTGTGCACGACCACTATCTTTTAAATAGGCATGTTCAGGGCCCACACCCGGATAGTCCAGTCCAGCACTGATGCTATGGGTCTCTGTGATTTGTCCTTTAGAGTCTTGAAGCACATAGGTACGGTTGCCGTGTAGCACGCCTGGACTACCCATTTGAAGGGATGCCGAATGCTTTCCGCTATCCAGGCCTTCCCCAGTTGCTTCGACACCGATGAGTTGGGTGTTTTCATACGGAATGTAGGGATGGAAAATTCCCATTGCATTGCTTCCGCCCCCAACGCAGGCGATCACTGCGTCTGGTTGCGCCCCGTTGTGCATCAAGGGCATTTGTTCAATGCATTCTTGACCAATCACACTTTGAAAATCTCTCACCATCATTGGGTAAGGGTGGGGCCCAGCAACAGTTCCAATAATATAAAAAGTATTTTCAACATTGGTCACCCAGTCACGAAGTGCCTCGTTGAGCGCATCTTTTAATGTTCTGCTTCCGCTATTGACGGGAACAACTGTGGCGCCTAATAATTTCATACGGTAAACATTTGGACTTTGTCTCTTGACGTCCTCACTGCCCATATAGACGACACACTCAAGTCCATACCTTGCACAAATAGTTGCTGTTGCTACGCCGTGTTGACCAGCCCCAGTCTCTGCAATTACCCTTGGTTTACCCATTCGTTTGGCTAGCATGGCTTGGCCGATGGTATTGTTAATTTTGTGGGCGCCGGTGTGGTTTAGGTCCTCGCGCTTTAAATAAATTTGCGCACCTCCGCATTCCTTACTCATTCTTGCCGCGTGGTAGATGGGTGAGGGACGACCAACGAAGTGATTTAATTCGTAGTGAAATTCTTTTAAAAACTCAGGCTCATTGTGATACTTTTCGTAAGCAATTTTAAGCTCTTCAATTGCATGCGTGAGAGTTTCGCTTACAAAACTACCTCCGTATTTGCCAAAGTGTCCGCTTGCGTCAGGTTGTTGGTATGTATACATGATTGAATTCCTTTTGCGTAACTTTCGTCGCTTCTTGTAACTTTTCTGATCGGTGATACGCATTAAGCATTTATAGACCGCATCGCCGCTTCACTTTTTTATATTCACTTTGTGAGTTAGACCGTTTTTAGATGCAAATTTATGGATTAACTTGCACATAAAACTGCGTTCACAAAGGCTTTGATTTTTTCAGGATCTTTGATTCCCTTATCTTGCTCAACCCCTGAGCTTACATCTACGCCAAGAGAGAGGCCAAGAGACTTAAAGTGAGCGATGCCACTTCCCACGTTTGCAGGTGTGAGTCCACCAGACAAGACGAGGTGAGAGTTTACGTTTTGAGTAATGTGTGACCAATTGAAGGTTTTCCCGCCGCCGCCGTAGCCCTGTACATGCGCATCAAGTAACAAAGCTTGAGCCGATTTATATTCATGTGCATATTTTACGAGGTCAAAGGGGGCACTTTGATCTCCCCCCTCAATTCTTACAGCACGAATCCACCTAGAATTCAACCTTTGAGCTGTTTCACTGCAAAATTCAGCACTTTCATCGCCATGAAACTGAAGGCAAGCTCCTGGTACATGGTCAAGGGATTGGGCTATTGTCTGTGCACTTGCATTGACAAAAAGTAGTACAGGGCACACAAACGCCGGCAATCTACGGGCCAATTCCCCCGCTCTTTGTGGGCTTATAAAACGTGGACTCTTAGGATAAAGCACAAATCCTATTGCATTTGCGCCATGCTCCACAGCAGAGTCAATGTCTTGTTCTCTCGTTAGGCCACAAATTTTTATGCTTGTGCTTAAATTCATCATACCAACCAATCCATCAACGGAGTACCCTCGGGCAGTCCCCAGTTCGAATCGTACTGAGGACCGGCAAAATAAAGACCCTCAGGTGCAAATGTTGGGGCAGCCGCGTCTCTATTTTTAGCCTCCAAAACTTGCTCCATCCATTCGGGTGTTTTTCTCCCCTGGCCGACATAAACCAGGCATCCCATGATATTGCGAATCATGTGATGGAGAAATGCATTTCCAACAAACTCAAAACGCCAATACGATGATTCACCCCTTAAGGGGTGTGAGGTTTGGTGGTGTCTGCGTTCTATTTTAATTGAATACAGTGTTTTCACAGGGGTAAGAGACTGACAAGCAGCTGCTCTAAATGAGCTGTAATCATGGGTTCCTATTAAACACTTTGCACTTGATTGCATCGCGTCCCCGTCTAGGGGTTTGAAACACCAACCTACACGTCCAAACTCCAGACTTGGTTTGACCGGGGACTCTAGAAGCAAATAAATATACTTTCGAGCAACAGCACATCGTCTTGCATCAAAGGAGTCACTTACTGGAGTTGCCCAGTGAACGCTTATGTCTTCAGGTAAAAAACTGTTTAAACCTCTTACCCAAGAAGCCTGATCGCGTTCGACTGGGCTCTCAAAATGCACGACCTGCATGAGCGCGTGAACCTTTGAGTCCGTCCTACCTGCGCAGTGCACTCGAATAGGGTGTTTGGTAAATTCAAGTAAAGCTTTTTCAAGTTGATCTTGAATAGTCCGCCCACTGAGTTGACTTTGCCAGCCTTCATAATTAAGACCCAAATAACTTAGGCCCAAAGCAATACGCATTTGCGTTTAAGTATGCTCTGAGAGCCACTGCTTGGCTCGTTCTTGCATTTTAGGACTGGCCTGTTCGGCTACTTCTTGAGCCAGTGCTCGCCCAGTGTGTTTTTGACCTAATTTCCAAAGTTCTTCTGCAAGATCTAACCTTACTTTGAAAGGGTCTTCAGTTTCATTAGAAGAATCGAACTCGTGGGAATCTGAATAGGTATCTGAGGAGTGGCTATTTGCGGGTCTTTCTGAAGGCTGATTGAGGGTATCGTTTAAGGCATGAACTGGGGCAGGCATTAGCACTGGCGTAGACGAAGACTTTAGGTAAGGACCATCGTTGGATGAGGAGTCAGTAGAGACTTTACTTTCGCCATATTTACTGAATTCAGAATTTGTGAGCTGATTTGATTGCAAATCCAAATCGAAGTTGAATTGCATTTTGTTTGGGTCTTCGCCTTCATGGGCATGATCTGGCGAAATCATTGAAGGCGCACCCTCAAGCAGGGTCAGCTCCTCAATATTTAGGGGACGGTTCGACTCCTCTGTGTGTTCACCATTGGAGGCGATGTTGGCGTTCTTTAAGATAGCCGAATCAACGAACTCAGGGGGTGTATGGGACTGTGCTTCTGGGTCAACTACTTCAACAGGTTTTCTCGCTCTTTTGATTGTGATCCAAATCAAAGCAAGAATTACCATAACCAAAACAAAAGCGATGCAAGTAAGCACTACATTGGTTTTACCCCATGCAATCAAATCATTAAGGTTATTTATTTTTTGAAGCGCCGGCAAGCCTGAGAAAAGTCCTCCAGGATTAAAGTCCAGACTCATACTCTTGGCTAATTGGTTAAGATCATCGATGTTTTTAGTGACATCACTGTTGCGCTCTTTATTTTCTTCGACTTGTTTTTGTTGAGCGATTTTCTCCTCAGCAGTTGGCTCTTTGGAGGTTGATTTAACCTCAGGGGTACTTAGCTTGAGTTGATCCTTAGCCGGTGCTTTTCCTTGCCTAACTACGCCATTTATTCGTCCACCCACCTTTTTGTCATTAAGTTTGTTTTGGCTTAAAGGCAACTGGTTTGCAAGTTGGGCTTTGTAATTTGCAAATTCTTCGGCTTGCAATAAAACGGTTTGTTTGGCTTGGTCTTTATCAACAGCCAATGCGTCTTTGGTGGTGGGAATATTTAATTTTGCACCAGCCTTCACTAAATTGACGTTGTTTTTTATAAAAGCATTTGGATTGCTTTGAAGTAACGCAACAAGCATCTGATCTAAAGACAACTGAGAGTGATCCATAGTTTGCAAAGCAATTTTGCTTGCTGTATCTCCCTCATTGACTTGCAATTCAGAGCCTGAGAGAACGGGATTAGACTGGGTTTGTGGCTTGTCCAAATTCGGGTTCTTTAAAAAGAAACCGAAATCTCTCAAAATACTTCCTGTTGCCCACTTAAGGTTGATAAGTATTTCAATAAAAGACTCCGTAACGGGCTCTACCCCTTCGATACGTATGTAGGAGGTCCCGTCGGGTCGTGTCAGCAAACCAAGTTTGGCTTGATCCAGGGCTGGATTGATATTTACGTTCCAAGTCTTGTAGCTATCGGGATCTGCAAAAGTTGCCTGCAGATCAACAGACTCTTCTGGTGAGATATTTCCAAGATCAATAGATACCTTAAGGGGTTGTCCAAGTTGTGACTCAATAACAGGACGGCTAAGGGTGACGGCTTGAGCCTGGTTCAATCCACTGAAAATGGGAATACACAACAAACCTCCCATCAGTGTGCGAACAGCCCAGTCACGCATAAACAGCGCTGAACGGGGAAGGAATAGATGAGAATCCATAGATGCCCTTAATACCGTGGTGAAATAAGTCAGTCGACACCGCATGATAATCGACCTCTTCGCCAATTTCATCTAAATCATTGATTTAACGACGAAAATAGACTAATTTTGGTAAAAAATTCTAACAAGCATTTAGGCCTGTTCGAGTAATATTCTGAGCATTCTTCTGAGTGGCTCAGCTGCCCCCCAAAGTAGCTGATCGCCTACGGTAAAAGCACCAAGGAAATCATCCCCCATCGCCAACTTGTGTAGACGACCTACTGGAACAGATAAAGTGCCAGTTACTGCGGCTGGAGTAAGTTCTTTTTCAGTAATTTCCCGCTGGTTAGGAATAACTTTCACCCATTCATTACCAGCGGCAATGGTGTCTTCAATGTCTTGCAATGGAATATTCTTTTTAAGTTTGATTGTGAGCCCCTGAGAGTGGCAACGCATGGCTCCGACTCGTACACACAATCCGTCAATGGGGACGCTACCGCTTGTTCTAAAGGGTGGTAGCCCTAGAATTTTGTTGCATTCAGCCCCGCCTTTCCATTCTTCTTTACTTTGTCCGTTTTCTACGGCAACATCGATCCAAGGAATCAAGCTTCCCGCAAGTGCTGTATTTCTGAAGTTCTCTTTAGGAAAACTTGAGTCCCTTAGAGTTTGAGTGACCTTTCTGTCAATATCCAAAATCGCAGAGGCAGGATTGCTGAGTTCATCTTTCACACTGGAATGAAGTGCGCCCATTTGCTCTAAGAGTTCACGCATATTTTGAGCACCAGCTCCAGATGCGGCCTGGTAAGTCATTGCGCTGACCCACTCAATCCAACCCTTGTTCATCAGCGAGCCCATCGCCATGAGCATTAAGCTTACTGTGCAATTACCACCGATCCAGTTCTTGCCACCGGCATATAAGGACTTTTCGATAACTGATTTATTTACTGGATCAAGAATAATGACCGTGTCGTCTTTCATTCTCAAACTTGAAGCTGCATCAATCCAGTGACCATTCCAATTAGCGGCGCGTAGTTTAGGGAATACTTCGTTCGTGTAATCGCCTCCTTGAGCGGTGATGATGATGTCGCATTTGCTTAGAGCAGAAATATCTTTTGCATCTAGCAATTGGGTCTCATTTTTAGCAAACTGTGGAGCCTTACCCCCCACATTTGATGTTGTAAAGAAAATGGGCTCAATCAATTCGAAGTCCCCTTGGGACTGCATACGCTCCATTAAAACGGAGCCGACCATTCCTCTCCAGCCCACCAATCCAACTAATTTAACGGCCCTAGACATGACATTCTTCCTTTTTTTATTATCTTAAAACTATGGGTTGAGGATTCACTTTTTATTTAATTGCTGCAACCACAGCGTTACCCATCTCCACTGTACCGACCCGTTTAGTCCCATCAGAGTAGATATCAGGGGTGCGAAGCCCACTTGCAAGAACGGCTTGAACTGCTTTCTCTATTCTTAACGCTGCACTCTCCATGTTGAGAGAGAACCTAAGCATCATGGCTGCTGACAATATAGTTGCCAATGGGTTGGCAAGGCCTTTGCCTGCAATGTCTGGGGCACTACCGTGACTGGGCTCATACAGACCCTGGTTTTTTGAGTTCAATGATGCAGAAGGCAACATACCAATTGAGCCTGTGAGCATTGCGGCCTCATCTGATAAGATGTCTCCAAACATATTGCCTGTGACGAGCACGTCAAACTTCTTGGGCTCTTTTACAAGCTGCATAGCTGCATTATCAACATACATGTGATCAAGCTCTATGTGCGGATACGTTTTGCCGACCTCAGTTGCAACATCACGCCAAAGTTGTGAGGTCTCCAGAACATTTGATTTGTCCACGCTTGTCACTCTTTTGGATCTTTTCTCTGCCGCTTTGAAAGCGGTGTGCATGATGCGTTCTATTTCACTGCGCGTGTAGCGCATCGTATCAAATCCCTCATCATCTCCGACAAATGGACCATCAACGGCTTTACGTCTACCTTTGGGTTGTCCAAAATAAATATCACCCGTCAACTCTCTGATGATCAAGATATCCAAGCCATTAATAAGCTCAGGCTTTAGGCTTGACGCGTGGGTGAGCTCTGCATAACAAATTGCGGGTCTAAAGTTGGCGTAAAGCCCCAAATGTTTTCGCAGTCCAAGAATGGCCTGTTCAGGCCTTAGAGCACGTTCAAGTTTGTCGTATTTCCAGTCTCCAACTGCACCAAATAACACTGCATCAGATGCTAAAGCTAGGTTCGTGGTTGAGTCGGGGAGGGGGTGTCCACTGGACTCGTAAGCTGCGCCGCCGACATCTGCGTGTTCGAATTCAATTTTTAAATCCAGTACCTTAAGTACTTTTAAAGCTTCAGCAATGATTTCCGGACCTATTCCATCTCCAGGTAAGACAGCTACTTTCAATTTATTGCTCCTTCAATCATAGTTTGTGCAAGCCAAGGTTTCTTGGATAAACGCTCCGCTTCAAAGGCTCGAATTTTGTCCGAGTGTCTAAGGGTCAATCCAATATCGTCAAAACCGTTCAGTAAACAGTAACGCCTGAAAGGTTCAACGGTAAATTTAATAGATTCACCGGGTCCTTTAATGATGACTTCCTGCTCTAAATCCACGGTCAGTTGAAAGCCAGGGAAGGCAGCCGCCTCATGAAAGAGTTGATCTATAACTTGTTCGGGTAATATGATTGGGAGTAAGCCATTTTTGAAGCTATTGTTAAAGAAGATATCTGCATAGCTTGGCGCCAAAATACATCTAAATCCGTATTGATCCAAAGCCCAAGGGGCGTGTTCTCTGGAGGACCCACATCCAAAATTTTTACGTGCTAACAAAATGGAAGCCCCCTTATATCTGGGTAGATTGAGTACGAAATCAGGGTTGGGTTTGCGACTGGAGGGGTCTTGACCAGGGTACCCAGGGTCCAAGTATCGCCATTCATCAAAGAGGTTCTCTCCAAAGCCGGTTTTACGAATTGACTTTAAGAATTGCTTAGGAATGATTGCGTCGGTGTCCACATTTTCTCTGTCCATTGGGGCAACTAGACCTTTATGTACCGTAAATTTTTGCATGATGTGTGTCTTTAAATGTTGGGTGTATTTAGGATGGTTTGAGTTTGCTAAGTCAGGCAAATTGTCTGATATCAACAAAATGACCATGTATTGCAGCTGCAGCTGCCATCGCTGGACTTACCAAATGGGTACGTCCACCTGCACCTTGTCTGCCCTCAAAGTTACGATTGCTTGTCGATGCGCACCTCTCACCTGGCTCCAACCTGTCTGCATTCATTGCCAAGCACATAGAGCAACCTGGTTGTCGCCACTCAAACCCAGCAGCTTTAAAGATCTTGTCTAAACCTTCCTTCTCCGCTTGTTCTTTCACTAAACCAGAACCAGGCACGATCATGGCTACTTTGACATTTTTGGAGACTTTTTGTCCAATTTTTTTAATAACTTGGGCTGCCTCTCTCATGTCCTCAATTCTGCTGTTGGTGCATGAACCGATAAATACCTTATCAATTGTGATGTCCGATATTTTCTTTCCAGGATGGAGTCCCATATAGTTTAGAGCGCGCTCAATAGCCCCTCGCTTGGTTTCGTCTTTTTCTTTATCAGGGTCTGGCACAGTATCGTTTATCGATAAAACCATCTCAGGCGATGTACCCCAGGTGACTTGAGGAAGGATCTGCGAAGCATCTAGTGTGACTACTTTATCAAATTTTGCATCAACATCAGAGTGAAGCGTTTTCCAAAAGCTAACAGCTTGATCCCAAGCAACTCCCTGAGGTGCTAGGGGTCTGCCTTTGACGTAATCGATCGTTTTCTCATCAACCGCAACAAGACCTGCTCTCGCACCGGCTTCGATTGCCATATTGCAAACAGTCATTCGCCCCTCCATACTGAGCGAACGGATCGCAGAGCCAGCAAATTCAATGGTGTAGCCAGTACCTCCTGCGGTACCAATTTTTCCAATCACGGCTAAAACAATATCCTTAGCAGTACAACCTTTGGGTAGTTGTCCATCCACTTGAATTAATAAATTCTTTGCTTTCTTGGTGAGCAGTGTTTGTGTAGCAAGGACATGTTCAACCTCACTCGTTCCAATACCGTGTGCCAAAGCGGCAAATGCACCGTGAGTGGATGTGTGAGAGTCTCCGCACACCACCGTCATACCCGGTAGGGTCGCTCCGTTCTCAGGCCCAATTACGTGGATGATACCCTGACGTTTTGATAGGAAAGGAAAATAAGCCGCAGCACCGTACTCACGCATGTTTTTGTCAAGCGTCGTAACCTGCTCTTTACTAATGGGGTCTGTAATTCCGTCGTAACCGTGCTCCCAACCGGTGGTGGGCGTGTTGTGATCTGCAGTTGCAACAATAGACGACAGGCGCCAGACCTTTCGATTGGCTACACGCAGGCCTTCAAATGCTTGAGGACTTGTTACCTCATGGACAAGATGACGGTCAATATACAAAACCGCAGTGCCGTCCTCCTCTGAATGGATAACGTGATCGTCCCAAATTTTGTCGTATAGAGTGCGTCCCATATTTAACTGATCCCTAAGAAGAAGGTGAAGCCCTTGTAGATAGTTTGAGGAGATGGTCCCCAAACCAGACATTTTTATATAAAGAGGACCATTTTACCAATACTGAGGGTGCCGTGCAGTAATAAAGATTTCAGTAAAAACCTTATTAAAAGTAAACGAGGTAAGGGACTCTTTAAAAGGACTCTTTAAAAAAGCAAATTTGGGGATCATTTTAATCAGAAATCACTTGCTCAGATCTCACTCTTCGTACCCGGTGATCTATGTAGTAACCACCGTATTCTGTATATCTTAAAACACCCTGATGGCAGAGTGTGCACGCAAAAACATCGCATCTGTTGTACGGGAAGTGAGCAATTGAGATGAGTGCATTTGAATCATCCATGCGCACACCGTTTGGCTGTAACTCCTCAAACGTTGGTTCATTATTGTTTGGATCCCTAAGGGTTGCAAGGTGGCTTAAATGATCTTTTGGCCAATTGCTCTCGTTCAAAGGTTCCCAGCCTGTACATGGTCGCAAACTGCATTTGCAATTTGATGAGTTTTGTAAGCCACTGTCTTCAGTTTTCTTTAATAAGCTAACTAAATCAGCGGGGTTTTTAATCAGTGCAATTTCTTTTGACATTTTTAATTAGCCTACTCACTTTGATAGGGAGAGATGAAAAAAAGAGCTCAACGGTAAAACCAATGAGCTCTTTAAAGTCCGAGCATTAGATATTCTCTAATGCGTTGGCTACATGTTAAAAAAACTATCTTTTGTCAACTGCAGGCACATCGCGACGCACAGAGCCAGTAAACAGTTGACGTGGACGGCCAATTTTGTACTCTGGGTCAGCAATCATCTCATTAAGTTGGGCAATCCAACCTACTGTTCTTGCCATTGCAAAGATACCTGTAAATAGATTTACTGGGATACCAATTGCACGTTGAACGATTCCTGAGTAGAAGTCAACGTTAGGGTAGAGCTTACGTGATACGAAGTAGTCATCTTCCAAAGCAATTTTCTCAAGAGCCTTAGCAAGTTTGAACAGTGGGTCATTTTCCAGACCAAGTTCAGCCAACACTTCGTTGCAAGTCTCTTGCATCAATTTTGCTCTTGGGTCGTAGTTTTTATAAACACGGTGACCAAAACCCATCAGTTTTACGCCTGAGTTTTTGTCTTTTACCTGAGTGATAAATTCGCCTACTTTTTCAACACCGCCGTTTCTTTGAATCTCCCCAAGCATGTTTAAGCATGCTTCATTTGCACCGCCGTGAGCTGGGCCCCACAAACAGGCAACACCCGCAGCAATTGCGGCAAACGGGTTTGTACCTGATGAGCCGCAAAGTCTTACGGTTGATGTTGAAGCATTTTGTTCGTGATCGGCATGGAGAATAAAGATCCGGTCTAATGCTTTCTCTAAAACTGGGTTCACAACGTACTCCTCGCAAGGGGTACCAAACATCATTCTAAGGAAGTTGCCTGCGTAGCTTAGGTCGTTTTTGGGATATACATAGGGTTGGCCAATGCCGTACTTGTAGGCCATTGCAACCATAGTTGGCATTTTTGCAATCAAACGGATTGCTGATATGTCTCTGTGCTCTGCATTGTTGATATCGGTGCTGTCATGATAAAACGCTGATAAACCGCCAACCAGTCCAGTTAATACAGCCATTGGGTGGGCGTCTCTTCTAAAACCACGCATAAAGAACTGCATTTGCTCGTTCACCATTGTGTGATGGGTGACGATATGTGTGAATTCTTTTTTCTTTTGTACGCTTGGTAAATCTCCGTACATCAAAAGATGACATGTGTCCATGAAGTCACAATTGGTTGCCAACTGCTCAATAGGATATCCTCTATAAAGGAGTTCGCCTTTATCGCCATCAATGTATGTGATGGCAGATTGACAAGATGCAGTTGATAAAAACCCAGGATCGTACGTAAACATGCCTGTTTGTCCGTATAACTTACGGATATCAATGACATCAGGACCAATAGATCCTTTGTAAACTGGCATCTCAAAACTGGGATCGCCGTTGCTGAATGAAATCGTGGCCTTGTTATCAGAGATTTTCATGAGTGTTTCCTATTACTTTTTCAATGGTGTTTTTTAACTTCTATCAACTCTTATTTTTAAATAAACTTGGGTTTCACGCCTTAAGCATGGACAGCACTTCCAAAATTTCAGGTTTCTCTTTTGTCAGTTCTTTGTCAAAATCTTTTTGGTTGTGTATCAATGCTTCAATAGGCGTGTTGACTCTACTCAATAATATATCTAACAAATCATTGTCAGTTAGTCTCATAATTTCGTACAAAGCCCTAGCATGTCCTACAGTTAAGACACTACCGTGAAATTTGAAAAATTTTTCAATGATCAGATCATTTTCAAGGAGTCCTCGTCTACACCTCCAACGCAACCTATTCAAGCCCGCCTCTCCAAGAGGCTCATTTCCAGGCAATCCGACCAGTTTAGGGTCGGTTGGGTGATCGAGCAAAATCTCTTGCATAGGAGGAATTGAAATATTGGACAAACTCTTATACAGCTCTGCTGACCATCAACTCTTTAATTTTGCCAATTGCTTTTGTTGGGTTTAGTCCTTTTGGACAAACGTCAACACAGTTCATTATCGTGTGACATCTAAACAAACGGTAAGGATCTTCCAATTTGTCTAGCCTCTCTGCAGTAGCTTGATCCCTGCTGTCTGCAATGAATCGATAGGCCTGAAGGAGCCCTGCTGGACCTACAAACTTGTCTGGATTCCACCAAAAAGAGGGGCAACTTGTTGAGCAACTTGCGCACAAAATACACTCGTAAAGACCATTTAGCTCCTCTCTTTCCTCTGGCGACTGGAGACGCTCTTTTTCTGGAGGCCGTGTGTCGTTAACCAAGTAAGGTTTGATGGAGTTGTATTGTTTGAAAAACTGAGTCATATCCACAATTAAATCGCGAATGACTGGGAGACCAGGTAATGGCTTTAAAACAATAGTCTCAGGCAGTGTTAGTAAGTTTGTTAAACAAGCGAGGCCGTTCTTTCCGTTGATGTTCATAGCATCTGAGCCACAAACTCCTTCTCTGCATGATCTTCTGTAAGAGATAGAGGGATCAAGCGCTTTCAGTTTGATGAGTGCATCCAATAACATGCGCTCATTACCTTCGAGTTCGATCTCAATGGTCTGCATGTAAGGCTTCTCGTCTTTCTCAGGGTCATAACGATAGATTTTGAAGGTACGTTTTTGCATGAATTTTCTCCGTTTAATTCAGAGTGTTTAGATGAGATTGATAAGTTGAATTTGGTTCAGAACGTTCTAACTTTTGGTGGAACGCTGTCAACTGTAAGAGGTTTGAGTTGCACAGGTTTATAACTCAATGAGTTGTCCTGTGAATGCCATAAAGTGTGTTTCATCCAGTTTGCATCGTCTCTTCCCAGAGGGTGAACTGGATCATCTGCAGCACGTTCATAATCCTCAACCGTGTGGGCTCCTCTGCATTCATGCCTTGCTGCGGCCGACTCCATTGTGGCCTGTGCGCACTCGATCAGGTTATCCACTTCAAGTGCTTCAATTCTGGCTGTATTAAAGACTTTGGATGTGTCTTTGAGACCAATTCGGCCCACACGCTCACGAAGTTCGGCAATCTTTTTAACACCTTCGTCCATACTCACCTGAGTTCTGAACACGCCAGCATGCATTTGCATTGCCGCTCTGAGATCATTGGCAACGTCCTGCGAATACTCGCCGTCTTTTGCACTGTCTAGTCTCGCTAGTCTCGCCAGTGTTTTGTCTGCAGCATCAGCGGGTAGGGGCTTGTGAGATTTATTTTTCAAAGCACTTTCGACTACGTGGTTGCCAGCAGCGCGACCAAAGACAAGTAAATCTAACAATGAGTTTGTTCCTAGTCTATTAGCTCCGTGAACGCTCACACATGAGCACTCACCCACTGCATATAGACCACCAACGACTTCATTAAATGAGTTGCCTTTAGGGATAACAACCTGTCCGTGGACATTGGTTGGGATGCCGCCCATTTGGTAATGGATAGTTGGAACAACAGGGATGGGTTCCTTTGTAATGTCGACGTTAGCAAAGTTAACACCAATTTCATAAACAGAGGGTAATCTCTTGTGAATGGTATCAGCACCCAAATGATCTAGTTTCAAAAGAACATGATCTTTATTTGGTCCACAGCCTCGACCCTCTTTAATCTCTTGATCCATTGAGCGTGATACAAAGTCACGAGGCGCAAGATCTTTAAGAGTTGGGGCATAACGTTCCATAAAACGTTCACCGTTGCTGTTAAGTAAGATGGCTCCTTCGCCCCTACATCCTTCAGTTAGTAAAACACCTGCTCCGTGTACACCTGTCGGGTGAAACTGCCAAAACTCCATATCCTCTAAAGGAATACCCGCTCTTGCGGCCATTCCCATACCGTCACCGGTGTTGATAAAGGCGTTTGTGGAGGCCGCAAAAATGCGTCCTGCGCCCCCAGTAGCGAGCATGACTGTTTTAGCTTCAAGTATGAAGAGTTCGCCAGTTTCCATCTCTAAAGCGGTCACACCGACAACATCGCCTTCTGCATCACGAATTAAATCGAGAGCCATCCATTCCACAAAGAAGTTTGTTTTGGACTCTACGTTTTGTTGATACAAAGTATGAAGCATTGCGTGACCGGTTCTATCAGCAGCTGCGCAAGCTCTTTGAACCGCTTTTTCACCGTAATTTGCAGTGTGTCCGCCAAACGGTCTTTGATAAATTGTTCCATCAGGATTTCTGTCAAATGGCATTCCCATGTGCTCAAGCTCGTAGACCACCTTGGGTGCTTCGCGACACATAAATTCGATTGCGTCTTGATCTCCCAACCAATCGGAACCTTTGATGGTGTCATAGAAATGGTAATGCCAATTGTCCTCTGACATGTTACCAAGTGAGGCTCCAATTCCGCCTTGAGCAGCTACCGTATGTGAGCGTGTTGGGAAAACTTTAGAGAGGACGGCAACGTTAAGACCTGCACGCGAGAGTTGTAGAGAAGCTCTCATTCCAGAGCCGCCCGCACCCACGATTACGACATCAAATCGGCGACGGGGAATGGTTGAGGATTTTGTCATTTTTCAAAGTCTCCAAAGAACTTGGATAGCCCAGCCTGCACAGGCGAGCAACCACACAATAGTAAAAATTTGTAGAAGCAAACGAGTTCCAGTTGGCTTTACATAGTCCATCCAAATATCTCTCATTCCAACCCAAACGTGGTAAATGAGAGCAATAATTGTTGCGAAGGTCAGTGCTTTCATCCACTGTGAGCTAAAAATGGAAGCCCATTTGTCGTAACCAATTTCACCAGAAGTGAAAATGATTTGAACCAGTATTAAAGCTGTAAGTAAGGCGATTAGAGCGGCAGTTACTCTTTGCGCTAACCAATCGCGCAAGCCGTAATGTGCTCCAACAACAATCCGCTTAGAACCAAAATTGACGGACATTTGTGGTACTCCTTTTAATAAAGACCAAATAACTTAGCCCCAAGCACAAGCGTAAGCCCGATGCTGAGGAATAAAACAAAAAGCGCAGATGACCTTCCAAACTCCTTGGTCACGGAGTGCGTTGCATCCATGTATAAGTGGCGAAGACCTGCAATTAGATGATGTAAAAAGGCCCATATTAGTCCTAAACTAATCAGCTTAATTATGAACCCGGGAATAAACCCAATTCCAATATTGAATGCAGAGACGAACTTATAGAACGAAATCTCGGACGATACGGATGTGTCGAATAGCCAAATAATGAATGGCAATAATAAGAACATAAACGCACCGCTTACTCTATGCAAAATTGAAACCCAACCCGCTGGGGGCAATCTGTAAGTGGGCAAATCAACGAACGCATTAATGTTGCGAAACTCAGGTTTGTTGTTGCGTAATTCGCTCATGAGTGACTCTTTCTTTGTTGTTGCACTGTGTGGAGTGTTGAGATTAGTTGTTTAAACCAAAGCAGATGCAGCATTTTATTGCAATGCAACACAGATTGGAAAATTGGGGCCAAGAAAACATTAATTTAATTCATTCCTGTAATGACAGTCCAAGGTTAAATAAAGTCCTTTTCTAAACTCCATGGGATTATTGTTATAGGTGAGAGCTATTCTTTCGACGCTTAAGACTGGAGTTGAGGTGGAAACTGCTAACAATTGAGCTTGTACTGGATCAGGCAAGATGGCTTTAATCTTTTCTTGGGCGCGAACCATTTTGACACCAAATGCTGTTTCAAAGAAAGCGTACATCGGGCCTTGATAGGCACTAAGTCGGTCAGATGTCAACCCTTTGAATGAATGACCGGGGAGCCAAATATCCTCCAAAATGGTCGCTATTCCAGAAAAAGACAAAACACGCCTGAGGTACAAAACCTCATCTTTTTTGTTGACTCCTAGGGCGTTAGCAACTTCCTCGTTAGCTAGTGTTTGTTTGCATGAAATGATTTGACGCTCTGAGGAGCCTTTGGTCAAGGTGTCTTTGGAGTCAGGCATTAATTTTAAAAATCTGTACTGCACTCTTTCTTCACTATGAGTAGCTACAAATGTACCAACTCCTTGTCTTCTCATAAGGAGATTCTCATTTGCCAATTCGTCAATAGCCTTTCTGACAGTGCCCTGACTCACTTGAAAGCGCTCCGCTAGCTCTATTTCGCTTGGAATGACCTCTCCTGGCTGCCATTCGCCTTGTTGCAAACTTTTTAATAACAACTCTTTAATTTGCTGATAAAGCGGGCTGAATGAGGGAATGTTCACTGAGGTTTGAGAAGATTTGCTGGTTACTGGTGCAACATTGTTTGAGAAACCGGAAATATTTTCAATAGTCGATTTTTTGTTTAGTGAGTGCTTACTATCAATTTCATTTAGACCAGACTTATGCTTTATTGTTTCGTCATATGTTCTTGGTTTAATTTGAGCAGACATTGCAATTCAATTGATTTTTGGACAAGAAATAAATAGTAGGGTTTGAAATGATATCTTCTATAAGACATAAGATAATAGCGATTTTAAGGGTAATCGATAGTAAACTGCACAAATTGAATTTATATTTAACTTTTTAAATTTTCTGGAGTTATTGATGAGTAAAAAACCTGTTCGCGTTGCAATCACTGGAGCTGCTGGTCAAATTGGGTATGCCTTATTGTTTAGGATTGCCTCAGGCGAGATGTTAGGTAAAGATCAGCCCGTGATACTTCAGATGTTAGAAATTCCAGACGAAAAAGCTCAAAAGGCCTTAAAGGGTGTGATGATGGAGTTGGAGGATTGTGCTTTCCCGTTGCTAGCAGGTATGGAGGCACATTCAGACCCCGTCCAAGCATTTAAAGATACCGATTACGCATTATTAGTAGGTGCAAGACCAAGGGGCCCTGGTATGGAGCGGGCTGATTTGCTTGCTGCAAACGCTCAAATCTTTACCGCTCAAGGTCGCGCGCTTAACGCATCTGCAAGCAGAGATGTAAAGGTGCTAGTTGTTGGAAATCCTGCAAACACAAATGCCTATATCGCGATGAAGAGTGCGCCGGATTTAAAGCGTTCAAATTTCACTGCAATGCTCCGCTTAGACCACAACCGTGCCGCTAGTCAAATTGCTGCTAAAACAGGCAAAGCAGTAGCGGATATTGAAAAATTGTGCGTTTGGGGAAATCACTCACCAACCATGTACGCTGACTACAGGTTTGCAACAATTGGTGGCCAAGCAGTTAAAGATATGATCAATGATCAGGAGTGGAATGCTAATGTCTTTTTACCAACAGTTGGTAAAAGAGGCGCTGCAATTATTGAAGCCAGGGGTTTGTCATCTGCGGCGTCTGCTGCCAATGCTGCGATTGACCACATGCACGATTGGGCATTAGGCACAAATGGCAAATGGGTAACTATGGGTATCCCATCAGACGGATGGTACGGTATCCCCAAGGATACGATGTTTGGTTTTCCAGTGACTTGTGAGGCTGGCATATACAAAGTTGTTGAAGGGCTGGCGATAGATGATTTCAGCCAGGTCTGTATCAATAAAACTTTAAAAGAGTTGCAAGACGAACAAGCTGGTGTTAGCCACTTACTTTAAGGAAATATGAGTCTTCACCACCCTAGGGATGTATTGGAACCTGCGCAGGCGGGACAAATTCAGTTGCCCGTCTGTGATCATTACTGCGGGGTGGAGGCAAGGATGCTTAAAAGCATTCAACTCCAAGAGCAGATGACGAAGGAGTTCGGCATCTGCGTTTTCGATGTGACTCTCGATTGCGAGGACGGCGCTCCAGTTGGTGGTGAACTCGATCATGCACAAATGGTCGCTGAGTTGGCTTTGTCTGCTAAACCAAATGCTAGGCTAGGGGTAAGAGTTCATCCTATACATCATCAAAGTTTCGAGTCAGATGTTCAAACTATTTTAAAAAAAGCAGGCAAGAAGATATCCCATTTGATGCTCCCCAAGGTAGATACATACGAGGAGCTTACAAGGGCTTTGCATGATGTAAACGAAGCGGGCGGAATTCATACGCCAATTCATGTGCTAATTGAATCACCTAGGGGGGTTGCTAACGTTAACGAAATAGCCGCTCATCCAAGAGTCCAATCCATTAGCTTTGGCGTGATGGATTTTGTTTCAACTCATGCAGGCGCCATACCCTCAAGTGCTATGGATTTGGAGGGCCAGTTCTCTCACCCACTGGTATTAAGAGCAAAGATCGAGATATCGGAGGCCTGCCATGCAAATGGGAAAGTACCCTCACACTGTGTCGTTACTGAGTTTAAGGATACTAAAGCTTTGTTGAAAGCGGCTCGGGTAGCGGCACAGCAATACGGTTTTACAAGGATGTGGAGTATTCATCCTGATCAGATACGCCCTATTTTGGAGGCTTTCTCTCCCAATGCAGATGAAATAGCGAGAGCCAGTGAGATTATTTTGGAAGCTCAAAAGGCTGAATGGGCTCCTATTTCATTCCAACAGCAATTGCACGACCGTGCAAGCTATAGATATTTCTGGCATCTTCTAGAAAAAGCTCATGTTACGGGGCGGGTATTGCCCAATGAAATACGCTCACTATTCAGTCAGAATCTTTGAAACATAGATTTACGGAGTAATTGTTTGAACAAATCAATTGTATTTTTGTTGACCTTTATCTGTTGCAACTTTACCGTGCATTCGCAAACTACAACCAACAACGCAATGACATTAACTGAAGTTGAAATGCAAACTTTGGTTGGTCAGGTCCACACTGGCAAAATTAAATGTGAGCTGGGTCAGTGGGTTGAGATAGTTGCAGATAAAAAGTCACCAACACAGTTTTATTTAGAACATAAAAAAG
>Ga0208618_1000259_pt1 | contig 25006 bp, 22 predicted proteins | sample CryBogCBE18Jul08_FD_184585 | JGI IMG/M metagenome (GOLD analysis project Ga0208618, IMG submission 184585) | Freshwater microbial communities from Crystal Bog, Wisconsin, USA - CBE18Jul08 (SPAdes) | ecosystem: Environmental > Aquatic > Freshwater > Lake | place: Crystal Bog, Wisconsin, USA...
ATTCATAACTATCTCCTTTAAAAAAATAAATACTAAGTTTACCTAAACTAAAATGAATCAATCCAAACAAGAATTAGTTGAGCTGATTCTCCAACACACCAAGTGCGGCCTTTTGAGCATTGCTAACATGCTCAAATGAAATTGCTCTAGCCCCAGCTGAGTCTCTCGCCTTAATACAATTAACCAAAGCTTCAATTTCTCTTAAACTTTGGGGCAGCCGATCCTCTAACATCAGTGAAGTAGCCCTAAGTAAGCTAACTCTTGAAAGCAAACCGCCCAAAACTTCACTCACCAAGTTATTACCGCATCCACCTAGTAATATTCCGTAAAACTCGGCTTTGGCTTCGAGCACTCCCTCTGAGTCGTTTTTCTTTCCTGCCTCTTTAAGACGTTTTACCGTTTTAACCAAATCTTTGATTTGTAGGTCAGTAGCATGAATTGTGAACTCCTGGGCTGCGTAGCTCTCAAGCAATTGTCTAAGTGCATAGAGCTCTCTGGCTTGAACGATGCTCATTGATGCGACTTCTGGACCACGATGAGGAACTATTACGATTAACTTTTCAGCCTCCAATTTGCGCATTGCCTCTCTAAGAGACTGGCGACTAACTCCTAACATCTCGCAAAGCTCTCTCTCAATTAATTTTTCACCAGGTCGCAACTCACCACGAATAATTGCTTGACGCAGAGTGTTTTCCACTTGTGCGCGAAGCGTTTCTAATTTAACTTGTTTGAGTTCGGTCACCATGAACGCAATCTTATATTGTCTGACAATATGTCAATATTATGGTAAACCTGAATAGCCATTGTTTTTTTCAAGAAACATAATGCTTTCATTCATTGGTTAATTTGTTGAATAGATAAACACAAAAAACATAAGGAGCAGTCCCTTGAATTCCATTAAACGTAACACTCTCAAAAAATTAAGTTCATTGGTAGGTTTAGGACTAGCAAGCAATTGGCCGATGGAGTCATTTGCACAATCGAACACAGTCAAGGTTGGAGTAATACTGCCCCTATCAGGTGCGAATGCACAGTTTGGCGTAAACTCAAAACAAGGTGTTGAACTTGTAGCCGATGAAATTAATGCAAGCGGTGGACTCAAAGGCCTTGGCGGAGCCAAAATTTCATTAGAAATTGCAGACTCAACATCTACCCCAAATAATGCTGCAACGATCGCACAAAGACTTATTGCTGAAAATAACTGCTGTGCAATTCTTGGTGCGTTTGCTTCCTCACTTACATTGGCAATATCAGAGGTGACAGAGCGAAGAGGTATTCCTCTTATCACTATGTCATACTCAGATCAACTAACCAGCAGAGGTTTTAAGAACGTTTTCCAAGTAACTCCGAAAGGAAGTGTGATTGGAAAAGCCCAGTTCAATTTTGCACACGATCTCTCTGGTGGAATTGCAAAGACAAATAAAATTGCAATTATGTATGAGGATACGGCTTTTGGTACTTCTACAGCAACTGGTATTAGAAACGCCGCCAAAGAGGCAGGCGTAGAAATTGTTATGGACGAGGCGTACCCACTGGGAATTACCGATGTAACGCCCCTTGTCAACAAACTCAGAGCGTCAAAAGCACAAGTTGTTTTCCCAGTCTCTTACTTAAATGACAGTTTGCTTATCGTCAGAGCACTTCGTCAACAAAAAATATCTATTCCAATCGTTGGCGGTTCAGCAGGTTACGTTATTCCAGACTTTGCAAAAGCTCTTGGTGAATATGCAGACGGTGTTTTATCAATTTGCTCTGCTAACTACGACCTAGACACAAGCTTTACTGAGAAATACAGAAAACGCTTCAACACTTTCATGGTTCATGAAGCGTTAGAGCATGCGGTCTCAATGGACGTTCTAGCTCAAACAATCAACTCCACAAAGTCAGCTAAACCAGAGGACATCTCCAAAGCACTTCGGACCTTAACCTTTACAGATGGTTGGGCTAAGACTATGACCAATGGCAAAGTCAAGTTTGACGAGTCCGGATTAAATACATTTGCTGATCCTGTAATGGTTCAATGGCAAAAAAATGAACTCGTGACTGTTTGGCCACAAAAGTATGCCAAGGGCAAATTTCTTGATAAAGTAAACTGAACTCCCACGCAGTTTTGTTAAATGACAGTTTCTTAATTTATCAATTTATTTTTTAAATGGCACTCATACAAGCCATCCTTGATGGATTAATGCTGGGCGGTGTTTACAGCGTGATCTCAATTGGACTAACGTTAGTTTTTGGCGTTATCTCAATCGTAAACTTTGCACAAGCACAATTTTTAATGATAGGCATGTATGTGGCCTATTATGCTTGGGCCGTCTTTGGTATTGATCCTATTTTTGGTGCTTTACTATCATTTGCAGTTGCTTTTTTAATTGGTTATTTAACGCAACAATTTTTGATCTCAAAGGTACTCAAGGCACCAGAGGTTGCGCAGATTTTCTTAACCGTAGGTTTGTTGATAGTTTTGGATAATCTGGCCCTGATTTTATTTGGCTCTGAATTTAAATCAGTTCAAACTCCCTACCAAAATGAATCCATTGAGTTTGGCGGTTTGATTGTCAGTGCTCCTTACGCCATTTCATTTTGCGCATCTGTGGTTGCAGGTCTTGGTGTTTGGTGGTTACTTGCAAGAACTTGGTGGGGTAGAACTGTACGAGCTACCTCACAAGACAGAATGGCAGCTCAACTCATTGGCGTAAATCCCGAGAAAATCTACCGCATAACATTTGCCCTTGGAGTTGCCTTAACCGCATTTGGTGGAGGGATTATTTTGCCTTACCTAACAGCCTCTCCAAGCGTGGGCGAACAGTTTGGCGTTCTAATGTTTACAGTTGTAGTCCTGGGTGGCCTAGGCAATGTGATGGGGGCGGTGATTGGTGGATTAGCCGTGGGTGTAATACAGTCTGTTTCTAGTTTATTTTTGCCAATTCAGTTGCAGAATTTAACATTATTCTGTGTTTTCATTCTGACTCTGGCACTAAAACCCGAGGGGCTAATTGGTCGCAGGACTGGTTGATATTTGATTTATGGTGATGCAAAATAATCCAGCACTTTCAATCTAAACAATATTTAATGTGAAGTCAAATAATCTTAACACCTACGCTAAACCGAGCGTCATCTTACTGGCGAGCGTATTGGTATGTTTAGCCCCTTTCTGTGTCTCAGATCAGGGGTATGCAATAAGAGTATTTACCCTCCTATTTTTATTCGCCAGCATGGCTCAGTCCTGGAATATCGTAGGCGGATTAGCCAACCAAATCTCACTAGGACACGCAGCGTTTTTTGGTCTTGGTGCCTATACTTCTACCCTTCTTTTAATTCATTTTGCTCTATCCCCATGGCTAGGTTTTTTGGCAGGAATGTCTGTTGCAGGACTAACCGGGGCGTTACTTAGTCTTCCAACCATGAGACTACGGGGGCATTATTTTGCACTTGCAACTCTTGCATTCGCAGAAGTCCTTCGCTCGATCGCCAACACATGGAGTTCTCTAACTGGCGGGCCCGTGGGTTTATCTGTTCCTTTTTCTGCTGAAGGCGGTCTTGCTCTAATGCAATTTAAATCCGGGGTGCCCTTTTACTTTATTATGCTTGCCATGTTTATCCTAAGTACATTTATTTATAAGCAAATTAGTCAAAGGAAAATAGGCTATGAACTGCGTGCATTAAAAGCGAATCCGGCATCAGCTCAGGCAATTGGGATAAACGTTACGAAAACCAAGATCCTTGCATCCATAATTTCTGCCTCTCTAATGGGCGGGTGTGGAGTTTTGTTTGTTCAATTCAACTTCTTCTTTGACCCAGACTCAATATTTTCATTGGTCAGCATTTCAATTCGAGTCGCTTTAATATGTATTATTGGCGGTATCGGGACCGTGTGGGGACCTTTAATAGGAGCCTGTTTCTTACTACCATTGGAGGAGGTTTTTAACAGTACCTTATCAGCCAAAGGAGCAGGGATTTCACAACTCGCATACGGATTGATACTCATTGCAATCATCTTAGTTGAGCCAAGAGGCTTACAAGCCTTGTTTGGCCGCATATCAAAAAAATTAGGTATTTGAAATGCAATTAACTACAGAAATCCTTTCTGCAAAATCCTTAACTCGCCGCTTTGGTGGCCTTACAGTTGTTAATGAATTAGACATTAGCATCAATAAAGGTGAGATTGTTGGTTTAATTGGTCCCAACGGGGCAGGTAAAACCACTTTATTTAATTTACTAGTGGGTCTTATTAAACCCAGTAGTGGAGACGTTTACTTTGAGGGTAAAAGTCTGCGCAATTACGCAACCCATGAGCGAAGCAAAATGGGCCTTGTCAAAACGTTTCAAAATGTTGCACTTTTCTCTGATATGAGTGTAATAGAGAACGTTTTGACTGGTGCATTGCAAAAAATGCCCCTGAAAAAAGCCAAAGATTTTGCTTACGAGAATCTAGAGAAAGTAGGACTTGCCCACATAGCTCTCAAGAACGCCGCCGATCTGACATTTCCAGAAAAAGCATTGGTTGAGTTGGCAAGAACTCTTTGTACTTGTCCGAAATTAATATTGCTCGACGAAGTTATGGCGGCACTTAATGAATCCGAAATGGATCACATACTAGACCTCATTCAAAGGCTTAGAAACGCTGAGGCTCTTACTTTTGTAGTGATCGAACATCATATGCGAGCCATCATGAATTTATGCGAAAGAATTGTTGTGATTAATTTTGGTAAAAAAATTGCGGAAGGAAATCCTTCCTTTATCAGCCAACACCCCGAGGTCATCGCTGCTTACTTGGGAAATGAGTCTTAAGCCAATAAAAATTAATTTGCATGAATATCTTAGAAATAGAAAATCTTGAGGCTTCTTACGACGGCATACCTGTCTTAAGTAATATCAATATAAAAATTGAAAAAGGATCCTTTGTAGCTGTCATTGGAGCAAATACGGCTGGTAAAAGTAGTTTGCTCAAATCAATCTCAGGATTAATGCCCCATCTTTCAGGCTCTATAAAGTTTGAGGAGCAAAACCTTACAGCCCTAAAACCTCATGAAATTCCATTTCAAGGTATTGCACATGTTCCTGAAGGCCGACACATATTCCCGGTCATGAATGTTCGAGAAAACCTACTTTTAGGGGGGTTTGTAAAAAAAGATAGTGCGCATGAAGTTACAAACAACCTTGATACGATCTTTAATATGTTCCCCAAACTAAAGGAACGATCAAATCAGCTAGCTGGTACCCTCTCTGGGGGGGAACAACAAATGGTTGCTATTGGAAGAGCCCTCATGAGCTCTCCCAAGCTCTTACTCCTTGATGAGCCAAGTCATGGACTAGCACCAAAGATAGTCCAAGAGTTACATGACACATTACTTAAAATTCATAGCTCGGGGGTAACAATACTACTGGTAGAGCAAAATACGAAACTAGCTCTCTCGGTTGCAAACTATGCTTTTGTGCTTCAAACGGGCAAGATCGTCCTAGAAGGACCGTCATCTACTTTGCTGAACGATTCTCGAATTAAGGAAGCCTACTTAGGTATTTGAAGTTATCATAGGGGGAAATGGACTATCAACCTTAGACTCTATGTCAACTAGCTTCTCATCCAACAATAAAAATAAGCTTTCTACCCAAGCTTTTTTAACTTTACTGTTGATTGGATTCATGATGGGAGCCAATCATGTAAGCGCAAGGTTCGCGTTCAATGACGGATTAGACATAACGACTGCTGTTCTAGCTCGCTCCAGCATTACGAGTTTAATAGTCATGCTTATGATCATTTACCAGGGCGTTCCGAGAGTGATCTCCAAAGATCACAAAAAATACCTATTTATTGTTGGCTTATTACTTAGCATTCAAAGTTTCTGTATATACGGGGCTGTTGCCAGAATGCCTGTAGCTTTGGCACTTTTAGCATTCAATACATATCCCCTTGTGGTAGCTCTATTGGCTAAGTTGTTTTACAAAGAAGTGATCGAGCCCAAAGTGCTGTGGTTGATGCCAGTAATGCTGATAGGACTTGGACTGGCATTGGATGTCTTTGGAGCGGCCTCAGGGCTTGGCGCACAAGCACAGTGGAACCTCATTGGTGAGGGTGTCGCATATTCATTTACTGCCGCATTTACTTTCTCAATCGCACTCCTTATTACTCAACACAAAACTCCAGGAGTAGACGGACGAATAAGATCCGTGTTTACGATGAGTATGGTTGCAGTTATCAGTTTAGGTCTATGCATCGCACAAGGAGGACCTCACTTACCCCAACACTACTCTGGCTGGCTTGGAATGGCCCTGTTGATCCTACTCTACGGCACCGCCTTTACAATAATGTTCACAGTTTTACCTCGACTAGGTGCAGTTGGTAATACGTCTATTATGAATGTTGAACCTGTATGTGCACTCATCCTTGCCTGGCTTATTTTGGACCAGCACATCTCTTTTATGCAGATCATTGGCGCTTTAATTGTCGTGTCAGGGGCAATATTATTGGGTCTCAGAAAAAATTAATAAATCATATTGCGTAAGATTGATTTTTTACGATGTGGAAATTAATAAAAGCAACAAGCTAAAATTAGCTCCAAAATGATAACTGCAGCTTTGGCCATATTGAAAACCCTATGTTTAGCTGGGTCCTTGTCAATATATAGTTAGGATTCAAATTCCATCGGAGAAATTCTAACAATGACAAATTTCACGCTCAACGCCAAACGATCCTTTATTAAAAAATCTCTATTTATTAGTGCATTTATTTGCATCCCAATTTGTACCCAACTAACTTGGTCACAAAATCTTCCCTCTGCCAAGCCAGAGAGTGTTGGGATGTCAACAAAGAAACTAGAACACATTACCCAAGTCTTTCAGGCTGAGGTTGATAAGGGTGCCATACCTGGAATGATTTTACAAATCAACCGTAACGGGAAATTGGTTTATACGTCTGTGGTTGGTTTTAAAGACAAGGCTAAAAACCAGCCAATGACAAAAGATTCGATTTTTAGAATCTACTCCATGACTAAGCCAATGGTCTCAGTAACTGCAATGCAATTAGTTGAGGAAGGCAAGATTCAACTTACAGACCCCATCTCAAAATTCTTACCCGAATTCAAGGACATGCAAGTCAGTGTCGCCAAGACAGATGCTAAGGGAGAGACATATTACGATGCTGTTCCGGCGCTTAAGCCAATCACTGTGCAAGATCTTTTAAGACATACCTCAGGTATAGGGTATCCTGAAATCATCAAGAACCCAATTATTAAACGCTCCTACATTCAGGGTGGACTTTTCGTCCCAGACGGTACTGATTATGATCAGCGTCGACTAACTCCTAAAGAATTTGTTACGGCCGTCGCCAATGCCCCTTTGTCAACACAACCAGGCACCAACTGGGAGTACAGCATGTCTGTTGACGTACTGGGACGTGTTATTGAAGCCGCAACTGGACAAAGACTAGGTGATTACATGCAAGCTCACCTCTTTAAACCCCTGAACATGGTCGATACTGGCTTTAAAGTGCCAAAGGAAAAAGTAGCACGTCTAGCTCAACCGTTTAATGTTGATCCAACCACTCAACAGCCCATTAAATTATTAGATGTAACGATTGACCCCGCTAATGACTCCGGTGGAGCGGGAGGCGTATCGACAGCGGCAGATTATATGAATTTTGTATCTATGTTGGTCAATAACGGTGAGTTAAATGGTCAAAGAATCATCTCTCCAATGACTCTTCGTTTGATGACTTCTGATCAATTAGGCTCCAGAACAGGCAACCCATTGTCTCCGGGCCAATTATTGATGGGTGTAAACGGGTATACTTTTGGTCTGGGATTCATGGTCCGCCAGGGTACAGGACTATCAGAAGTACCTGGCTCTGAGGGGGAGTTTATGTGGGCTGGAGCTGCGGGGACTTTCTTTTGGGTAGATCCAAAAGAAAAACTCGGAGTAGTTCTTATGACTCAAGTCCCGGGGCCTATTCGCCCCTACTACAGAAGATTGATAAAACAATTGGTAAGTGCTGCAATAGAGCGGTAAGGAGCGGTAAGTTGACTTTTTTTAAAGTGGTATTTTTTATAAAGGAAATTAAATGAACAAATCTGAACTCATCGAACACATGGCAAGTGATGCTGATATTTCTAAAGCTGCGGCAAGCCGCGCCTTAGCCTCGTTCATCGAAAACGTAGGTAAATCCTTGACAAAAGGTAATTCAGTTACTTTAGTTGGTTTTGGCACATTTAGCCAAAAGAAAAGAGCTGCCAGAGCTGGCCGTAATCCATCAACTGGTGCAACTATTAAAATCGCAGCATCTAAAGTTGTTCGTTTTAGTGCAGGTAAGACATTAAAAGATCGCGTTAATAAGCGCTAATCTTTCAAACCCCCTAGAGATTTAATCATTTCTAGGGGGTCGTTCTATTAAAAAACAAGCGGGTGATGTAATTTTCAACCTCATTTGCCCCCCGCGTTGAATACCCTACTCCATTATCTATCTTTCACTTAATTTCATTAGTTCAATATTTCAATAGTTATGAGAAATCAAATTTTAAGGATTTCAATTTTCTATTTGCAATGGCTACTTATATCAAGTGCAATTGCTGAATTACCAAACTCAATTAATGAAAATGAAATTCGGTACGCAGCAGTTAAAAGTTTCCCAGAATACTTAGATTTATTAACCCTCCCCAATGACTCACTTGCCAGTGCTGTTGACATTCAAAAGAATGCTATTCAAATAGAAAAGCTGTTTCAAAAAAGAGGCTTTGAAACAAAACAATTCCACAATAACGGCAAACCGCTTGTATTGGCTGAATACCCGGCAGAATTGGCAAAAAAGACCATATTGTTCTACATTCACTTTGATGGTCAACCCGTGATTCCCTCCCAGTGGAGCCAATCAAGTCCATGGCAGCCAGTCGTAAAGAAAAAGAACTCAAGTGGAAAGTGGGAATTAGTTAACAAAGAGGAATTACTTAATCCCAACTTTGACCCAGAGCTCAGGGTATTTGGTCGTTCATCCTCTGACGACAAGGGCCCAATTATGATGTTCCTTGCTTCAATTGATTTGATGAAATCAAAGGGCTTAACCCCAGCAATCAATATAAAAGTAATACTCGATAGCGAGGAGGAAGTAAATTCTCCCGGAATACCTGGCGCAGTTAGTCAGAATAAAGATTTTCTTAAAGCCGACGCATTGGTAATTTTTGATATGGCAAGTCATCCAAGTGGTAGGCCAACTGCAATTTTTGGTAACAGAGGCGTACAAACTCTTACCCTAACCGTATACGGTCCAAAAGCACCACTTCACAGCGGTCACTACGGCAACTATGTGCCCAATCCTGCATTGAATTTAGCTAGACTTTTATCCTCTATGAAGAACGATAAAGGCCAGGTTACGATTCCTGATTACTATTCAACCACTAAACTCTCTAAAGAAGACATAGAAGTTCTAGATTCTGTTGGAGATGATGAAAGTGCATTAAGAAAACGAGTAGGTATTTCTAAGCCCGACGCAGTTGCATCAAACTACCAAAGATCTCTTCAATATCCATCTCTCAATATAAGAGGTATGCTCTCAGGTGGAGTGGGCAAAGAGGCCGCAAATATAATTCCCCAAGAAGCTGTAGCTGACCTGGATATCAGAACAACCACTGAGGCGAGTGCTGATTATTTAACAAATTTAATTAAAAATCACATCAAGCAACAGGGCTTTTATCTGATTGATCATGATCCAACAGATGCCGAGCGCATGGAGTACCCATTGATTGTCAAAATTAAAGAGGGAACTTCTGCCCACGCTGCACGTCAACCCATTGATACTCCGGTTCGCAAATGGGTTGAAACGGCAGAGATCAGTGCATATAGTAATGTTGGTGGTACTAAGCCAGTTATCATAAGAGCATCTGGGGCTACAGTACCTACATATGAGATTGTTGGTCCTCTGGCACTACCCTTTGTTATTGTTCCAACGGTTAACACCGATAATAACCAACACGCTTATGACGAAAATCTTAGGATGGGAAATTACCTAACGGGTATGAGGACAATGCTAGGGTTACTAAACACCCCTTATCCATAGTTGAATATATTGGTCTTTAAGCAGTACTATTGTCCAGTCGAGTCGTTCTTTTTCCCTTGGGTTTATTCATAGCGGGTAAACCCACATACTCTGGAATTTTTTTTGAGTTTAAATACAGTGATTAAATAGTGAGAGATGATTTTGTCGGCCTGAAAAAATGGGATACCGGCACTTCGACCCTCTTTTATTTTCAATTGACCAAAATTACATAATCATTTTCAAGTCTACGGTCTCCAATATTCAGGTTTTATCATGATACATAAGTACAATTTTTCACGTCTCATATCTGTTTCTTTAGTTTGTCTAAGCGCAATTTTTATCATCGGCTGCGCTGAAATGCAACCGCCTACAACTGGAAAGAAAGAACTCATCATCATTGGAATAGATGAGAAACAAACCTTTGATGAAAAAGGATTAGCAGTTTTGAATATGGGTAACAAGGACTCACTTCTTGTCATGGACATAGGAACAAACCCACTCAAACCAAGCATAATTGGCTCTTTATCCTTACCAAATACGATTAGTGGACCACCAGTCAATTTAGCCATATCACCTGATCAAAGTATTGCCCTACTTGCGAACTCTACTAACGTAGTTAGTGAAGACGGAAAACTTAAACAAGTACCTGATAACAGATTGTTTGTTATTGATTTAACGACCTCTCCCCCTGTTCTAGTAGATACCTTGGTTGTTGGTAAACAGCCCTCAGGAATGTCAATCAACAGGGCCGGTAATTTGGCACTCATTGCAAACCGAGCAGATAACTCTGTCAGTGTTCTGCGCATCGCTGGCAAGAAGGTCACTTTGATTGATTCAGTGACCATTGGCGAGCAAGTCTCACATGTAGTATTCACTCCAGATGGAACTCGTGCCATGGCAACTAAGTTCCCAGGTCATAAGGTTGCTTTCTTAGACGTTAAAGGCGAGAAGGTTACTTACAACAAATATGATGTAGCGGTTGGCTTATGGCCCTACAACATGGTTGTTGCACCAAGTGGAAAAATTGCAATCACGGCAGACAACGGAAACTCTGGTGCTGCTGATGGCAATGTAGATACAGTTACTATCATCGATTTACAGGCAACGCCGCCAAGAAGTATCGATAAAGTTGTAATCGGAGATGGTCCTGAGGGAATTGCAATGAGCCCCAAAGGAAATCTCGCTGTAGCAGTCCTCCTTAAGGGGACCAACTCATCAAAAGACGCCTTTTTTTACAACAGAAATGCAAGTGTTGTGGCGCTTAAAGTTGAAAATATGAAAGTAACAAAAGGTAACGAAGTAGATGTAAGAGGACTCCCTGAAGGAGTTGTATTTAGCAATGATGGTCAATACATCTATGTGGGTAATTTTATCGATCAAGATATTTCAATATTAAAAGTAGTAGGAGACCAGATTGTCAACACAAATGTATTAATCCCGTTGCCTGGTCATCCTGCATCTATTAGGGGAAGTAACCAATAGTTGAACTAAACAATATTGCTTGACATAACTTACTTTAGAGGTGAGGCAAGTTAGTTTTAAGTGATTGTTTAATGATGTGGCGAGACGCAGCACAATTAGAATTTCTGATTAAAATTATTTCCATTGGCATGCAAAAATCATTAAAATAATTAAGTGCTTTCGGTTTACAGGGTATCTCCTGATTAGCTTATTGGTATCATCTCTGAATAATGCAGATATTTGTTAAATTAGGAAATGGAATATTTACAAAGCATAGTATCACCTGAGGTGTATTGGTCTCTCTTGCTAATCATACATGGACTAATCTCCGTAACCTTGATTGGAGCATTGAGCCATCAAGCTTTCTCACTTTTAAAAAATGCAAGCCCTAAGAAAAATAATATCGTGGCTCGATACGGTGCAGTTCAGGGTTCAATTTATACTTCGACAGTTTGTATTTTGTGGATAATTACATTTTTGTTTGGTGGTTGGATCTATGCAAGATATCGAATTGCTATTCGGATTCCTATGGAACAACAAGGAATTTGGCTAACACAGGGGTTTTTTGAACTCAAAGAACACCTTGTTACGCTAGGATTTTTTTTACTGCCCAGTTATTACGCTTTATGGAAGTTTGATCCTGATAATGAATTTTTATTTGCAAAAAAATATCTTACTTTAACGCTTACCTTTTTATGTTGGTATTCCTTTCTAGTGGGACACATAGTAAATAACGTTAGAGGGTTTGGCTCATGATGCATTCAAATCTAATTGACAAGAAACTCACTTTTTGTGTTTTTTTCAGTATTGTTTCAAGTATTTCATACCTTATTTGCGATCTGTACAAGCTTCCACTTTTCACCTACTATCCAGCGGTTGATGAGTTTGCGCTTGGATTCGCCAAAATGACAGAAACTCAAGGCCCAGCAATGTATTGGTATGGCTGGATTTGTACTGCCAGTGTATTTGCAGCCCCTATATCTTTGATGGCAGTTTTATTTGCATTTTCTAAGAAAGTTACAAACCTCATATCAAATTTTGTTTGGATATTGATCTGGTTATTGCTTCCTGTATTCATAAATTCACTAAATTTTTATTGGTATCATGCATAAATATAAATTTCGTCTAATCTTAATTTTTGGTTTATTTACCTTAAACATTTTATATTCCCAATATTCCTTCGCTGGAGGAGGTGAATACGATTTTCCAGACGATACGGGTGAAGCAGGTCCTGCATACTTTGGATTAGTTCGAGATGACCGCGGCTGGAATCTTCCATCTACAAAAGCTATATTGACTACCAAAAACGGTATTAAAGTTGAGGTAAAAACAAATGTTCTAGGTTTGTATAGAACTCATATTTCAAAATCTGTCAAAGCGGAGGATGTAACATTAAGCTGCCAAAAAGAGGGTTACATCCAACTTAAATTAGTAAACAGAGGTAGCTCAAATCGATATGTAGAAACTGACTGTATTTTAAAGAAAGTACAGTAAATTTTTTACTGAAAAATATTTTAAAAATTCGTTTAATTGCTAATGGTAAATTACTTTAAATGGATACATCATCTTCGACTTCTTACCTGCTGTTTCATATTTTCTTCAGCAATTTTTATAGTCCGTTATAGTTATTCGCAACCTAGTGGTAGCAGTGAATTAGTATTATTCAATGGAAAGATATACCAGCACGATAACGAGTTTGCGCAAGCAGTGCTTATTAAAAACAGTTTAATAACTGAGATCGGCAATAATGAATATGTACTATCTAAAACTTCTAATTTCGCTGAATCTATTGATCTCAAGGGCGCAACTGTCATTCCTGGATTAATAGATTCGCACATCCATGCTATTCGTGCTGGACTTACATTTGGGAGCGAAGTCAATTGGGTAGACGCAAATAAAATATCAATAGCATTATCAAGAATCAAAGCAAAAGCTAAGAGTATCCCCAAAAATGAATGGATTATCGTAGCTGGCGGGTGGAGTGAGAATCAGTTTGAAGAAAAACGAAGACCATCCCAGGCAGAGATAGATAATGCTGCTTTAGGACATCCTGTATACATTCAACATTTTTATGACTCAATTCTTTTGTCGACTGTAGGTATTAAAAAATTACAAACAAGCTTAGATGTAAAAGATCAAACTGCTGTTGAATTACTCTCTCGACTTGAATCCGATATTAACAATAAGGACGGAATTTCAGGTTGGTTGACTGGAAATGCTAGATTGATTAGTGATATATACAATCTATTACCTACTCCGTCCAAATCACAAAATATAAGCGGGACTAAATTATTTTTTAAGGAGCTTAATAGCCTTGGTATAACAGGCGTTATTGATCCAGGCGGTTACAACTTACCTTTAAATTCATACGATGTGGTTAAAGAATTAGCCTCGAGTAACAATCTATCAATTAAAATTAGATACAGTATTTGCGCCCCGCGAAAGAACCTAGAATTATTTGACTTTAAAGAAATTCTAGAAAATAAAAAATATATTATTGATTCTGATTTCTTGAAATTTAATGGATTTGGAGAGAACGTTACTTGGTCAATGTATAACAATGATCATCCAACAAATAATGATATTGAAATGCTTAAGGAAGCACTTTTTTGGGCTGCAAAAAATAAACTTACCTTAACATTTCATTGGAATAATGATGATTCTGTTCATTATTTGTTAGAGGCTTTAGAGGAGGTAAATACGAAGTATCCTATCTCGACATTACGATGGTCAATAGCACATTTAAATGACGCATCAAAACAGACCTTAATCAGAATGCAAGTTCTCGGTGTAGGCTGGCACTTGCAAAATTATTTTTATTATCGAGGTAATGATTTTATTCAAAAAAGGGGCTTGCAAATCTCCAAAAAAATTCCGCTTATTAAAACAGCCTTAGCACTCGGCATAAAGGTGAGTGCAGGTACAGATGCTCACCGTGTAATGTCATATAACCCTTTTATTGCTTTACAGTGGTTCCTAGATGGTAAAACAGTGGATGGGCTGGATTTTGGTCAATTTAGTGAAAGACCTACTCGAGAGGAGGCCTTGGATCTGTACACTATTAATTCCGCTTGGTTTACCTTTGAAAATGATTTTCGGGGAAGATTAGAGCAAGGTTATAAAGCAGATCTTGTCGTTCTTAATCAAGATTATTTCGCTATTCCGGTTGATCAAATATCCAAAACCAAATCGGTATTAACCATCGTAAATGGTCAAATAGTCTACTCGAATATTCATTAAGTCAGTTATGAAATATAGTCTTAATGTTTATCCAAACACTTGAATCATATCAATTCTTACCTTTATTGGTCAAATCCCAGATCAGCTATTATGCAGGCGTGCCGGATCAAATAAGAACTGTTCTAAACGTTGGGATGGTAGTGAAAAAATCTCAAGAAAAAAATTTGAAAGCTTCTTTTTGAGACAGATATTTAGAAATTATTCGTCTGAAAGTTTTTTTTCAAGTTTATTGATCAGTAAACTTTTTAGTTGGTGAAATTCATATGAATATGATTTGTCTTTGACCTTGCATATGTATCTATTCACATCGGTATGAAGTATGCTTAGGGCAACGTTAAATTGATTTTCAAATAAAGCTAAAACTAACATTTCATCTACACGGTTATCTTGCAAATCTTTTATTAACTCAAGCGGAGATTGCTTATAAATATCCGATTTTTTATTTTGATCAATAATAATATCGTTTTTTTCACGACGAATGTTTAATCCTTCACTTATTATTTTGGCTGATTGAGCCTTGTAATAATCGTGGACTTCAACAAAAGCTTCAGCAAATTTTTGGGTTAAACGCAAAAATAAACGTTTGGGAACGTAGTTTTCAAACGGTAAATTGTGTCGAGCAACAATGCTGTTATTTTTTCCGTTCAGAGTGGTTTCGATTTTTAATCGACTGAATTTTTGGGATAACAGTTCAGCGATTTCATTAACATCTTCCTTGGATAACCCAGCGTCGTGTGTTGAGATTGCATTGAGTTGGAGAACTTTATCTTTTGGGATAATCTTCGCACTTATGGGGAAACTGAGTCCATCAACGACTTTAACTTCGTTTGCATCGTAATCTAATTTGGAAACATGTCCGTTTGTTTCATAAAACTTTTTGATGTTAACTAAACTTACATCGGCTGGCTTCCAAATATGGGAGTTCATGTCGTCTGACTGAGCTCTGGATTCTTCTACAAGCTCTAAAATATGAGCTGACATTCGCACGATGTCATTTTCTAGAACGCCAAACTCATCTCTAAGAATTTTTTGAAGTATCTGTACAACTTGTTCATACTGCCATGTTGGAATTCTATAATCATCCGAGGAGGTTTGCTTTATCGGTTCTTTGTTTTCTTTGTCTGATCTTGGAAATACGTAACGCAAGTAGTTGACCTGGTCCGCATATAGCTTGTCAAAATTGGGGGTGAACAAGAAGTGTTTCACCTCAATTGTCGACAAAATGGTTTTTCTAAAAGATTGAACAATTAGCTTGAGTTTGGGCAATCCCCCGTAATAATCTAAAATTTCATACATATTTTAAAATTCTTTTTAGTCCGTCTAGTATTAATTCTTTGATTGAATTTTTAATGAGCAGAGATTTTGCATGCAGTGATGTAATTCATGTGTCTAGGCTCTAATATATGCTCATCTGAACTAGTAATGATATCATTTCAACGTGATTCCTTGCAAATTTAGATGAATCTTATCTCTTCTTTGAATGAGAACATAGCTTTTTATGTTGATAAAACCATAATTCAATCGTTTTTATTAACCTTAGTATCGATATATTTTAGTTGCCCCAGCAAACAATCAAAGTAAAAGACTAAAACCATCTGTTTTTTACAAATACCAACTTCTTATTCAGAACCTGTGACTTTAGTAAATCAAGTGGAGAAGTTTGAATTCAAATAGATTTGGTAGCGCGCTCATGAATAAATCTGGAAACGCATTTTACAGCCCAATCTAAAGCTTACGCTTGAATAATTAATTTTCATATTGTCGATGGTTAATATTTTTTGATCAACCACTTCTAGTTACTGATAAATTCATTTTTGCGGACTGTCTTTTAGTATCCTTTGATCCCAAATAGCCCCTTAGGTATGACATCTTGCTTATATCAATAATGAATTGGCAAGCAAACCTTGCAGCTCAAATACATTAAAACAGCAAGACCCTTGGGACTGAACCGCATTCAATACATTGAGCGCTGACTCAAAGTCCTGGGTAACTTAGATTACTCGTTAGAGCTAGAGGCCTTGCCCTAAGGGTTGACTGAGATTTACTTCTAAAGAAATTAATGAAAGCATTCTGTTGAAGAGAGTATGGATAATTGGATTTAATGGCTCTTGGCGTCGGTGTTAACCCAAACAATAATTACCCTAATGAAAGCCAAAGAATCCGCAGCTTTGAGTGAAAATTGAACAAGATTAAAGGATGCTCAATATGAAAATCAAAGAATTAGCAAGTGGTTTACTTTTCCCCGAAGGGCCAGTTTATATGAATGACGGCTCAATCATATTGGTAGAAATTGCAAGGGGTACTTTAACCCGTATTAAGCCGGATGGCCAATCCAGCGTCATATGTGATATCGGCGGTGGTCCAAACGGTGCAGCTATGGGCCCAGATGGCTCCGTCTATGTTTGCAATAATGGCGGCTTTGAGTTTATGACAGAAGGAGACGGTACCTTTCGTCCCTTCAAACAAGCCAACAACTACACCACGGGTCGAATTGAGCGTGTGAATTTAAATACGGGTAAATTTGAGCGGGTTGCTGATGTTGTTGACTCAGTTCCACTGAAAGGACCCAATGATTTAGTATTTGATAAGTTTGGAGGTTTTTACTTCACCGATCTAGGTAAAGTCAGACCACTGGATATGGACAGAGGAGCAATCTATTATTGCAACGCTCAGGGTAAGTTCAGCAAAATAGCAGGTCCCTTAATGTCCCCAAATGGTATTGCCCTATCACCCGACGAAAAAACCCTTTATTACGCAGAGACTGAAGGCGCAAGGCTTTGGGCTTTTGATATAACCTCACCTGGAGTTATAGATAAGCATCCTTGGCCGTCTCCCCAAGGAGCCCGTATGGTTTGTGCCACCCCAGGGAGTCACTACCAAAGATTTGACTCCATAGCAGTCGATGCATTTGGAAATATTTGTGTCGCTACTTTGCACCATGGTGGTATCACGACAGTGGCTCCCGATGGTAAGCTATTCGTTCACACCCCTATTCCAGATCAATACACAACCAATATTTGTTTTGGTGGTAAAGACATGCGGACTGCTTACATCACTTTATCTGGGAGTGGCAAGCTTATCGCTGTTGAAGACTGGCCTGTGCCGGGTCTGAAATTAAATTACTCAGCCTAAATAATTTGATCAATCAATCGTTGCACCTGAGGCTTTAACGGTTTTAGCCCATTTATCCAATTCATCTTTAAGAAACGAAGCAAACTGTTCAGGAGTATTACCTGAGGCGGCAAATCCTTGGGCTGAGAATTTCTCACGCACGATAGAAGCGGACATAGCTTTCCTGATTTCGTCATTTAGTTGAAGAATAATAGCTTTTGGCGTCCCAGCAGGGGCGAGTACTCCGTTCCAGGCATAAACTTCAAAACCAGGTAATCCAGACTCAGCTATGGTTGGTATTTCAGGGGCAACAGATGACCTTTGACTTCCTGTGACTGCCAATGCTTTTAATTTGCCAGCCTTAATAAAAGGCATTGCAGACAACGTTGTATCAAACATAATTTCAACCTGCCCTGCCATAACGTCAGATATTGCAGGGGCACTTCCTTTATAGGGAATATGCTGCATTTTAATTCCCGCCATTGAGTTAAACAACTCAGCCGATAAATGTGTGGACTGACCATTACCAGAGGATGCGAAACTGATGGGTGCACCGCTCTTGGCTAACGCAATAAGCTCACGAACGTTGTTTGCTTGAAATTTAGGATTTGCAACAATCACTAAAGGACCTTGCGTAAGTAAGGAAACAGGTACGAAATCTTTTTGAATGTCATATCCCAATTGCTTAAAGAGTGACATATTGATTGCGTGTGCTGTTGTGGCAATCAACAATGTATAACCATCCGCTGGTGACTTTGCTACTAACTCTGCACCGATATTGCCACCTGCACCGGGACGGTTGTCAATGATAAATTGTTGACCTGTTGTTTCAGAGATTTGTTGAAAAAGTACCCTTGCTGCAATGTCAGTCGATCCACCGGGGGGATAGGGAACCACAATTTTTACCGCTTTCGTCGGAAACTTTAACCCAGAGCCGGAGGATGTAACAGTGTTATTTTGGTTCTGAGCGAAACTGCTATTTATAAATGAGGAACAAATCAGTACGGATGTAACAGTTGCTTTAAAAAGTGTTTTAAAAAGTTTAGCTTGACACATATTAATTCGTTTTGCAAAAATCATATTCAACTCTACTTCAAATTAAATATTTTTCAGTCGTAAAAATTGACATGCAATTTCACTGATCCAATTTCAAACCATTTTCGTTAACTACTTGACTCCATTTTTTCATCTCAGCAGTAATAAATTTCGAAAACTCATCAGGTGAGCTACCAATCGCCAACGCCCCTTGCTCAAGATATGCTTTCTCAACTTCTGGAGTTTTGAGTAATTCCTGGATTTGTTTTTGCAATACATCAATCACATGCTTAGGAGTATTTGCAGGTGCTAAGAGTCCAAACCATGCAGAGGACTCATAACCCGGAACGCCGGCCTCTACCATAGTGGGAATCTCAGGTGCTGTAGGCCATCTTTTGGTAGTCGTCACTGCCAATGCCCTTAGACGACCTGAGCGGATAAACTGTATTGAAGAGGGTAGATTATCGATACCAACCGAGATTTGTCCTCCCATTAAGTCAACCAACATGGGTGAGCCGCCCTTGTAGGGAACATGCAGTAAATTGATTTTGGTCATATTTTTCAATAGCTCCCCGCTCATGTGCGGAGATCCTCCAAGACTGGTTGAACCAAAACTAAATTGATTAGGTTTGCTCTTAGCCTGAGAGATTAAATCCTCTAAGTTTTTGATCGGTGAGCTTGCATTGACCAAGAAAACATTTGGAGTTGACGCAAATAATGAGATTGGCGTAAAGTCTCTGATCGGATCAAAAGGGGGAGGTTTTTGAATCGCAGGAAGAATCCCGTGAGTGGCTATTGAGCCAAAAACCAATGTGTAACCATCTGCTGGTGATTTTGCAACAACTTGAGACCCAAGAATACCACCAGCCCCTGCTCTGTTTTCAATAAAAATGGGCTGTTGCAGTCGCTCAGATAGTTTGGGCGCCACCAAACGAATCAGTAAATCCGTAGTCCCCCCAGCTGGATATGGGACTATTATTTTGATTGGTTTCTCAGGATACTCCGCTTGGGCACTAAAAATACACATTGCCGCAATACCCATAATAAACATTTTTAGCGCATTGAATGAAATGGGTATTGGCAACCTATTCAAACCTAAAGTAGCAAGACGCTTTAATGCATCTATGAATCCATAGTTAAAAAGAGAATTTAATTTTGTGAGTAAAAATTTAATCTTGCTACTTAGAAAGTGATATTCGTTAGTTTTCATAGTTATTTAGGTAACAAATTTTCTTTTTGCATTCTCTCAAGCCAATAAAGAATTGAATCTTCCGTATCAAAGCAGTCTCCAAACCCATGTTGCCTAAGCTTAATTCCACTGAGCACGGAGTCAGCAGGATTTTGGATACCGTGAGCAAGCGCCCTGTCTGTGAATTGCCAAGAGCTACCTATGAGTTCAGATAACGTAAATTTTTGTAGATTATGTTTCTTGACAATTTCAAACCACTCATGTCCAGCATCTGGCATGGCAGTGCTCAAATGAAGGGGACGGTGTTCACCAACTTTCATCTCAAAGTGTTCTGCAACAGAGCCCCATATGTCTTGCCACACTAACATATCTCCATTAACGACGTTATAGGTCTCATTTGCAGCTATCTCATGGGTCGCCGCAAACTCAGCTGCCTGGGCAATTAATCTGCTATCACTAGCAGCGTTAATGTATTTGCCCCCTCCGGGAAAATGAAGTGGCTCGCCTCTTGCCTTCAAAATAGACGCATAAGCACCTATTGCACCGATGAGATTCATTGGGCTTGAGACTGCATATCCAAAAACCAGTTGTGGTCTAAGCACTGTAAAGTTCCAGGCACTCGAGGGCTGTCTTTGTCGCAACATATCTTCTTGAAGCCAATAAAAGTTTGCATGAGAATGTCTTGGCCAACGCTCTTTGGCTGGCACCGGAGCAGGCTCTACGTGTCCACCATAAGCCTTGGTACCTTGCATCAGGGTGATGTGGCGCAGTCCACGAGCATTTTGTATAAGGGGATCTAATAAATTTTTTAACATAGACTCATTTGTCTTCATCTGCTCTGGATCTTGCCATCCTGGAACTAGATCAGGGAGCTCAAACAAAGCTGCAAAGAAGAGATGAGTGATACCTGTTAAGTTTTTAACTGCTGACTCACAGGACTGTCGATCCATCAAATCAAGTGGAACATGTATGACGCCTGGGGGTAACTTAGTTGGACGTCTAGACAAAGCGTAGACGTTCCAATCCTCTAGTTTAGAGAAATGCTCTGTGACGGCATGGCCAACTACCCCACTTGCTCCTGCAATTAATATGCTGTGTTTTTTTGACTTAGTGCTCATAAATTCAATCTAATACGTTAAAAATTAAGGGATTTAATAACTAAAGTTATGAATTTTTAAATAATTAAATTTTGACCATGAAGTTTAGAGCGTAGCGACTCAGGCACCTCTATTTCAAACCCCAAAATAGCGGCAGATAAGGCCTTGCCGTAGTTGTCCAAACAAAGACTTCTTGATACCCCACCCCCAAGCGCCCCATGACATACAAAATTTAGAGCTTGAACGTTATCAACCAAATACCTCAGCACTGGGCCTTTAATCGCACCGTTGTAAAAGGCTTTTAAATTGTCTCCGGTTAATTGGTCTTTTAGTAATGGATAAAACTCCGGCTCATAGGCAAAGACGGCTATGTTTGAAATATCACCTTTGTCACCAGATCTTGCATGTGCAATGTGTTGAAGTTTGACTTTCATTTAATTAATTCCTTTTAGCTCTCAAAGTACTTGATACTTGGGATAACTTTTTCCCTAGCAACCAGGGAAGACCAGACCCCGATAATCTCTCTTGTTCGCTCAGCGTGAGGGACTCTTTTACCCGTGTGTGCGATACCTGAGACTGCCATACCGTCAACTTCTCGACCTACTTTAATAGCCTCCTCGCGGGTCTTGGTTCTTGCAGCTACTCTCACAGCTACTTCATAAGGCTCTGGGGCATCTTTGGGCGTTGCGGCGCCGTGTATTGCGTTGATCCCCAAAAAGTCGATGCGAACCTCATCTGCTTTCAAGTTAACAATACGAAACCGTTCATTAAGAATTTTCTTGGCAAGTTCAGCCCTTCTCAATGCACCCGGGCCAGCATAAAAAAACATGTCTTCTCCAATGAACCCCTCCGTACAACCCATAGAAACCTTAAGAGTTGGGGTTCTGGTTTTACCACCAATATTTTTAACCTCAACTTTGTTGACCCCAACCTCTCTTAATTCTGCCGTGGTGAAGTCCACTACGACATCGGGAGTTAGATAATTAGCTGGATCGTGAACCTCATATAACAATTGCTCTTTAACGGTCTGCAAGTTAATTGCCCCGCCTGTACCCTCTACTTTGCTGAGCACAGCTGTGCCGTCCTCAGACACTTCAGCAATTGGGAACCCGAAATTCCAAGGATCAGGCACATCTTTAAAGCCGGGGTCAGAAAAATAACCCCCCGTGACCTGGGCTCCGCATTCCATCAGGTGCCCTACCCCCATGCCCTGCCCTAGGCGTTTTGCATCTGCGGGGTCCCAATTGAACTCATACATCATTGGAGCCATAAAAAGCGATGGATCTGCAACGCGCCCTGTAATGACGACTTGAGCTCCCTGCCTTAAGGCCTCGACGATGGGCTCTGCGCCAAGGTATACCTCAGCCGAGATGAGACTCTCCTTAAGTGTATGCGTTGGTTCTCCGTTTTCTAAAATCTTATCTGTCAATGATAAAACTTTGTCAGTAATTAAGCTTCCATTCACAGATGCAACTTTGACACCACTGTATCCCAACTCTTTTAACCAGTGGACCACGCGCTGAGCTGCAGCGTCAGGGTTGATCCATCCTTGATTACTTATTATTTTTGTACCTCGCTTCATACACCCGGGCAACACCGCTTTCATTCGGTCATCTAAATAAGTGTCGTACCCTTGAAAGGTTGGATCTCTTCTGGCTCGCACTTGTGCTGCTGAGACAGTTGCCTCAGCCATGGTTTCAAAACACAAATAATCAAGATCCCCTTGCTCTGCGTTCAACTGAGCTGGCTCGACTCGGTCTCCCCACCACGCGGCTCCTGCCCCAATTCGAATTGTTTTCTTCATTCAAGCACCTTCTTCATTTTCTTGAGAATATTGAAATCTCTATTGCTACTTTTAGACTTTGAGTTGCCCTCGGTAAATTACTGCATCTACAGCATGACAACCAGTTCCTGGCTCACCAACAAGCACGGGGTTTATGTCGATTTGAGTTACACCTAAATTTGGATCGCTAATTAATTTACCCACCGATAAAGCGCATTGAACGAAAGCCTTTGTATCCAGACCTTTCTCGCCCCGGACGCCCTTAAGAAGTGGGAATATTCGAAGTTTTTGTAATGCCTGCTCGATTGCTTCACCTGAACTGGGCGCCATGAGGACTTGTAGATCTGGCATTGCTTCTACATATTTTCCACCGTCTCCAACGATCAACACAGGACCGAAAACTGGGTCTAACTTAGCCCCTACCATCAATTCACGCTTAGCCTTGAGTTGCAAGGCTATGATGACACCCTCAAGTTTTACATTGTGAAGTTTAGCGTTCTGTGTAATTGTCTTATAAGCGGTTGAAATCAACTCTTTATTATTTAAATTCAACTCGACCAAACCAAGTTCACTTTTGTGAGAGGCATCCTTTGTACAACCTTTGAGAACAACAGTCTTGCTACCCCATTGTTCAAAAACTTTTAAAACAGCCTCCAAACTATTGCAAAGTTCATAAGGCACCACAGGAACTGAATTTTTAGCCAACAAATCTAAACTTTGTATTTCATCCAACATCTGCTCTTGGTCGACCCTTGGTGTACGCTTTGGTATATTTGGGCGTTTAGCTCGAACGTCTTCAATTAACTCTTGATGACTGAGGTAAGCAGAAAGTGCTTGAACTGCCTCCCCTTCTGTTGGGTAGACAATTTGTCCTTGTTTTTTGAATTGATCTGCTACTACGGATTGAGAGGCTGCAATCACTAGTGGCTTACCGGTGGAGTCTGCAAAATCTTTAGAATCTTTAGCAAACGCTTGCAAGTCGTACCCAGCACCTGCAACTGCAATGCCAATTAAAAAAGCATCTGCGGCGGGATCTTTGGCTATAGGGGGAAATATATCCCCGAGCAGGCGGCTGTTACTTAAGAGCGCGGCTGTGATGTCTACTGGGTTTGTTGTGGTTGCAAATCCGGGGAGAATTGTTTTAAGCGTATCTTGAGTTGTTTTAGAGAGTGGCTCCATTGGCATTTTCTCAACAGCCGCAGCGTCAGCCGTCAGCACACACACGGCTCCTGAGTTGCTGATGGCCACCAATCGTCTGCCCCTCGGTCTCCAACCTTGCAGGTAAAGGGGAGCAGCGTCTATTAATTCTCTAATATTTTGCGCCCTCCAGATACCGTGCTCCTTTAAAAAGGCATCTACTGTTCGGTCCTCATTAGCCAAAGCGCCTGTATGAGACTGGGCAGCTTGTTGTCCAAGCGCCGTTCGCCCCGACTTCAACACCACGATGGGCAGATCCCTTTGCCTGGCAATGTTTGCGGTTGCGGCTAAATTCCATGGATCAGGAATACCTTCCAAATATAGGATTAGAAGTTTTAAAGCAGGATCTTGTGCTACAACACTTGCCAATTCACAAACTGTGACGTCACAATCATTACCAGTTGCATGGGAATGACGCACACCAATCCCCCTAGAGCGAAGTAAACCATAAGGAATGACACTCATTGCACCACTTTGACTGATGATTCCTAAAGGACCATCACTGTGCTCTATCTCTGAGAACATAGTTGAGAAACTTGCTACTGCCCCGTTGCCAAAATTAGCCATGCCCTGAGAGTTAGGTCCGACTAAGCGCATCCCGCACAAGCGAGCACGGTCAACCATTCTTTGCTCTTGAAGTTTCCCCTGTGGACCACTCTCAGCAAATCCTGAGCTCATGATGATGCAACAAGCAACACCCATATCTGCGCACTCAAATACAGCTTGAACTGCTAGCTCACCGGGTACTGCAATCACAACCACGTCAGGCGTTGCGGGGAGAGATTGCAGGGTTGGGAATGTTTTAAACCCCTGAACTTGCTCACGCTGAGGATTTATTGGGTAGACAATTCCCTTAAAACCAAATCGGGCCA
>Ga0208618_1000267_pt1 | contig 24822 bp, 25 predicted proteins | sample CryBogCBE18Jul08_FD_184585 | JGI IMG/M metagenome (GOLD analysis project Ga0208618, IMG submission 184585) | Freshwater microbial communities from Crystal Bog, Wisconsin, USA - CBE18Jul08 (SPAdes) | ecosystem: Environmental > Aquatic > Freshwater > Lake | place: Crystal Bog, Wisconsin, USA...
GATGAATGGGCTTGATCTGTTGCTGAGTGAAAAGCTTGCCCAGACTCAACCTGCGAGTCCGTACCCATGGAGGTTTGCTCCGCATTGGACACAGAGTCGCCGTTAGACCGATCTTGTCTTTCACGACGCTCGCGTCCATAGCGATCTCTAGATCTGCGGTCACGACGTTCCTCTACGCGCTCCATATCAACACCTGCAGCTGCACCTTGCGAAGCAGTGGCGGCAAGGTTATTGGGATCTTGTTCTAAAGCAGCTCCTTCGGCATTGGTCTCTTGAGTGCGGGGACGTCTTGGTTCACGACCTTCAGATCTTTCACGTCTTCTAGGACGCTCAGACTTCTCATTCAAAGGAACATTAGGCGTTGAATTGAGTTGCTCAGGCATTTTTTCAACTTGGGCTCCCTCTAGTGGCAATGATTCCTGGTTAGCCCGCTCTCGTTGCTCTCTTGGTTCTCTGCTTGAGGGGCCAGATTGATTTCTTTGTCCCTGATTTCTGCCTTGTCCGTTTTGATTAGAACGCCCCTCTGTTCGCTCTGGTCTAGCGTCTACGCGCTCGGGTTTCTCTGATCTTGATTGAGGTTTATCAGATCTATCGGATTTATCTGATCGTTCAGCTCCTCTGTCTCCTCTGTCGCCTCTTTCATTTCTTCTGCCTGAGCCTCTGCGCCCATCTCCTCTTTGGCCCCCCTCTCTTGGTGGTCGGGCTGAGGTACGTTGACCGTCCTTATTCTTGTCTACAGTTTCAGGTTTCAACTCCTCTGTTGCTGGCTTAGATTTAAATAAATTTTTAAACCAACTTACAAATCCCGAGTCAGCACTTGCATGCTCTTTCTTTGCCGTATCAGTCTTAGGGGCAGCTTTATTTGCTTTAGGCTCAGCGATAGGAGCCGGTGCATCTGGCAAAACTCCCTTGATAACTGGTGTTTGTCGATTTGTTGGCTCTTGAGCACGACGGGTCACTGAAGTTGGATCTTCAATTTCCTCTACCATTTTGTAACTGGTTTCTACGTTATCGAGCCTTGCGTCATCGTGCTTGAGACGCTCTAACTTGTAATTTGGAGTTTCAAGAGATTTATTGGGAATCAACAAAACATTAATGCGTTGTTTGATTTCGATTTTTGCGATCTCTGTACGTTTTTCGTTAAGCAAGTAAGAAGCAACTTCAACTGGCACCTGAGCATAAACTGCAGCAGTGTTATCTTTCATGGATTCTTCTTGGATGATACGAAGAATCTGAAGAGCAGAGCTCTCTGAATCCCTGATGTGACCTGCACCCCCGCATCTCGGGCATGGAATTGAAGCCCCCTCAGACAAGGCGGGACGAAGTCTTTGTCGACTCATCTCAAGTAAACCAAACTTACTGATGCTTCCAAACTGAACTCTTGCTCGGTCTTGTCTTAGTGCATCACGGAGTCGGTTTTCAACTTCGCGACGGTTCTTGGACTCCTCCATATCAATAAAGTCAATCACTATCAAACCGCCCAAATCGCGAAGCCTCATTTGCCTAGCTACTTCATCTGCGGCTTCCAAATTAGTTCTGGTCGCGGTCTCCTCAATATCTCCGCCTTTGATGGATCTAGCAGAGTTGACATCCACAGAAACCAAAGCCTCGGTGTGATCTATAACGATTGCACCACCGCTTGGCAAAGTGACTGTTCTTGCATAAGCGGATTCAATTTGGTGTTCAATTTGAAAACGACTAAAAAGTGGCGTGTCATCTCTGTAACGCTTTACACGCTCTGCGTGCTCTGGCATGACGTGCGACATGAACTGAGCGGCTTGCTCATACAGATCGTCTGTATCTATTAAGATATCCCCGATCTCAACGTTGAAATAATCTCGAATTGCTCGAATGACTAAGCTGGATTCTTGATAAATCAAGAACGCGCCTTTGTTGGCTTTTCCAGCGCCATCAATAGCGTTCCAAAGTTTTAATAAGTAGTTAAGATCCCACTGAAGCTCTGCAGCTGTTCGCCCAATGCCAGCTGTGCGGGCAATGATTGACATACCGTTAGGGTATTGCAACTGATCCATAGCTTCTTTGAGCTCTGCACGGTCATCACCCTCAATGCGTCGACTGACACCGCCGCCCCTTGGGTTGTTAGGCATCAAAACAACATATCGACCAGCGAGTGATATGAAAGAGGTTAGTGCAGCACCTTTGTTGCCTCGCTCTTCTTTCTCAACTTGTACCAGAATTTCCTGGCCTTCCTTGATTACGTCTTGAATACGGGCTTGACTTGGAGCGATGCCAGAGGAGAAATACTGCTTGGATATTTCTTTAAACGAGAGAAAACCGTGACGTTCCTCGCCGTAATCCACAAAACACGCCTCAAGTGAGGGCTCAACACGAGTGACTACGGCCTTGTAAATATTACCTTTGCGCTGCTCTCGTCCTTCAATTTCGATTTCATAGTCTAATAATTTTTGACCATCTACGATCGCCAAGCGTCTTTCTTCAGCTTGGGTTGCATTAATTAGCATCCGTTTCATGATGCGTTCCTTTATCTCAAACAATACATACCCCATAACGGGATGAACAATGCCCGAGTCTATGAAACTAAAAACGAATGGAAAGAGAAGTGAAGCTTTGAAACCAAAGCGCGCTTTAAATACCTTTTAGGGGCTATGGCGCGTAGGTGTTTTATGCTTTTGGATAGGAGCGAGCCGTGCTCGAGTGATGGGGGCATAAAGCCCTTTTAAACTCTGTACAAGGTTTTTGCGTGCAATGACGCGCTTAGCCCTACTAACATGCGAAAACACTTCGCAGTTACTAAATAGTTCTAGCATCATGATCAACAAAAACATAGCTGTCGTTACTCGCTTTTTTCCGCTGTAGCTTCATCTGTTTATGACGCTACAACTTCGTTAATTCCGTTCAAGTTTCTAAAATCATCGGCTCTACATGAGGATTTGCATCAAACTGCCAAAACGTTGGTCAGGGCATACAAATAAATAACTCACATGGCATCGACTTCGCAACGGCCATTCTCGTGCTCTAATCTCTTATTCAAATCAAGCACTTAGAGAACAGATCGCTGGTAATGAATATTATAGACCCAGACATGACGGCAAAACTGCCGAGCGCCAAAACAATCACCGTAGACGAAGAGTCTGCAGGGCAAAGACTTGACAATTTTCTAATAAAACACCTTAAGGGTGTCCCAAAAACTCACATTTACAGGATCATTCGTAGTGGAGAGGTAAGAGTAAACAAGGGTCGGGTTGACGCCCAAACCAGAATTTTAGAAGGTGACCTCGTTCGCATTCCCCCAGTCAGAGTCAGCATGGGCGAGGAGCTAGGGGAAACACCTGAGCCCAAAGATACAACACCAGCGAAAGAATTTCCAATCCTTTTAGAAGATGAATGGATGTTGGCAATTAACAAACCCTCAGGAGTCGCGGTGCACGGAGGTAGTGGGGTCAGTTTTGGAGTCATAGAGCAACTGCGCAGTTCAAGGCCCTTAGCAAAACTTCTTGAACTGGTCCACAGGTTGGACAAAGAGACATCTGGGATTTTGCTGGTTGCAAAAAAAAGAAGCTCTCTCGTACAACTACAGGGGCAATTTAAAGGTCGAGAGACGGGGAAAACATATTTAGCCCTGGTCAAAGGTCAGTGGCCGTCTAATAAAAAGGTGATCGACCTACCGCTACTCAAATACACAATCGGCCCTGGAGACGGTGTAGGTGAGGGAGAAAGGCGGGTTAAGGTGTTGGCCCATAACGATCCAAATGGACTGCGCGCAATTACTTTGGTTAAGCTATCAAGGCTTGTGGGGGGGTTTAGTCTACTGGAGGTCACAATTAAAACGGGTAGAACCCACCAAATTAGGGTTCACTTGGCAAGTCAAGGCTATCCAATCGTTGGCGATGATAAGTACGGTGATTTCGATCACAATAGGGAGTTGAAAAAAATGGGCCTAAAGCGGATGTTCTTGCATGCCTGGAGGCTTAGATTTAATCATCCGAATAGTGAAAAAAGCGTTCTACTAGAAGCTCCCTTACCGCCAGAATTGCAGGAATTCATAGACCATGTCCAACCTCCCATCAAGATCTAGACAATTTGACTTGATTGCGTTTGATTGGGACGGAACGCTTTTTGACTCAACAAAAATAATCGTTCGCTGCATCCAAGAGGCAGTCAAAGATGTAGGAGGCCAATCCCCTACTGATGAGAGGGCAGCGTACGTGATTGGACTGGCCCTAGGGCCGGCTCTTGCCCACGCCGCCCCCGATGTTCCAGCGCATAAATACCCAGAACTCAGCAAAAGGTATGGTCATCATTATGTCAATCACAAGGACGATTTAACTCTCTTTGATGGTACCCTTGAGATGCTTAATGATCTTCGCTCAAAGTCCTTCAAAATCGCAGTCGCAACTGGCAAAAGTCGCACAGGCCTTAATGATGCATTAAGCACTGCAGCATTGAAGGATGTCTTTCATTCAACCCGAACTGCAGATGAAACGGCTGGCAAACCTGATCCGAAGATGCTACTGGAGTTGATGGAGGAGTTGAGAATTCTTCCCTCAAGGACACTTATGATTGGTGACACTTCGCACGATTTATTAATGGCAAAAAGGGCCGGCTGTGCAAGCATTGGAGTCAGCTACGGAGCTCACAAAGGCGATAGCCTTAAAGAATTTGATCCCCTCTACATAGCCCCATCAATTAAAGATTTACATCAGTGGATCGTTGAGAATGGATGAGAAAATATTTTTATGCTCCTCTGGCGCGCTCATTGACGCTCAGCCAGCGGTCCCTTTTGATGTAATCTATGAAGGGCTGACTTGCAGAGCGTTTGCTGTGCGTCACAAAGGCCTTGTTCAGGCTTATTTAAATCGTTGCGCTCACATTCCTATGGAAATGGATTACCAGGCAAACCGGTTTTTTGATGAATCTGGGAAATGGCTGCTCTGCGCAACTCACGGTGCAGTCTATAAACCAGAAACTGGGGAATGTGTTGAAGGCCCCTGTCGCGGCAATTTAGTAAAAATCACCCTTTCTGAATCAAACGGCAACGTCTACTGGCATACTACTCACAATCTTAAAATTTTTGTTTTTTAAAATAATGAATCAACCTCTGAACGATCCTAATGGCTCAGGAACTAATACAAACGCCAACACAAATGCCAACTCAACCGCCCCCACCAGCACCACCAATCAGCCTGGACGCACAACTGATAGCGCTCAATTTCCGACTTGGGGCCAAGCCACTCTAGAAAAGTGGGCTTTTGCAGCTTTAGAAGAACAGCGCCTTGCTAGACGCTGGAGAACCTTTATACGCTTTGCTTGGTTGGTTGTGCTGGTGGTCGCAGGCTTCATAACTATGTACAAAAATACTGGCCCAACAACCACAAGCGGCGAACACACTGGGGTAGTAGAAATTAAAGGGGAGATTTCTGCTGACTCAGATGCTAGCGCTGTGTGGATTAATCAAGCTCTTAAAGATGCATTTGAAGATGAGAATACAAAAGCTGTCGTCCTCCTAATCAACTCCCCCGGGGGAAGTCCAGTGCAGGCCGGTATGATCAATGACGAAATCAAACGTTTAAAAACAAAGCACAAAAAACCCGTCTACGCCGTGGTCGAAGAAACTTGTGCCTCTGCGGCCTATTACATCGCTGTTGCTGCAGATGACATTTATGTCGACAAAGCAAGTATTGTGGGCAGTATCGGGGTATTGATGGACGGATTTGGCTTTACCAGCATCATGGATAAAGTAGGAGTTGAGAGACGACTTCTCACCGCAGGTGAAAACAAAGGATTCATGGATCCATTTAGCCCAATGTCCAAAACTCAAAAAGCATTTGCATTAAAAATGTTAGACCAAATTCACCAACAGTTCATAGGCGTTGTGAAAGAGGGCAGAGGCGAGAGACTCAAGGAGTCACCAGATCTCTTTAGTGGTCTATTTTGGACTGGGCAGGAGTCAATTGAAATGGGACTTGCAGATGGCCTTGGCAGTTTGGATTACGTTGCGCGAGAGGTAATTAAAGCGGAAGAGTTGGTGGACTACACCAAGCGCGACAATGTTGCAGAAAGATTGGCGAAACGCTTTGGTGCTGCATTGGGTGCAGGAGCAGTTAAAGCCCTGAAAACCTGGCCTGAAATACACTAAGCTTTAGCCCGAAAACATCAAATTCCGATAGCAAATACGACTGGCAAATTTTGCGGAAGCTCAAAGCCCATACGCCTCCAATCGGCTACTGATTTGCATGCGTTTTTCATTTGACTCATTGTTAAACCCACACTAATCCCCACCCTGGTATTTGAATTTAAGTTGCTAAGTAAAGACTTGAACAGGGCGTTGTTTCTGTAGGGCGTCTCAATAATGAGTTGGGTTTGCTCGCTCCTAAGCGCAATAGACTCCAACTCTTTCAGACGTTTCGCTAGGGCTGTGCTTTCGTGAGGCACATAACCTACAAATGCAAAACTTTGACCATTTAGACCAAAAGCACTCAAGGCCATCAATATTGAAGAGGGCCCTACCAAAGGGACAACAGTTATATCTAGAGCATGCGCAGCCCTTACTACGGAGGACCCAGGGTCTGCAACTGCAGGCATCCCGGCCTCACTCGCAAGACCCATTGAGTGCCCCTCTAGAGCGGGTTTAAGGAGTTGAGCGATATCTGATTTTTGGTTCGATCGAGATTGTCCAGAGTGATCGCCCTTTTTATGAATTTGATGAGCAAGCTCTTGTATATTAATTTGCTGAATCGGTTGAGAAAGAGGACACACTTCTCCAACTCTTTTAAGGTAAGCGCGAAGGGTTTTTGAATTTTCGCAGATCCAATAGCCCAGTTCACTTGCAACTTGTAGCGTTTTGATGGGCAATACATGGGCAATAGGAATTTGCTCATCACACCCAAAATCCAGCGTACCGGGAACTAAAAACAAAGAGCCGTAATTTTGATTTGTTTTTTCAAGCATATTCAAACGTATCAGGAGATAAAGTCAAAACAGTTTCAAACCTGCTTGCCTTAGAAGGGTGCAAGTACAAATTAAGGGCAGTCCAATCAAAGCCGTTGGATCATCACTTTGGATCAGCTCTAAAAGCGCAATTCCAAGACCCTCACTTTTGGCGCTGCCTGCGCAGTCATAAGGCGTTTCTGCTCGCAAATAGTCCTCGATATCAGCATCTTCCAAATTTCTAAATTTCACCCTCACTGACACCAAGTCCTCAGCAAGAAATCCAGTACGTGTGCAGACAACTGCAACAGCTGTCTCAAAATGAACTTCTCTACCCTGCAGCCTTCTTAGTTGTAAAACTGCTTTCTCATGAGTTCCGGGCTTACCTAAAGACTCTCCACTTAAGTTGACCACTTGGTCAGAGCCTATGACAAACGCATCTGGATTCAATTGGGCTACTGCTTGCGCTTTAGCTACCGCCAATCTCCTAGCCAAGAACTGCGGGCTCTCCCCTACCTGAGGAGTCTCATCAACCTGTGGTGCAACGACCTCAAAAGGGATTTTCAAGCGCTCCAATAACTCTTTTCTATACGGGGATGTTGAAGCTAATATTAGTTTGTATGGGTTCATTGAGATAATTTCGAAATTTCACATCACGATTCTCTTACACTTAGCTTGATGAAACAAAACATTGAACTAAATCAATTAGACATTTTGAATTTTGCCCAAAGCTCTGGCGCCATTAGTGGTGAATTGCCCCTCTTGGGATTTGAACGCTTATGCGCTGAGGATTCAAGAAAATCCCCTAAAGAGTCTATCAATTGGAGTCTAAACGGTCAGCAAATCAAGACCCAAGACGGCATTAACCAAATTTGGCTTCACCTAAAAGCCAACACACACGTGATGATGACTTGTCAACGCTGTCTTGAGTTAGCCTCTTTTGATTTAAAAGTTGATAGAAGTTTTAGATTCGTTGACAGCGAAGAAACGGCCCTAGCACAAGACGACGAAAATGAGGAAGATCTTCTTGTAATAGATAGAAAATTTAATACATTAGATTTAATAGAGGATGAACTTATCATGAGTTTGCCTATAGTTCCAAGACACCAGATATGCCAAAACTTATTCTTAGAAGACCTTGCAAAAGAAGAACAGGGGAACCCGGACTTCCAACGCCCTAACCCATTTGCAGTACTGGCGAACTTAAAAAAGTCCACAAAGACTTGATTTGAATATCAAAATAGACCAAATTACATAGAGTGAGCTATAATCATGGGCTAATGTCAATTCAAGCAAAGCTTGTGTTTTGACTTGTCTAGATTTGAAAAACCAAGAATTCCGAGGAGCCTGACATGGCCGTCCAACAAAATAAAAAATCTCCATCCAAGCGCGGTATGCACCGTTCACACAACGCATTAAACGTACCTGGAATGGCGGTTGAGCCAACCAGCGGCGAAGTTCATTTGCGTCACCACATCAGCCCTAACGGCTTTTACCGTGGTCGCAAAGTGCTAAAAACCAAATCAGAAGCATAAAGCCTCTGATTTGAATGAGCCCGTCGCTTTAACTTGGCGCGGGCTTTTGTATTCTTGCCCCTTGCTTTTGCAACTCAATACCCCCTACTAACACAGCCATCCTATGATTACATTGGCCGTTGATTGCATGGGTGGAGACCATGGTACTTCTGTCACGATACCTGCTTGTCTCAAATTTTTAAAAAACCATCCCGATGCACACCTAATTTGCGTAGGTCTCAAAGACAGTATTTCTGATTTTTCGCACCCAAGAATCACATTAATCGAGGCCCCAGAGGTCGTAGAGATGGATGATGCAGTGGAGATTGCACTCAGGCGTAAGAAAAAATCTTCCATGCGAATTAGTATCGAACAGGTCAAAGACGGCCATGCACAGGCCGCCATTTCAGCGGGAAATACGGGTGCATTAATGGCGATTGCAAGATATGTTTTAAAGACGATTGAAGGCATAGAGCGACCCGCAATTGCTGGACAAATGCCCAACGTTAAGGGTGGCGGTACAACCATGCTTGACCTTGGCGCAAATGTAGATTGCACGCCTGAACATTTAATTCAGTTTGCCGTCATGGGCTCTGCTTTAGTCTCCGTCCTTCACGGGATCGAAGAACCCAGTGTTGGGTTACTCAATATTGGAGAAGAGGCCATCAAAGGCAGTGAAGTAATCAAAAGGACTTCTGAATTAATGCAAACCGTTGCCAATTCTGGTGGTTTGAATTTTTATGGAAACGTCGAAGGAAATGACATTTTCAAAGGAACCACCGATATAGTAGTTTGTGATGGTTTTGTTGGAAATGTTGCATTAAAGGCCAGCGAAGGACTTGCAGCGATGGTTACTCAAATGCTCAAAGAAGGCTTCTCAAGCAACATATTTACCAAAATATCCGGAATAATCGCTCTTCCTGCGCTATCTTCGTTTAAAAAGCGAGTTGACCATAGGCGTCATAACGGCGCTGCATTACTCGGGTTGCAGGGGTTGGTTTTTAAAAGTCATGGCTCAGCAGACGTACTTGCTTTTGAAAATGCACTAAACCGAGCGTATGATGCAGTACTTAACCATTTGCTGGACAAGGTTCGGGTTCGAATCTCTCAAGCTGCACCGTTTTTGGCCGCAAGCCAATTAGGTAAAGATTTGGGTAATAGCACTATAGATGAATGACTAGAAACGCGCGAATTACTGGAACGGGTAGTTATCTGCCCCCCCGAAAAGTCTCCAACGCCCAGATCGTTGATCAACTGGCGAAGCTTGGCATAGAAAGCTCAGATTCATGGATTGTCGAGCGCACTGGAATTGGCTCACGTCACTTCGTAGACGCGGGCGTTTACAGTAGCGATTTGGCTTTTGAAGCTTCTAAAGAGGCTTTATCTGCTGCAGGGTTGGGAGCTGAGGATATTGACTTAATCATTGTTGCCACCTCAACGCCTGATATGGTATTTCCCTCCACTGCGTGTATTCTTCAAAACAAACTCCAAGCCCTGAGTGCTACGTCAAATGCAATTGCAGGAGCACCCGCTTTTGATATTCAGGCTGTTTGCAGTGGTTTTGTATATGCACTGAGTGTTGCAGATGCGATGATTTGCTCGGGCAGAGCCAATAAAGCTTTGGTTGTAGGAGCTGAAGTCTTTTCAAGACTATTGGACTTTAAAGATAGAACGACCTGCGTCCTATTTGGAGACGGTGCTGGAGCCGTTGTTCTCGAGGCGTCCGAGAAACCCGGTATTTTGGCAACCGATATCCACTCTGACGGCAAACATACTGACATCCTATGTGTCCCAGGCCATGTGAGCGGTGGTGAGATATCAGGGAATCCCCTCCTCAAAATGGACGGTCAAGCCGTCTTTAAATTAGCGGTTGGACTTCTTGAGAAAACGGCTACAACATGTTTAAACAAGGCAGGCTTAGATCCCAAAGATATAGATTGGCTTGTGCCTCATCAAGCCAACATCAGAATCATACAAAGTACGGCAAAAAAGATGGGGTTGTCTATGGACAAAGTTATCTTGACCGTCCAAGATCATGGCAACACCTCTGCAGCATCCATACCGCTCGCTCTTGACTACGGGGTAAGATCTGGAAAAATAAAAGTAGGCCAAAATCTGCTTTTAGAAGGCGTTGGTGGAGGCTTTACTTGGGGCTCTGCAGTGCTGACTTTTTAACCTGTAATTTATAAAAATGAAAAAGATTGCTTTCTTATTTCCTGGTCAAGGATCCCAATCTGTTGGAATGCTAGACGCTTGGAACAATCACCCCAGTGTTTTAGAAACACTGAAAGAGGCCTCAGATGCTTTAAACGAGGACCTAGGTCAATTAATCTCTACGGGGACTAAAGAGGACCTTTCTTTAACGACCAATACTCAACCAGTCATGCTAGTAGCGGGGGTTGCAGCTTACCGCGTTTGGAGATCTGAAGGTGGGGCTGAACCCTCTGTTATGGCGGGTCACTCGCTAGGGGAATATTCTGCTTTAGTGTGCTCTGGAGCACTAAGCTTACAAGACGCAGCTCCCTTGGTTCGATTTAGGGCGAAATCAATGCAAGATGCCGTTCCAGTTGGCACAGGGGCTATGGCTGCTATTCTTGGCCTGGCCAGCGACAAAGTTATCGAAGGCTGCTCGCTGGTGTCTTTGGAAAACCCAGAGGAAAGCGTTCAGGCTGTTAACTTTAATGATCCACTTCAAACCGTGATTGCTGGCACCGTTGGCGGCGTTAACAAGGCATGTGAAGTTTTAAAATCCATGGGGGCTAAACGAGCTTTAATCCTTCCAGTGTCAGCTCCTTTTCACAGCGTTTTGATGAAACCTGCTGCTGAGCAATTAAAAGAGAAATTAGAAAGCACTAAATTTAATGCTCCTCTAATTGAGATAATCAATAATGTGGATGTATCAATCCAAAAAGAACCAGAACTAATTAAAGAATCTTTATATCGACAGGCATTCAATCCAGTTCGTTGGGTTGAGACTATTCGAGCGATGAAAGATATAGGGGTATATTTAACAGTCGAGTCAGGTCCTGGAAAAGTTCTTACCGGCTTGACCCTTCGAATCGAACCCTCCATGCAAAGTGCTCCCCTTTATGACCCAAGCTCCTTGGCTAAGCTTCAAGAAATGTTGGCTAGCGAGTAATCTGGAGTCTTAACTCAACCTCTAGTTCGCATTTACTATCAGACTCACCTTATTTAAACTTTTTTATATTTCATATGTCAGTCCAAGAAATGAAGGGGCAAATCGCCCTCGTAACTGGTGCAACACGCGGAATCGGACAAGCGATTGCCAAATCACTCGCGCAAATGGGGGTACACGTCATTGGGACTGCCACAACCCAGGCAGGGGCAGAAAAAATTCAAGATGCACTAAGCGCATTTGAGGGTTGCTCAGGTGTCGTTTTGGACGTAACAGATCCCAGCGCATCAGTGGCGCTTGTTGACTCACTCACCAACGACAGGGGTGGTCTGCATATTTTGATAAATAACGCAGGTATCACCAAAGATATGCTAGCGATGCGCTTAAAGGATGAGGATTGGGACGCCGTGATCGATACCAACCTCAAAGCTGTATTCACTTTGTCAAAGGCAGCAATTCGTCCAATGATGAAGCAAAGATTTGGTCGAATAATCAATATAACTAGCGTGGTCGGTGCAAGCGGCAATCCAGGTCAATCTAATTACGCAGCCTCCAAAGCAGGCGTAGCAGGGATGACAAGGGCTTTAGCTCGTGAGCTTGGCTCTCGCAACATCACGGTCAACTGCGTCGCGCCTGGTTTTATTGACACCGATATGACTGCTAGCCTGTCCGAAGATCAACAAAAAGCATTAATTTCCCAAATTCCCCTTAGCAGACTGGGATCTCCGTCTGATGTAGCCAATTTGGTTCAATTTTTGGCAAGTCCGTTGGCTTCTTACATCACTGGACAAGAAATACATGTCAATGGCGGCATGTTAATGGTCTGAAATTAAGTTTTTTTCAAAAATCTGAAATCTAATCTCTACTCGGCTAAAATTGCCTTCTTCTACACAACCCTCTGAGGGAATTAAATGAGCGATATCGAAGCACGTGTCAAAAAAATTATTGCTGAGCAACTTGGCGTTGAAGAGGCCCAGGTCACCCAGGAAAAGGCTTTTGTAGCCGATTTGGGAGCAGACTCACTTGATACGGTTGAACTGGTCATGGCGTTGGAAGACGAGTTTGGAATTGAAATTCCAGATGAAGACGCTGAAAAAATCACCACTGTTAAAAATGCAGTGGATTACGCATTAGCACATAAAAAAGCCTAATTTAATAGGCCAACCATCGGAAAGTAGTCGCTGAATGAGCCGTCGCCGCGTTGTCGTGACTGGCCTGGGTTGTGTCTGTCCTGTAGGTAATACAGTAGATGAATCCTGGTCAAACATTATTGCTGGTCACTCTGGAATAGAAAATATCACTCACTTTGATACGAGTGGCTTCGCTTGTCATTTTGGAGGTGAAGTTAAAGGATTAGATCTAGACTCCTACATCAGTCCAAAAGAAGCGCGGACGATGGACTCTTTTATCCACTTCGGAATAGTTGCAGCAGTTCAAGCCGTGTTAGACAGCGGATTACCTGTTGGAGACGCCCTAAACGAACTGACTGCTGAAAGAATTGGCTGCTTAATTGGCTCAGGTATTGGCGGACTGCCTCTTATTGAGAACATGCACGCGGAACTTGTGAACCGCGGACCACGCCGTATTTCTCCATTCTTTGTGCCCGCCTCAATTGTGAACATGATCTCCGGTCATGTATCCATGCGTTTTGGCTTTAAAGGCCCTAACCTTGCCATTGCAACCGCCTGTACCACGGGGCTCCATAGCATAGGTCAAGCAGGACGATTGATCGAATACGGAGATGCCGACGTAATGATTGCAGGTGGTGCTGAGGCAACGATCTCCCCCCTTGGTCTTGGCGGCTTTGCGGCCATGAGAGCACTATCAACAAGAAACGATGATCCAAAGTCTGCATCCAGGCCTTGGGATAAAGACCGAGATGGTTTCGTACTTGGTGAAGGCGCAGGTGTAGTTGTCCTTGAAGAATACGAGTTTGCCAAAGCCCGCGGCGCAAAGATTTACGCCGAGTTGGTTGGCTTTGGAATGAGTGCAGATGCTGGACATATGACCGCACCTAATATGGACGGCCCCAGACGCGCAATGGTTCACGCCATGAAAAATGCTCAAATTAATCCGGATGAGATTGATTACATCAACGCTCACGGTACCTCCACTCCGTTAGGAGATGTGAATGAAACGCATGCAATTCAAGCAGCCTTAGGTGATCACGCCAAGAATACAGTTATAAGCTCAACTAAATCCATGACTGGACATTTACTCGGCGGCGCTGGAGGCATTGAGAGTGTTTTTACGATACTTGGATTACACAACCAAATCGCACCACCCACTATTAATTTGGACAACCAAGATCCTGAATGTCCCCTCGACTACTGTGCTAACAAGGCTCGGGAAATCAATATGACCTACGCACTGAAAAATAACTTTGGGTTTGGCGGAACAAACGGAAGTTTGATTTTTAAACGCTTTTGATTTGGCAATGTCTGGTTTGAGACCAGTTCCGATAACATATTTAGGCTACTTCTATTTTTACTTTCACTTTCCCAACTGGCTTGTCAAACTCACCAACACGAGTCCCAAACTTAACCAGACTACTTGGATAAGAGTTTGTTTTGGACTTAGCCTCTTTTGTAATTGAGGTATCAAATCTGCTAAAGAAACGTAGATATAGCTACTACTAGCCAGTGCTAATAGGTAGGGAAGAAAGTCCTCATGACCGCGCATTAAAAGCAACCCCGCTAAGCCCCCAACAATGGTTACGCCACCGGCTAGACTCAATTTGATCACTGCATTTTTAGGTTGACTCGATCCAACCCCTAAGACAATTAGATCCCCCATGTGATGCGGAACTTCATGTACCAAAACTGCCAGGCTAGCTACAAGCCCAACCTGAAAATCTGCCATAAATGCAGCTGCCACCAATATACCGTCCCCAAAAGAATGCAAACTGTCCCCAAATAAAACTGCCCATCCACCTCCGTTAATGTGTGAATGGTCATGAACATGAGAATGAGAATGGGCGGCCGCAAAATTGTTTGTTGTATTACTGGCCGGATCGGTCAGGTGTTCATGCCTGTCTTTATTATCTTCATAGTGCGGGTGATGATGCTCATGCCCATGATGCCAAAGCTCTGCCTTGTCTAAGAGGAAGAAAAATAATATTCCTCCTAAAAGAGTACTCAATAGGCCCCTAGGATTTTGAGACGCCTCAAATGCCTCAGGGAGTAAATGAAGAAAGGCTGTAGCGAGTAAAGCGCCAGCGGCCAAACTAAGCAAATGCTGTGTGTACTTGGACATGACAGCTTTTACGAATAGCCAAGCCACCCAGACACTACCCACACCAGAGGCTAGGGTACCCAATAAAATCGAAATCAGTAAATAATTAAAGCTTTGCATAATATGCCAACGCAGATGAACTTAGTGCGCTTTATCCCAATTTTCTCCCAGACCAAGTTCCGCTAACAAAGGAACCTTTAAGTTAGCAACTCCGGCCATTAAACTTGGAATGTTCTGCTTAAGCCAATCCAACTCCTCAATTGGCACCTCAAATACGAGTTCATCATGAACTTGCATGATCATCTTGATTTTCTTATCTTGTCTATCAAGCTCTTGCTGGACTTTTACCATGCTTAGCTTAATTAAATCTGCAGCTGTACCTTGCATGGGTGCATTGATAGCGGCTCGCTCAGCCCCTGCCCTTCTTGGGCCATTGGGTGAGTTGATCTCTGGCAGATATAAACGCCTACCAAAAACTGTTTCCACAAAACCCTTTTGACGTGCGCTGGTACGAGTTTCCTCCATGTAGCGTTTAACGCCGGCAAACCGCAGAAAGTACCTATCAATGTAGTTCTTAGCTGCAGAGTTATCTATGGATAAAGCCTTTGCAAGTCCAAATGCACTCATACCGTAAATCAAACCAAAATTAATGACCTTTGCGTACCTTCTTTGTTCTTGACTGACCTGCTCACTTGGAATTGCGAATATCTCCGCAGCCGTAGCTTTGTGTACATCCACACCCTCGTGAAATGCTCTTAATAAAGCATCATCCTCACTTAAATGCGCCATGATACGCAGTTCGATCTGACTGTAGTCTGCACTAGCAATAAGACTACCATGAGGGGCAACAAAAGCCTCTCTGACCCTCCTACCCTCTGGAGTTCTAATTGGTATGTTTTGTAGATTTGGCTCATTGCTTGAGAGTCGACCGGTCACAGCAACTGCCTGAGCGTAATGGGTATGGACTCTTCCCGTACTGGGTTGAGCCATTTGAGCTAGCTTGTCAGTGTAAGTACCTTTGAGCTTGAAGATCCCCCTGTGCTCGAGTATCTTAGCAGGCAAAGGATAGTCCTCTGCCAATTTCTCCAACACTTCTTCATCTGTACTGGGAGCGCCTTTGGGAGTTTTCTTGATAACGGGAAGACCTAATTTCTCAAAAAATATTTCAGCAATTTGCTTTGGAGAACTGAGGTTAAAAGGCTGCTCAGCGAGTGCGTAAGCCTCCTCCTCTAACTCACCAATACGTTGACCCAGTTCCTGACTTTGTTTAGCCAATGTCGGTGCGTCAATTAAAACTCCGTTGCGCTCAATCCTAAACAAAGTTTCACTGCTTTGTATCTCTAATTGATAAATGAAATTCAAACGTTCATCAGACTCAATTTTTGGCCACAAACACATGTGAACATCAAGCGTCTGATCGGTATCTTCGCATGCATAATGCGAGGCTTGCGCAATCTCGACTTGATTGAATTTAATCTCATGAGCACCCTTGCCGCATAAAGATTCATAAGTGACCCCTGAGCGCCCTAGATGTCTGAGCGCAAGGCTACCTAAATTATGAGGCTTATGAACCTCTAAGACATAACTTTGCAGCATGGTATCGTGCATGTAACCCTGCACATGTATACCGTGATTGGCAAAAACGTGACGGTCATATTTAATATGTTGCCCAATTTTGCAAGCCAATGGATCTTCAAGCCAAGGTTTTAGTTTTTCTAAAACCTGCTTGATTGGCAATTGATCAGGCGCTCCTGGGTAGTCATGCGTTAGAGGAATGTAGGCAGACTCTCCAACATTGACGCTAAAACTGATTCCAACAATTTGAGCCTGCATCTCGTCTAGTGAAGTGGTCTCAGTATCAAGCGCTGCCCACTTTGCTGATTGGAGCCGCTCTGTCCAACGATCTAAGTGATCCCAGTCCAAAATTGTTTCGTAATTAACTGGTCCATTTAAAGAGCTCTGAGGAGCAGTTTCTTCTTCACTAGAGGACTCAAATAAATCATCTGAACTTTGGCTAGAGGACCGGGCCTTTGAGAGCCGGCCTTCGCTAGGCGATCCATCTGCACTTTTATTGCCCGGTGCACCGGCCCCGGTCTCCAGAGTTCTTACCAGCCCTTTAAAACCATAAGCTTTATAGAACTCAAGTAACTTTTCCTGCTCTGGCTCTCTGAGTTTGAGGTCTTCAAACTCAGGCATTCCCTCAATATATTGTGACAAATCACAATCGGTTCGAATGGTCAAAAGCTCACGCCCTTTAGGTAACCAATCAAGCGATTTGCGTAAATTCTCACCTACAACACCCTTGATGGACGGCGCAGCATGGATGATATTTTCTAAATTTCCGTACTCATTCAACCATTTGACGGCTGTCTTTGGACCAACCTTCTCCACCCCAGGTACGTTATCTACTGTGTCTCCAACCAATGTCTGATAGTCAAGCATTAGAGAGGGCGGCACCCCAAACTCCTCAGTAACACCCTCAATGTTGCGTTTTTTACCGCTCATGGTGTCCATCACCCAAATGTTCTCATTCACAAGTTGACTAAGATCTTTGTCGCCACTTGAGATGATGACCTCTATATCTTTAATGTCCCCCATATGGGCAAGGGTTCCGATTACGTCGTCGGCCTCTACCCCTGGCACAGCCAATACCTTCCAGCCTGACAACATTACCACCTCATGGATAGGATCTATTTGTGAGCGCAAATCTGCAGGCATGGGAGATCTGTTTGCTTTATATTCAGGATACAACTCGTCCCTAAAGGTGGGACCTGGCGCATCAAATACGCAAACAGCATAATCGGCTTGAATTTCCTTTTTCAAGCTGGCCATCATATTGATCATCCCCCTAATCGCCCCTGTGGCAGGACTGGTTGGATCTCCTGGGGTGACCCGAAGGTCTGGCATCGCATGAAAGGCTCTGTACAAATAACTTGAGCCATCTACTAATAAAAGGGTCTTTTTTTCACTCATAAATCATATTGTGCACTTTAAATCCAGTAGGTCCTGAAGAAATCAAAAGTAATGTTATGTTGAATGTATTGTTTTAGTTATCTCTGAGCTAATATTTGGTGATTCTCCCTTAAAGCAAGCCTACAATGGAGCGATCATAAAAGTCTGCTTTTATATTAGCTACTCTCCTCCCTGACACCCAAAGCAATGGCCGTTTACACACCTGTTAGTGAAGCTCAACTCGCACCTTTACTCGATTACTTAAATCTGGGTTCAGCCTTGGAGCTTAAGGCGATCAAAGGAGGCATAGAAAACACAAATTATTTTTTAACGATCCCTGAAGGTGAATACGTTTTAACCTTGTTTGAGAGGCTGACTAGTGAGCAATTGCCATTTTATTTGAATCTAATGAAACACTTGGCTCACAAGGGAATAAAAGTTCCTGTGCCTCTTACGAGTTCAAGGAATGAAATCGTTTTTCAAATCAATGACAAACCGGCTGCAATAGTCTCCAAATTGGAGGGTCAAAGTGAACTCAGCCCCAACATAAAACACTGTGAATTGGTCGGCTCCATGTTGGCGCAGATGCATTTAGCTGGTAAGGATTTTGAGTTCGAGCAGCCCAACCTTAGAGGCTTAAGGTGGTGGAATGAGACCACCCCACAAGTCCTCCCGCACATCAATGAACATCAACAAGATTTTTTAAAGAGCGAGCTTGCGTTTCAAAACCATATCGCAACTCTATCTGCTTATGCTGCGCTCCCTGTCGGTCCGGTCCATGCAGATCTTTTTCGCGACAACGTCATGTTCAAGGATTCTGAGTTAACAGGATTTTTTGACTTTTATTTTGCGGGTATTGATCACTGGGTCTACGATCTGGCTATTTGTTTGAATGATTGGTGTATAAATCATGAAAGTGGTCAGTGGCACAAAGAATTATTTCACGCTTTTTTTGATGCCTATCAAAAGGTACGTCCACTTGAAAAGTGTGAGCGCAAAATGCTAAATCCAATGCTCAGAGCTGCAGCCTTCAGATTTTGGCTCTCCAGGTTGTGGGACTTCCACCTCCCCCGAGAGGCGTCCCTTTTACAGCCCCACGATCCTACCCACTTTGAGCGCGTGCTTCTTGAGCGAGCTAGTTCGCCTGTGTCCCTTTAAATATCCAGACCATTCATATGAAATTAAATGTTGTACCCGCTAAAAACGGAATGATTTGGGTGCGTATGGGAGTTCAAACCTTTTGGAAACAACCGGTTGCACTTAGTGGACTATTTTTTATGTTTATGGCTATGTTATCGGTTCTCTCCCTAGTCCCATTTGCAGGTAGTTTTTTAGCATTAATGCTTTTGCCTTTGGCAACATTTGGATTAATGGCAGCGGCGAGAGAGGCTAATTTAGATAAATTTCCCATGCCATCTATTCTGATCATTGCACTAACTGTGGATGCTAGTCGCAGAAAATCAATGCTTCAATTGGGTCTTATTTACGCAGTCGCATTCTTCGCTATCCTCGGTATTTCTGCCCTCTATGACGGCGGAGTTTTTGCGAACCTTTACTTAAACGGAGGAACCTTTACTGCAGAGACCATAAACTCCAGTAATTTCCAAAATGCGATGTGGGTCTCAACGGCCCTTTACCTACCTTTATCGGCCTTATTTTGGCATTCACCTGCGTTAGTTCACTGGCACGGTGAGCCAGTTTTGAAAAGTCTTTTCTTTAGCTTTGTGGCTTGCTGGTCTAATTGGCGCGCTTTTTTAATGTTTGGCTTAACCTGGGCCGCTATATTTATATGCGTAGCAACTGTATTGGTGCTCACGACCATGATCGTTGAAGATGATGGTTGGATTTCTTTTATCTTGCTGCCTGTAATGCTTTTGTTGGCGGCGATGTTCTTTACTTCTAGTTACTTTACTTTTCTAGATTGTTTTATCAAAGATCCCGTTCTAGCCTAAAGTAACCAGAGGTTTTTCAGTTCAAAAGTTGTGGTCTTTGAGTTTTGTGCCGAGAGTGGCCAAAACCAACCGCGTCACTCGTATCTGACAGTATCCGATTGGTTTGATTATCGTCTGCGTTCACAGAGATAAGCGTGAAGGTTTGACCCAGGCCCTTGCTGATCGTAACAACAGCTCTGTTGTTCTCATCAAAGTAGCATTTGAGTACAGCCTTAGACAAGAACTGATAATGCTCTCTTTCCTCTTTATCAAGTTTTTTAAGAGCTTCTATTGTTTCTTGAATGAATCTGTCAGTGTTCAGATCCAGTTCAGTATTTGAATTTATATCACTCACAAAACCTCCCAAAAATATCTACTATTTTGTTTAAACGTCCAATATTCTCAACACTGAGCAACCCACCGCGAACGATTTGAAGTCATCATAAAAACAGATCTGAGGCCCCATTTGATCGCCTCTGTGATCTCTAGTTTAGACCTTTCATGACTTATTTTCCTTAGTATCGCTATTAACTTAGCGATTTATTGTGAAGTGAGTTGTCATATTGAAGTTATATTTTTTTAGGGTTAATAATGTAATTATAAAGAACTAATATTTATAGCCTTTAGATTGCTTTATGACTCTCCGACTTTTATCAAAAATGAAACAAAATAAAATACCCCTTTGACTTTAAAACCTACTTTGACCAAAGGTTATTTTGAGATGTAAATTGGATGTGAATGGATATATTTGGGTGGTTTGTAGTTTCCAAGTCAATTTTTGAATTTGATAAAACGGAATTGGTCCATATGAACTATTTTTTACTACAATTTGCATTATCAATAAATTACTCTTTCGATACCGATGTCTTAATCCCTGCTTGATGCTCGTTTTTTGATATTTTTTAATATTTCAAGAAACTCTTGCTCACATGCATCTTCACCATCATCAAAAAAACATTGCGAGCTCAAAATGACCAACGACAAAGAAAATTTAAAAGAAAGGGTGTTACAAAGATCAAAAGAAGCCGAGGACATCAAAAATGTAAATGCCGAACTAAAAGCACTCAGAGATTTACAAAAGCAAGAAAACAGCAAATTTGCTGCTGAGCGCTCCCATTTACACGCTAATACCGACTCACCACCGTTACCCAAAGCTAAAAATAACGAGTGAATAGGAATTTAAACCTGAAATTCAATCTTAAATTGACAATTTGTTTCTTTTAGGACTTTAGGTGAAAACACCTTTAATGACTGCTTTTAATTAGGGGCATTAAGATTTATAATAGTCGTTACAGTAATTTTCTGGTTTGAGGCAGTATTTCTTATTATCAAGACCCAATACTGCAAGATCTGAAATTCCGATTGATTCAATTAATTGCTGAATATGACTAAATCTAGAGATTCCACTACCGCGATTAAAGAAGACGGCTTGCGTTATAAGTCAAAAGTTGCTGGCTCACCCTTTAGCGGTCGTACTTTCGCAATGGGTACGATGAGCTGTTTTAAATGCGGAGTACATAAGCCAAGAGCTACAGGCTCATTTAAAAAGCTCTTAGGCCAGCCTATGTTTGTGTGTGGTGACTGTAAGCCAGTCAAGGAAGTTCAGTAATACTTTGACTCCTAGGGACTTCACCTAGCGCCTCACGTTCACGCCTTCTCCCTACTTTTTTATGGGGTTCGTCAAGAAACTTAATTGAACTTATTGAACCCACTTAATTTAATGGGACCATTAAGATTTAACTGATAACACACCTGTGACATCAGAACAAATACCAATTGCGAGATTTGAACTTTAGCTTTATCCTAACAGCTCGAGCAATTTGCGATTTCAACGCGATATCAAAAAACACGTGGGGGTTTTATGATTAGAAATGTAGGTGAATCAGATCAAGTCATAAGAATTTTGATGGGTGCTTTGTTGTTAACTCTTGCTGCTACAGAACAAATAGAGACTTGGGGGTGGATAGCTGGGTTTCTGATCTTGGGCTCGGGTACATTCGGATTTTGTGCTCTTTACCGTTTACTCGGACTGGATACGATTAAAAATAACCAGACCCCGCTTGGCCATTAACGACTTTTTACCCCCCCTTGTTCAGTACTCATTCATAATCAATGCATTCAATAAGAATGTAGTCAACTTATTTGCTCCCCGTCTTAGGGTAGGAAATAGGTTATCCAACACCCACTTCAAATGAACCGCTTTCAAACCTCATTTTTAACGATTTTTTTCAGCACATTTAGCTTACTTTTCACCGGTTATTTGCAACCCTCCATTGCACAGACATCCAATTGGCCCAATCGCCCCATTAACTTGATAGTTCCCTTTACGGCGGGGAGTGCGACAGACGTTTTAGCTAGAGTTTTCGCAGAGAAATTAGGTGCTAAGTTAGGCCAGCCCATCATTGTCGATAACAGGGTTGGTGCTGGCGGAACTATTGGAACTGGAATTGTGGCTAAGTCTGCGCCAGATGGATACACACTTGTTGTCGTATCGGCAGGGCATGTGGTCAACCCAGTTCTCTACACTAAACTGAACTACCAACTCAAAGATCTCGTTGCAGTAAGTCCTCTTGGTACCCAACCCAATGTGCTTGTTGTGTCTCCGAAAAGTGGCATTAAAACTATCAAGGAACTCGTCGAGCGTTCAAATTTATCCCCAAATGGACTTACATTTGGAAGTGCTGGAGTGGGAAGCGCTACTCACACCAACGCTGAGAAATTTGTCCACGGCCTAAAACTTAAAGCCACGCACGTTCCCTATAAAGGCACCCCTCAAATGCTAATGGACATTACAGGATCAAATGTCGATTTCGCATTCGGTCCCGTGGTGTCCGCATTAAGTCTCATTAAGGACGGAAAAATTACTGCACTGGCCGTTAGTTCAGACAAAAGAATTTCTGCACTACCTAATATTCCAACTGCCGCAGAGGCAGGCTATCCTCAGGGACAATTTAACTTTTGGATTGGGATGCTTGCTCCGGCACAGACTCCAAAGCCCATCGTAGATCGATTGAACAAGGAAATCCAATCGATCATGGATCAGCCAGACGTTCAAGCTAGGTTTGATAATTTGGGAGCTCTTCCCTTTAAACTCAGTGCAATTGAGTTTGATCATTTCATCAATGATGAAGCTCTAACGCTTGGCGAGATTATGCGCAAGGCGGGCGTTAATTTAGATTAGCCCTGCGCCTAAAAATTGAATCTGAAAAACGTTTTAATCCAAGTCCTTGCTGGCTCCAAAAACCTTCACCATAATCGACGCTGTCATCAATTTGGTCACGAATGCCAGTCGACGGGTATCGGTTTTCAAACAAGGCAGTTTTGAACAAGATGTCCCATATAGGTAACAACAAGGCAAAGTTATGTCCGCCTAACACACCCTCGCTAAACTCATGGCCAACTCCTATACCGTGGTGGATGCGGTGAAAACGTGGACTTACCCATAAATATTCACCAAATTTACCAAATGAAATCCGTAAATTTGAATGCTGAAAACTCTCAGAGAGTTTGGTTAAGAAAACGATCGCAACATATTGGGCTGGCTCGACGCCAATGAGCAACGCAACCAATGCAAAAATACCAGCATGAATCACATCATCCAGTATATGGTTTCTATCATCGCTCCATAGTGTCATTTGACGTTGCGAGTGATGAACTGCGTGGAGTGCCCACCACCAACTCCATTGATGCTGGGCGCGGTGAACCCAATAACCTAAAAAATCAAAAACCACTAAATACAAAATAAAACTAACCCATGGTATGTCAGTTAATCCAGGAATTAAATCGTCGAGTTGAGCCGTACCCAGTCCTTGTGTATGTAACCAACCAAACACATTATCAAAAATAGGCTGAACTGTAAAGAAGAAAAAAAGCCTAAAGAAACCTAACCTGTGAATTGCTGTATAAATCATGTCCGTATAGACTGCCTTGGTGTGAGCTACAGGCTCAACAGGTCTTAAACGCTCTAAGGGCCTAAAGACCAACAGCATCACCAAAATCTGAAAAAAACCGACTACAAGCCACCCACTGGCCTCATATCCGTCCTCCATTAAACTGCCCAGACCAAGTTTGAAAGCAATGGGCTGAAGGACCCATTCATATATGTATGACTGGGCTGAGATATAAATATCAGTTACAAAGGTGTAGATTAGATCAAACATTGTTATTGATAAGCGTCGTCAACATTTTAAACGTGGGTCTTAGTAATTAACAGTTTAAAAGTAATGACCTTATTAACAATACAAAGTAGGTGTTGCGCACAGTTGAGAGGGTAAAACTTGACTACTAAAACAATCCCTTACTAAGAATGACTGTTATTTGAATACTGCTAGCGTATCAAATTGTTTATGAAAAATTTAGACCCACCTAATTACAACGCTTATTTCATTCGAAAAATAGAGGAACATAAATTGTAAGTGGCATGTAGTAAGTTCAATATGGCAAGACAAGAATTTATAAAATTAAAATTTCAAACCTCAAATAAGACTGGATAAGCATCTCTAATCTTATTTCTACACCTGATGGGAATGCTCTTCTCTATTAAACTAACTCTGAATGAAAACCATAAAATCAGCATAAGGTACATCTAAGACGGTACTCAACTGAAATTACCGATTCAGTGTTTGAGCATTAAAAAACTTGAAACCAGTCGAACACGCCAATTAGCCCGCCATACCGGTTTTTAAATCATTTAATTTATATATATATTTGGCTGCGATAACAATACAGTACAAACCAAACTTACAACAACAACTGTAAGCCACAATAACAAAGGTTTGGTTGTTGATAAAGTGGAGTCGATATTTTGAACGTGTGTATGCTGTGTCATTTTCGAAGTCCTCATAAATATTTTGTACTTTCTCACAGAGCAAATTACGCGCCATCTTATTTTTATTGGAAATAGTGCCGATTTGGTGCATTTCAAGGGCAAATGTCAAGTTTCCAACATAACAAGTAAAACAAAACATTAATTTACGAGTCAGGTACGGCTGAAATTTCAGTTTTGGTGCACAAAAAGATCAAAATAATTACTCGTTATAGATCTAGAATCTCAATCATATATATTACTAAAGTTCAAAAAAATGAAATTTATACGCTTGTGCATTTTCATTTCTCTTTGTTTGCCGCTATCAATATTGGCAGACAC
>Ga0208618_1000269_pt1 | contig 24740 bp, 23 predicted proteins | sample CryBogCBE18Jul08_FD_184585 | JGI IMG/M metagenome (GOLD analysis project Ga0208618, IMG submission 184585) | Freshwater microbial communities from Crystal Bog, Wisconsin, USA - CBE18Jul08 (SPAdes) | ecosystem: Environmental > Aquatic > Freshwater > Lake | place: Crystal Bog, Wisconsin, USA...
ACTGAGGGTTTGAGCTCGTCCAAGGGTCCTGCAAAACGCGCAATGATGCTCAAAACCGACGGGAATTGAGCCCTCGCGTTCAGACTCAGTGGGTGAGCAAAATGTTGAGCATGCGCCTCAAAGGCTCTGCTGCGCCCCAAAGCAATTGGTCGCCAACGGTGAATGCACCCAAGTAGTCCTCACCCATGGCGAGTTTGTGCAAGCGCCCAATCGGCACATCTAGCGTTCCCGTAACAGCAGCAGGAGTGAGTAAGCGCTCACTGAGCTCTCTTTCGTTGGGAATCAATTTCACCCAATCGTTGGCACTGGAGATGAAGTGCTCAATGTCGGCCATGGGCACGTTCTTTTTGAGCTTCACGGTGAGGCCCTGTGAGTGGCAGCGCATCGAGCCCACTCTCACGCACAAGCCATCGATGGGGATGCTTCCAGGGGTGCGAAACGCTGGGAGACCTAAAATTTTGTTGCACTCGGCTCCACCCTTCCACTCCTCTTTGCTTTGACCGTGTTCAACAGGCACATCGATCCAAGGGATCAAGCTGCCTGCGAGGGCTGAGCCGCGGAAGTTTTGAGTGGGGAATTGTGGGTCTCTCATGGTTTGGGCAACGCGGCGATCAATGTCCAAAATGGCAGATGAGGGATTGGCCAATTCGGCTTGAACGCTGGCATGCAAAGCTCCCATTTGGGAGAGCAACTCGCGCATGTTTTGCGCACCAGCACCCGAGGCGGCTTGATAGGTCATGGCGCTCACCCATTCCACCAAGTTGTGTTTGAAGAGTCCACCCAAAGCCATGAGCATGAGACTGACCGTGCAGTTTCCGCCCACCCAGTCCAGGTTATGGGCAGCAAGTCCTTTTTCGATCACGGGCAAGTTCACGGGATCCAAAATGATGATGGCCTCTGGGTTCATGCGCAGCGTTGAGGCCGCATCGATCCAATGTCCCTTCCAGCCTGTGGCGCGCAAGGGGCCATGCACGGCCTTGGTGTAGTCACCGCCTTGAGCAGTGATGACGATGTCGCAGCGTTTGAGCGCATTCAAGTCATTCGCATCAAGCAATTTCGTCTCGTTTGCGGCCCACTTGGGGGCAGGAGCACCAACGCTTGAGGTTGTGAAAAAATGCGGCTCGATCTTTGCGAAGTCACCAAGCGCCTCCATCCTCTGCATGAGCACAGAGCCCACCATGCCACGCCAACCCACCAAACCGACCACTGGTTTTTGATTACTCATTTTGAACTCCTATTCTTGAGGAAAGAGGGTAAGAAGTGCTTGTTGCTTGGCCTTCTTGAGCCCTTGAATGAAAAAAACGGTTGAGGTCCTTTGTTCAAGACCTTCTGCATTGAATTGAGCAATTGCTTAAATCAAACCCTTCAGCGCTTTGGCAACTGCCTCACCCATCTCAGAGGTGCTCACCTTTTGTGTGCCGCTTGAGTAGATGTCTGCTGTGCGAAGTCCATTGGAGAGCACTTGCTGCACAGCTTGTTCGACCAAAGAGGCGGCTGGGGCTTGGTTCAATGAAAAACGCAACATCATGGCCGCTGACAAAATCGTGGCCAATGGATTGGCAACGCCTTTGCCGGCAATGTCTGGGGCACTGCCATGGCTGGGTTCATAGAGTCCGAAATTGTCCTTGTTCAAAGACGCTGAGGGCAACATGCCAATGCTGCCTGTGAGCATAGAGGCTTCATCTGACAAGATGTCACCAAACATGTTGCCTGTTACAACGACATCGAATTTCTTGGGCTCTTTGACGAGTTGCATGGCCGCGTTGTCTACGTACATGTGGTCAAGCGCCACATCGGGGTACTCTTTGCCAATGCGGCTCACCACATCACGCCAGAGTTGGAAGGTCTCCAGTACATTGGACTTGTCCACGCTGGTCACGCGTTTGGATCTTTTTTGTGCGGCCTGAAAAGCCACGTGTGCAATGCGCTCAATTTCGGGAACGCTGTAGCGCATGGTGTCAAACGCTTCCTCACTCCCAGGGAAGTGTCCATCGCTTGCGATTCTCTTGCCCCTGGGTTGACCAAAGTAGATGTCACCGGTGAGTTCGCGAATGATCAAGATGTCCAGACCCGAGACGATCTCAGGCTTCAAGCTGGAGGCGCCAACGAGCTCGGGGTAGCAAATCGCGGGTCTGAAGTTGGCAAAGAGGCCAAAGTGTTTTCTCAGACCCAAAATGGCTTGCTCAGGCCTCAAAGGGCGGTCCAGTGTGTCGTACTTCCAGTCGCCCACGGCGCCAAACAAAATTGCTTGGGAGTTTTGTGCCAAGTCGATGGTGCTCTGGGGCAAGGGGTGACCGCTCAAGTCGTAGGCTGTGCCCCCAACAGGGGCCTCTTGCATGTCAAAGCTCAGCGGTAAAACTCGAAGAACTTTGACCGCTTCTTGAACAATTTCTTGGCCAATGCCGTCGCCGGGGAGAACTGCAATTTTGATCATTTTAGGAATTTGCGTTGATTGAAACGGTGTGGGCAAGCCAAGGGCGCGAGGCCAAGCGTTGGGCCTCGAAGTCACGGATTTTTTGTGAATGTTGAAGCGTCAGTCCAATGTCATCCAAACCGTTGAGCAAGCAGTGACGGCGAAAGGCTTGGACTTCAAACGCAATTTCTTCGCCTTGGGGTTTGATCACCACTTGGCGCTCCAAATCAATGGTCAATTGATAGCCCACAAAGCCTTGAACCTCTGCAAACAATTGGTCAATGGTGCTCTCTGGCAAGACGATGGGGAGCAAGCCATTTTTAAAGCAGTTGTTGAAGAAAATGTCTGCGTAGCTGGGAGCCAAAATGGCCCTGAAGCCAAATTGATCAATTGCCCAAGGCGCGTGCTCACGCGAAGAGCCGCAGCCGAAATTCTTTCTGGCGAGCAAAATGGAGGCGCCCGAATATCGCTTCTGATTCAAGACAAAGTCTGGATTGATGCGTCGAGAATTGGGGTCTTGACCGGGATAGCCCGCGTCAAGGTAGCGCCACTCGTCGAATAAATTGGGTCCAAAGCCCGTTTTTTTGATGGACTTGAGAAACTGCTTGGGGATGATGGCATCCGTGTCCACGTTCTCACGGTCCATGGGGGCCACCAAGCCTTTGTGAAGGTTGAATTTTTGCATGTTGCGCCCTTTTAAGAGATGTACTGACGCACGTCCACGAAGTGTCCGTGTATCGCGGCTGCTGCGGCCATGGCGGGAGAGACCAAGTGGGTGCGTCCACCCGCACCTTGGCGTCCTTCAAAGTTTCGGTTGCTGGTGGAGGCACAGCGCTCACCTGGCTCCAAGCGGTCTGCATTCATGGCCAAGCACATGGAGCAACCAGGCTCACGCCACTCAAATCCAGCGGCCTTGAAAATTTGGTCCAAGCCTTCTTTCTCTGCTTGTTCTTTGACCAAGCCAGATCCGGGCACCACGAGCGCCAATTTGATGTTTTTGGCAACTTTTTGGCCGATGTGTTTGACCACTTGAGCGGCCTCTCGCAAGTCCTCAATGCGGCTGTTGGTGCAAGAGCCAATGAAGACCTTGTCCACGTGGATGTCGTTCATGGGCTTTTTGGGCTCAAGGCCCATGTAGACCAAAGCGCGTTCAATGGCCGCGCGTTTGTTGGCGTCTTTCTCGCGGTCTGGGTCGGGCACATGGCCTGTGATGTCAAGCACCATTTCTGGTGAGGTGCCCCAAGTGACTTGGGGCAAAATTTGCGAGGCGTCGAGTTCGACCACAGTGTCAAAGTGTGCGTCTGGATCTGAGTGCAAGTTGCTCCACTCTTTGGTGGCCATGGCCCATTCCACGCCCGTAGGGGCGAGGAGTCGACCTTTGACGTACTCAATGGTTTTTTCATCAACCGCCACCAAGCCCGCTCTGGCGCCCGCTTCAATGGCCATGTTGCAAACGGTCATGCGTCCTTCCATGGAGAGCGCGCGAATGGCGTCTCCTGCAAACTCGATGGTGTGTCCTGTGCCACCCGCGGTTCCAATTTTGCCAATGATGGCCAGCACGATGTCTTTGCCTGTGCATCCCTTGGGGAGCGCGCCATTGACTTTGATGAGCATGTTCTTGGCTTTTTTGGCAAGCAAAGTTTGCGTGGCCATCACGTGCTCAACTTCGCTTGTGCCAATGCCGTGGGCCAAAGCGCCAAATGCACCCATGGTGGATGTGTGCGAGTCACCGCAGACGATGGTCATGCCTGGCAATGTGGCACCATTCTCTGGGCCAATGACGTGACAAATGCCTTGGCGCTTGTGCAAAAAGGGGAAAAAAGCAGCAGCACCCGACTCTTTGATGTTTTGATCCAAGGTCGTGACTTGTTCTTTGCTGATGGGGTCGGTGATGCCGTCGTAACCCAGCTCCCAACCGGTGGTGGGGGTGTTGTGGTCGGCGGTGGCCACAATGGAGCTCACACGCCAAACCTTGCGCCCAGCTTGTCTCAATCCTTCAAAGGCTTGGGGGCTCGTGACTTCGTGAACAATGTGGCGGTCAATGTAGAGAACGGCCGTGCCGTCCTCTTCGGTGTGAACAACGTGTTCATCCCAAATCTTGTCGTAGAGAGTGCGTCCCATGGTGGTGTGTCTTGCTCAATGGATAAAGGTACCATTTTAGGGCATGCCAGAGGTGTTTTCTGAAAAAACAGGCCAAGACCTCTGAACTCTAGAGGGTGAATACCAATTCAAGTCTTGTGTGCGTCGTCGAATTGCGCAATCAGTTTGGGCTCCAAAATCCTGGCGCGAGGATCGACGTAGTAGCCGCCAAACTCTGTGTACTTGAGCACCAATCGAGCGCATTGCTGGCAGGCAAAGAGTTGGCTGCGGTTGAGGGGGAAGAACTCTACGGCAAAGGGGGCTTCTTCGGAGTCGTATCGCGTACCTTGGGGGTGGTATTCCTCAAACGTGGGATCCGAGACCAAGGGGTCTTGAAGGTTGGCCACGAGTTTCATGGAGGACTTGGGCCAATCTGATTCAGACAGGCTGCTCCAGCCTTTGCATCTTTTCAAAGGGCACTCGCAGCTTTGGGTGGGCGCAGGATGCTGCTCGGCAAGTTCTTTGAGCGCTTTGGAGCTTTCGATGAGGACCGTTTGTGCTTGAGCGTTTGTGTTCATGGACTCTCCTCTTCAGGCAAGCGTTTTCATTTTAGAAAACAATTGATTCTTGCCAGTTGATTTGGACGCAAAAAAAAGGAGGAGATTTGCATCTCCCCCCTTTTTTAAGTTTTGAAAAATGCGTTGAATCAGCGCTTGGCAATGGGGTGCACATCGCGGCGTGGTGAGCCGGTGAAGAGCTGTCTTGGACGGCCAATTTTGTACTCAGGATCGGCAATCATTTCGTTCAACTGAGCAATCCAACCCACTGTTCTGGCCAGTGCAAAGATGCCGGTGAACATGTTCACTGGAATGCCAATGGCGCGTTGCACGATGCCAGAGTAGAAGTCAACGTTGGGGTAGAGTTTGCGAGAAACGAAGTAGTCGTCCTCAAGCGCGATTTTCTCCAATGTTTTTGCCAACTTGAAGAGCGGATCGTTCTCAAGGCCCAATTCCTGGAGCACTTCATCACAGGTCTCTTGCATCAATTTGGCCCTGGGGTCATAGTTTTTATAAACACGGTGACCAAAGCCCATCAATTTAACAGTGGAGTTTTTGTCTTTGACTTGAGAGATGAATTCGCCAATTTTCTCAACACCACCGTTGGCTTGAATGTGGCCCAACATGTTCAAGCATGCTTCGTTGGCTCCTCCGTGTGCAGGGCCCCAAAGGCAAGCCACACCAGCTGCAATGGCAGCAAAAGGATTGGTGCCAGATGAGCCGCACAAACGAACGGTTGAGGTTGAGGCATTTTGTTCGTGATCGGCGTGGAGGATGAAAATACGGTCCAAGGCGCGCTCGAGCACGGGGTTGACCTTGTATTCTTCGCAAGGGTTGCCAAACATCATGCGCAGGAAGTTTCCTGCATAGCTCAGGTCGTTCCTGGGGTACATGAAGGGTTGGCCAATGCTGTATTTGTAGGCCATGGCCACCAACGTGGGCATCTTGGCGATCAAACGAATGGCAGAGATTTCACGGTGCTCTGGGTTGTTGATGTCTGTGCTGTCGTGATAGAAGGCAGAGAGTGCACCCACCAATCCAGTCATCACAGCCATGGGGTGTGCATCTCTTCTAAAGCCACGCAAGAAAAAGTGCATTTGCTCGTTGACCATGGTGTGCTGGGTCACGAGATGGGTGTATTCAGCCTTTTGTTGGGCGTTGGGCAATTCACCTTTGGTGAGCAAGTAACAGGTCTCAAGGTAATTGCACTCTGTGGCCAACTGCTCAATGGGGTAGCCGCGATAGAGCAACTCACCTTTGTCGCCATCGATGTAGGTGATGCCCGACTCGGTGGAGGCTGTCGACAAAAAGCCTGGATCGTAAGTGAACAAGCCAGTTTGACCATAGAGTTTGCGAATGTCCACCACATCTGGGCCGATGGAGCCAGAGTAGACCGGCATCTCAAAGCTAGGCGCGCCGTTGGAGAAAGAGATGGTGGCCTTGTAATTGGCGAGGTTCATGGTCAGGGCTCCTTAAAAATTGATCAACGAATAGAAGGGTTAACAAGTGAGGGGGGTGGAGGCGCTGGGCTCAAGGGTACTCATTCTGAGTTGAGCCAAAACAGCTCTCCTGTCCTCACTGTCGAGTGAGGCTGGAAGGTCGTTTCTTTGCAAAAGCAAATCCATTAAATCATTGTCTGAGAGGTCCATTAAATCATAAAGCGCTTTGGCCTCTTTGACGGTGAGACCGTTTGTAAAGCGCTTGAAGTAAGCCTCAATTTTCAGATCGTTTTCAAGCAAACCTCTGCGACAGCGCCAACGAAGTTTGCTCAGCTCCCTCTCGCCCAAGAGCGACTCAGGCTCGAGACCGAGCAAAAAGTCATCGTTGATAAAGAGGGCTTCGTTGGGCATGGGAGGCTGGGCTTGACGAAACGATTAGACCGCTCTGCGCACCATCAGCTCTTTGATCTTGCCGATGGCTTGTGTTGGATTGAGTCCCTTGGGGCATACGTCAACACAGTTCATGATGGTGTGGCATCTGAAGAGGCGATAAGGGTCTTCCAAATTGTCGAGTCGACCTGCAGTGTCTTGATCTCTGCTGTCTGCGATGAAGCGATAAGCTTGCAGCAAGCCCGCAGGGCCCACAAATTTATCGGGGTTCCACCAAAAAGAGGGGCAGCTCGTTGAGCAGCTCGCGCACAAAATACACTCGTACAAACCATTGAGCTCATCGCGCTCCTCGGGGGACTGCAAGCGCTCTTTCTCTGGCGCTTGGGTCTCGTTCACGAGGTAGGGCTTGATGGAGTGGTATTGTTTGAAGAACTGTGTCATGTCAACGATCAAATCGCGAATGACGGGCAAGCCTGGCAAGGGTTTGAGAACAATGGTCTCAGGCAAGCTGAGCATGTTGGTCAAACAAGCGAGTCCATTTTTACCGTTGATGTTCATGGCGTCTGAGCCGCAAACGCCTTCACGGCATGAACGTCTAAAGGAGATGGATGGATCCACTTGCTTTAATTTCATCAGCACATCAAGCAACATTCTCTCGTGACCAGTGAGTTCGATCTCAATGGTTTGCATGTAGGGCTTGGTGTCCTTATCGGGATCGTAGCGATAGATTTTGAAAGTTCTTTTAAGCATGAATTACTCCGATGAGAAACAGATATTAGAAGGTTCTGACTTTGAGCTCAATGCTCTCGACCGTGAGTGGCTTCATGTTCACGGGTTTGTAGCTCAAGCGTGAGCCTTCGCTGTACCACAGGGTGTGTTTGAGCCATTCTTCGTCGTTGCGTCCGTTGGGGTGAGCGGGTGTGTCACCGTAATCATCCACGGTGTGTGCGCCACGGCTTTCGTGGCGAGCAGCAGCAGAGACCATGGTCGCTTGTGCGGCTTCAATCAAATTGTCGACCTCCAAGGCCTCGATGCGAGCGGTGTTGAAGACTTTGGATTTGTCTTTGAGACCAATGTGGTTGACGCGTTCTCTGAGGGCTGCGATTTTCTCAACACCTTCGTCCATGACGGCTTGAGTTCTGAACACACCAGCATGTTGTTGCATGGCTTGGCGCAAATCGTCGGCCACCACTTGTGCGTATTCGCCGTTGGCTTGACTCTCAAGGCGAGCCAAGCGAGACAAGGTGAGGTCTGCAAAATCTTTGGGCAAAGGTTTGTGGGCTTTGTTTTTCAAATTGAAGTCCACAATGTGGTTGCCCGCTGCGCGTCCAAACACCAACAAATCCAAGAGTGAGTTGGTGCCCAAGCGGTTTGCACCGTGCACAGACACACAAGAGCATTCGCCCACAGCATACAAGCCATTGATGGCTGAGGAGTGCGAGGACTGTGTTTGCTCAACCACTTGTCCATAAATGTTGGTGGGAATACCACCCATTTGGTAGTGAATGGTGGGAACCACTGGGATGGGTGTCTTGGAGACATCAACGTTGGCAAAGTTCAGTCCAATTTCATAGACCGAGGGCAAGCGTTTCATGATGGTGTCTGCGCCCAAGTGATCGAGCTTTAAGAGCACGTAATCTTTGTTGGGTCCGCAGCCGCGTCCTTCCTTGATCTCTTGGTCCATGGAGCGAGAGACAAAGTCTCTGGGGGCCAAGTCTTTCAATGTGGGCGCATAGCGCTCCATGAATCTTTCGCCTTCAGAGTTGAGCAAAATCGCGCCTTCGCCGCGGCAGCCTTCGGTGAGCAACACGCCGGCACCCGCCACGCCTGTTGGGTGGAATTGCCAAAACTCCATGTCTTCCAGCGCAATGCCTGCTCTGGCGGCCATGCCCAAGCCGTCTCCAGTGTTGATGAAGGCGTTGGTTGAGGCTTGGAAAATACGGCCTGCACCACCGGTTGCAAGCAACACGGTTTTGGCTTCTAAGGCGTAAATTTCGCCCGTTTCCATCTCAATGGCTGTGACGCCAACGGCGTCGCCTTCGTGGTCACGAATGATGTCCAAAGCCATCCATTCGACAAAGAAACTTGTCTTGGCTTTGACGTTTTGTTGGTACAGGGTGTGGAGCATGGCGTGACCAGTGCGGTCAGCTGCTGCGCACGCCCTTTGGACTGGCTTTTCGCCGTAGTTGGCTGTGTGACCACCAAAGGGGCGCTGATAAATGGTGCCGTCTGGATTTCTGTCAAAAGGCATGCCCATGTGTTCCAGGTCATAGACCACTTTGGGTGCTTCACGGCACATGAACTCGATGGCATCTTGGTCGCCAAGCCAGTCAGAGCCTTTGACCGTGTCGTAGAAGTGATAGTGCCAATTGTCCTCAGACATGTTGCCCAAAGAGGCGCCAATGCCACCTTGAGCCGCCACAGTGTGTGAGCGAGTGGGGAAGACTTTTGAGAGAACAGCAACGTTCAGACCCGCACGGGCCAACTGCAAGGACGCACGCATGCCTGAGCCGCCTGCGCCCACGATGACAACGTCAAATTTTCTGCGAGCGATTTGATGTGAAGTGGTCATGACTTAGAGTCTCCAAAGAACTTGAATTGCCCAGCCAGCGCAACCAACGAGCCAAACCAGGGTGAAAATTTGTAACAGCAAACGAATGCCAACGGGCTTGATGTAATCCATCCAAATGTCTCTCATGCCAACCCAGGCGTGATAGGCCAAGGACAAAATAACGGTGAACGTCAAAGTCTTCATCCACTCGGCATTGAAGATAGAGGCCCACTTGTCATAGCCCATGTCGCCGCTTGTGAAAATGATTTGAAGCAGCAGCACGAGTGTGAACAGCGCCATCAAGGCCGCGGTCACGCGCTGTGCCAACCAATCTTTCAATCCGTAGTGAGCGCCTACGACGACGCGTTTTGATCCGTAATTAACTGACATGTTGATTGAACTCCTGAAATCTGTTTGTGAGCGAGTGTTGTTTGAGCAATGGGTTTGATGGACTCAATACAAGCCAAATAATTTGGCACCCAAGCCAATGGTGAGGATCCAACTGATGGCGAGTGTCACGATGGCAGAGGACTTGCCAAACTCTTTGCTCACGGCATGATGGGTGTCCATGTACAAGTGTCTAACACCTGCGCTCAAATGATGCAAATAAGCCCAAATCAAAGCCAAAACGACCAATTTGACGAACCAAGCAGGGCAAAATCCAATGCCCACGATGAAGGCTGAGCTAAAGCGGGTGAAGGAAATCTCTGACGATAAGCTCGTGTCAAAGAGCCAAATGATGAAAGGCAAGAGTAAAAACATCATGGCGCCAGAGGCGCGGTGCAAAATCGACACCCATCCTGCCAAAGGCAAACGGTAGGTCGTCAGGTCTTTGAACGCGTTGATGTTTCTGAATTCTGGGCGTTTTTTGTGGATCTCGGTCATAAAAACTCTTTCATGGTGAGGAAGGTGATTGCGTCCTTCGAACATCAAAATTCTATTGCAATGCAACAAGTATCGATGAAAGAAGGATCATAAGTTAAAAAAAGGTCTTTCAAAAAGGGGTTGTGTATTTAAGTACTAGTTCAATTCATTTTTGTAGTGATGGTGATCTGTTCGGTAAAGGGCGCGACGGATTTCCATGGGCACGTCTTGGTAAGTGAAGGAGGTTCTCTCAACGCTTAGCAAGGGAATATTGGGTTCAATGTTGAGCAGTTGGCACACCTCTTGGGTGGGCATGGTGGCTCTGATTTGCTCTTGGGCTCGCACCATTCGCACACCGTATTTTGTCTCGAACAATGCGTAGGTTGGACCCTGATGGTGTTGGAGTTCTTGTGCGCTCAGTCCCACAAATGCGTCTCCTGGCAGGCACAGGTCCTCCAAAATGGTGGGCAAGGAGGCAAAGGACAGTATGCGTCGAATGTGCCAAACCTTGGAGTCTGGTTTGAGTTGGAGCGCTTGTGCATCTGAGGGGCTGGGCGAGGAGAGCTTGCACCAGAGGATTTCTCGCTTGGCTGGGCCAATGTATTGAGGCTTTTCTGGGTTGGCCACGAGTTTCAAAAAACGGTATTGCGCGCCGTGCTCTGAATGGGTGGCCACATAAGTGCCTTTGCCTTGTTTGCGTACCAGTAAGTTTTCTTGGGAGAGCTCATCTATGGCTTTTCTGACCGTGCCTTGGCTGACTTGAAAGCGTTGGGCGAGCTCCATCTCACTTGGGATCATCTCCCCTGGCCTCCAGTCTCCCTTTTCCAGCCCCTTCAAGAGCAAACTCTTGATTTGCTGGTAAAGCGGGCTAAAAAGAGGCACCTTGTCACCCAAAGAAACAACTTGTGAATCGTTGGGCTCGAGAGGGGCAGAACTGGCGGCGCGATCTTGCATGAAAGACAGGGGAACAAACAAGGTTTGGAAATCTAAGTGTCGCTATTGTAATCTGCATTAACATGTCTTTTATAAGACATAAGAGGCTCATTTCTTGGCCTTTCGGAGTTACACTAGTTGGTCAATTTCAATAAACCATCATTTTTTCATTCATACACATTCATTGAGGGAGTTTTCCATGAGTAAAAAGCCTGTTCGCGTTGCAGTCACAGGGGCAGCTGGGCAAATTGGATATGCATTGTTGTTCAGAATTGCATCGGGTCAGATGTTGGGCGCTGATCAGCCCGTGATCCTGCAACTCTTGGAAATTCCTGATGAGAAAGCCCAAAAAGCGCTCAAGGGCGTGATGATGGAACTTGAGGACTGCGCATTCCCATTGCTTGCTGACATGCATGCTTACTCTGACCCCAAAGAAGCATTCAAAGACACAGATTACGCTTTGTTGGTGGGTGCAAGACCTCGCGGTCCTGGTATGGAGCGCGCTGATTTGTTGGCCGCCAATGCACAAATTTTCACAGCACAGGGCAAGGCTTTGAATGCCTCAGCCAGTCGCGATGTTCGCGTCTTGGTGGTGGGCAATCCAGCCAACACCAATGCCTACATTGCAATGAAGAGCGCTCCAGATTTGAAGCGTGAGAACTTCACTGCCATGCTGCGTTTGGATCACAACCGTGCGGCCAGCCAAATTGCTGCCAAAACAGGTCACGCAGTTGCTGACTTGGAAAAACTTTGTGTTTGGGGCAACCACTCTCCCACAATGTACGCAGACTACCGCTTTGCAACCATTGGTGGAGCCTCTGTGAAGGACATGATCAATGACCAAGAATGGAATGCAAACGTTTTCTTGCCAACTGTAGGCAAGCGCGGTGCGGCCATCATTGACGCACGTGGTTTGTCCTCAGCTGCCTCTGCTGCAAATGCAGCCATTGATCACATGCACGACTGGGCACTTGGCACCAACGGCCATTGGGTCACCATGGGTATTCCTTCCAATGGTTGGTATGGCATTCCCAAAGACGTGATGTTTGGCTTTCCCGTCACTTGCGAAGGTGGACAGTATCACGTGGTTGAGGGTTTGCCCATCGATGCGTTCAGTCAAACTTGCATTGACAAAACACTCAAAGAATTGACAGACGAGCAAGCCGGTGTTGCTCACCTGATCTAAACATCAATCCTGCGTTCCAAGGGGCGCACAAGGAGAGTCACTCAGTGAGCGAAATTCATCCACGGCAAGTCTTGCTCGGGCCTCAAGCGGCCAGGCAAGCCTTGCCTGTGTGTGATCACTACAGTGGTGTAGAAGCTCGGATGAAAAAAAGCCTGCTCTTGCAGGCCCAAATGACCGAGGAGCTCGGCACCTGTGTCTTCGATGTCACGCTCGATTGCGAGGACGGAGCGCCTGTTGGGCTGGAGAAGGATCACGCACAACGGGTTGCTGCTTTGGTTTTGGAGAGCGCTCAAGATGCACGGGTTTCGGTGAGAGTGCACGCCGTGGACCATGCTCATTTTGAGGAAGACCTTCGCATCATTGTGGGTCAAGCGGGCGCAAAGCTCAGACACGTGATGATTCCCAAAGTGGAGTCGCTCCAAGATGTGGACAAAGCACACAGCTTGATCAGCGAGTTGGGTTTCAAGGACCTGGCCATTCACGCCTTGATCGAGTCACCCAAAGCCATTGAACACGCTTTTGAAATTGCATCTCATCCCAGCGTTCAATCGCTGAGTTTTGGGCTCATGGATTTTGTGTCCTCACACGCAGGTGCTATTCCTTCTTGGGCCATGACCGGTGAGGGGCAGTTCAAGCACCCCTTGGTGCTTCGCGCCAAGCTAATGCTCTCCAGTGCATGTCATGCTCATGCTAAAACGCCCTCGCATTGTGTGGTGACCGAGATCGAAGACACGAGTGCTTTGAAGCGCTGGGCCCAAGAGGCCTCTCAATCCCTGGGCTACACCCGCATGTGGAGCATTCACCCCGATCAAATCCGTCCCATCGTCGAGGCATTTTCACCCTCTGAAGTCGAGGTGGCACAAGCCAGCGAGATCATATTGAGCGCGGCGGCTGCAAATTGGGGTCCTATTCGATTCGAGGGGCACTTGCACGACCGTGCAAGCTATCGTTTCTTTTGGCAAGTTTTAGAAAGAGCTCATGCCACGGGAAAAGCTTTGGATCAAAAAGTGCAAAGTTGGTTTGTCCACGAAAGCGAGGTCGCTGCATGAGCCCATGGATAAATTCTTTTTTCAATGGAGTCTTGCCTAAGCCCTTCAATTCTTCACTGGGCACGGTCCTTTTGTTTTTCGTGGCTTGGTCTTGGTTGCAAGCGGGCTTTGCTCAAACTCAAAGCCTCAAAGAGAGTCAAACGGTCTCACGCCCACAAGTCGCTCAAGCGATCAAGACGCACACCCAGGTCAACAAGTCTTCACAGCATGCTCAGCATGCGTTGCCCAAACCCGTTCCTGCAACCCCCATTGAGGAGCCTGTTGCACCTGAGCTCAGTCCAGAGTTGATGGCCATCTCCGAACAAGTGCAATGGGGTCGCATGCCTTGTGAGTTGGGTCAGTCAGTGACGCTTAATCCAGTTGCCAATGCTCCAGGACAATTTACTTTGTTCTTCAAGAGCAACCGCTACGCATTGAGCCCTACGCTTTCGCACACTGGTGCAATCCGGCTTGAAGATGCAAAGCAAGGAGCCGTTTGGATTCAATTGGCCAACAAGTCCATGCTCTTTAACACGCGACTTGGACAAAGAATGGTCGATGAATGCAAGAGCAAAGAACAAGAACAAGTTGCAATCCGCCAGCGCAACTCACCGCCAGTGCAACTCTTGAGCGCAGTCAATGGCGCAGATGAACAGCGCTGAACCTTTTTCAAAACACCCCATCATTCACTCTCAATTTCAACAGGAGAATTTTCAAATGCTAAAAGCCTATCAAGAACATGTCAACGAAAGAAAAGCGCTTGGGATTCCACCCTTGCCTTTATCGGCTGAGCAAACAGCATCTTTGGTCGAGCTCTTCAAAGCTCCCCCAAAAGGCGAGGAAGCCCATTTGGTGGAGTTGCTCACACACCGCGTGCCTGCTGGTGTGGACGATGCAGCCAAAGTCAAAGCCTCTTACTTGGCTGCAGTGGCTCACGGCAAAGAGACCACGCCTTTGCTCACACGCGTGCACGCAACCAAATTGCTGGGCACCATGCTTGGTGGCTACAACTTGACGCCTTTGATTGACTTGCTCGACGATTCAGACAAGTCAGTGGCGCAAGAGGCCGCAGAGGGCCTCAAAGTCACATTGCTCATGTTTGATCAATTCCACGACGTGAAAGAAAAAGCCGACAAGGGCAATACCTTTGCCAAAGAGGTGATGAAGTCATGGGCCGAAGGTGAGTGGTTCACACGTCACCCCGAAGTGCCACAAAGCATCACACTCTCTGTGTTCAAGGTGACGGGCGAGACCAACACCGATGACCTCTCTCCAGCCCCCGACGCGTGGAGTCGTCCTGACATTCCATTGCACGCTTTGGCCATGCTCAAAAACAAACGAGATGGCATCACCCCTGAGGAAGACGGCAAGCGCGGTCCCATCAAGTTCATCGAGGACTTGAGAGCCAAAGGTCATTTGGTCGCTTATGTGGGTGATGTGGTGGGAACAGGATCGAGCCGCAAATCTGCGACCAACTCAGTGCTTTGGTTCACGGGTGAAGACATTCCTTATGTGCCCAATAAGCGCTTTGGTGGCGTGTGTTTGGGCAACAACATTGCACCTATTTTCTACAACACCATGGAGGATGCTGGAGCATTGCCCATCGAGTTGGATGTGAGTCAAATGCACATGGGAGATGTGATTGAGCTCAGACCCTACGAAGGCAAGGCGCTCAAGGACGGCAAAGTGATTGCTGAGTTCACCATCAAGAGTGAGGTGCTCTTTGATGAAGTGAGAGCGGGTGGACGCATTCCCTTGATCATTGGTCGCGCACTGACTGGCAAAGCACGTGAAGCACTGGGACTTCCCTCATCCACACTCTTTAGAACTTTTGCCACGCCTGCTGCCAAGAAAACAGGCTTCACATTGGCTCAAAAAATGGTCGGTCGTGCATGTGGTTTGCCAGAAGGTCAAGGCGTATTGCCCGGTACTTACTGTGAACCCAAGATGACTTCCGTGGGCTCACAAGACACCACAGGTCCCATGACCAGGGACGAATTGAAAGACTTGGCTTGCCTAGGATTCTCTTCAGATTTGGTGATGCAGTCCTTTTGCCACACCGCAGCTTACCCCAAGCCCATCGATGTGAAGATGCACCACGAATTGCCTGACTTCATGAGCAACAGGGGTGGAATTTCTTTGAAGCCTGGAGACGGCATCATTCACTCTTGGCTCAACCGCATGCTCTTGCCCGATACAGTGGGTACAGGAGGAGATTCACACACACGTTTCCCCATTGGCATCAGCTTTCCAGCGGGTTCCGGTTTGGTCGCTTTTGCGGCTGCAACGGGTGTGATGCCTCTGGACATGCCTGAGTCTGTGCTCGTTCGCTTCAAAGGCAAGATGCAGCCCGGTGTCACGCTCAGAGATTTGGTGCACGCCATTCCTTTGTATGCCATCAAGCAAGGTCTTTTGACCGTTGAGAAGCAGGGCAAGAAGAATATTTTCTCTGGCCGCATTTTGGAAATCGAAGGCTTGTCCGAGCTGAAGGTGGAGCAAGCGTTTGAGTTGTCCGATGCCTCTGCTGAGCGCTCAGCCGCTGGTTGCACAGTGCACTTGGACAAAGCGCCTGTGATCGAGTATTTGCACAGCAACATCGTGCTCTTGAAGAACATGATCGCTCAGGGTTACCAAGACGCGCGCTCCATTGAGCGTCGCATCAAGGCCATGGAAGCTTGGCTTGAAAAACCCAATCTTTTGCAAGCTGACAAAGACGCGGAATACGCTGCTGTCATTGAAATCGATTTGGCCGAAATTGTGGAGCCTATTGTTTGCTGCCCCAACGATCCAGATGATGCCAAGACGCTTTCCGATGTGGCTGGCTCCAAAATCGACGAGGTCTTCATTGGTTCATGCATGACCAACATTGGACACTTCAGGGCCGCTTCCAAGTTGCTCGAAGGCAAGAGGGATATTCCCGTTAAGCTTTGGATGGCTCCTCCAACCAAAATGGATGCAGAGCAATTGAGCGAAGAGGGTCACTACGGCGTGTTTGGCAATGCAGGTGCTCGCATGGAGATGCCCGGATGCTCTTTGTGCATGGGCAATCAAGCTCAGGTCAAGGAAGGTGCCACCGTGATGTCAACCAGCACGCGCAACTTCCCCAACCGTTTGGGCAAGAACACCTTTGTGTATTTGGGCTCTGCTGAGTTGGCGGCCATTTGCTCAAAATTGGGTCGAATCCCAACTCGCGAAGAGTATTTGACGGACATTGGTGTGATCAACTCCAAGGGAGCCGAAATTTACAAGTACTTGAATTTTGACCAGATCGAGAGCTATCAAAAAGTAGCAGCAAAGGTCTGATTTTGGGCTATGTGCTACGGGGCTTACAAAGCCCCTGAGTCTCAAAGCTTGCTCGAATAAGGCCTTGCACTCAAAAGGGTCTGCACCACGAAAGTGATGCAGACCCTTTTTTCACGCTTTTTTATTCAACTCAAGAATCTTACCCAAGAGTTCGTAGGGGAAGTTGTACTTCTTGTCCTCAATGGACCAGTCGATGATGGGGTCGTTGACGATGGGGAAGTCGTCGTTCACAAAATTCATGTGCACACCAGGGTATTTTCGAGTTGAAATCGATTGTGTTGACTCATCAAGCAATTCATAGTTCAACATCAAAAAAGCCTTGAATTTTTCGATGTTTGCCATTCGACCTTCCGCATGGCAAGCAAACAAGCTGGCTCGGTAGGTGATGAGTCCAGTGATGCTGTGCGCTTTGGAGAGCGATCGGATCTTGTGAACGTGATTGATCAACTCAATTTCGTTGAGATCACTGGGGCACCTGAAGACACTCTGAGATTTGAATAGACTCATGAGCGACCCTCCAATCGGATGGCCTCTGGATGGATCAATGTGGGCTTTTTGAAGTAATCAATCCCCACTTTTTGATTGACACAGTCTTTCATGAAGAGTGTCGTCTCAGAGTAGACCAAGTTCCTTTGATTGTCGATGGTGATCAAGTGGTAGCTGTCGTCCAAGTAGATGAACTCTTTCTTCTTGGAGTTGATTTTGTTGAACATTTCCTCAGCACCTTTGAGGCTGCAAATTTCATCCTCAATGGCATGGATGGCCAAGACCGGACAGTGCACCGAGTCGATGTACTTTTTGGTTTGGTTGATGAGTTTCAACCCCTCTTGAATTTTGTTGAGCGGAATGGAGTTGCCCCCGATTTCAGCGTATTTTTTTCGCAGCAAAGCGTGTCGCATTTTGGATCTGATTTCAGCATTCTTGACGCCAAAGGGGTGCTCTTCAGGAAAATCAATGTCAAGCCGAATGGGAAGAAAGTTGAGCAGGGGCAAGAACACCTGGTACCAAGGTACAGCCCATCCTTGATAGTCCATGCAAGAGGCCAGCAAGGCGATGGAGTTGACGTCATCAAAGTGTTGGGCCAACGCCAGCGTCAAAGTTGCTCCCATGGAGAGTCCGCACACCGAGACCGTGTCGCATTCTTGTTTCAAGTTGAGGTAAGCCTCAAAGCATGAGTCCAGCCACTGGGTATAGGGCGTGCACTCCGTCTCAAAACAGTAGCCATGGATGTTGGGTGCAAAGACGGTGAACCCTTCAAGGTGAAGTCGCTGAGCCAAGCGTGAGACTTCAAGATTGCTGCCCGATAGACCGTGCAAGAGCAGCACGCCGTGTGCTCCAGATTTGAGGTCGATGTGGCTTTGGGTTATCATGTTTTTATGTTACTACACAATGCCTCTGAGTGGTCCAAGTCAAAGCCTCTGTGGCTGGCCGTGCTCTCTTGCTTTGCTTTGACTGCACTGGCCGTAGGCTTTCGAATGCTCATCCACGAGATGGTTCAGCCCAACTTGCCTTTTCAGTTGTTCTACATCTCCGTGATCGTGAGTGCTTTTTATTTTGGTTGGGTCTACGGGTTGCTCTCAGCCATCTTGGGCACATTCGCCGGTTTCTTTTTCTTCATCAAGCCTTACTACTCCTTTGCGATCCCTTCAGAGTCCGATCTGTACGTGATTGCTGTCAACTTGTCCACCATGATGATGTGTGTCATCATGATTGAATATTTGCAGCGCTCAGGCTATGTGGCCTCCATTTTGCTCAAGGCGAGCAACACCAATTACAAGTTGTACGTGAGGTCAGAGAATCACTTGCTCAATTTGAAGAGGGAGGTCTCTCAGTACGAAAAGCTCATCGCGCTCATGACCACAAGTGAGGACCTGCCCATCCTTTGGGCCAATCCCTTTGAAATCCTTTGCTACTTCGAGAGTGGTCTTGAACTTATCCCGGGCTCAGTCAGGCAAGAGGCTCAGGGGACTTTTCTCAATTTGTTCTCACACAAACAACAACCTGCGGTTTTGGGCTATTTGAATCTGTGTCTAGAAGCAGGCTCTGACGTTGAGTTTTCATTCAATTGGCCCTTCTCCGAAGGAAGCGGTGAGCTTGTCTTGGGACGCTTGTCCCCGATTCAAATCGATGGCAATAAATCGATGGTGTTTTCCATTTCACCCCAGGCCCATTTGCAGAGCCCTGATTCGGTGGGTGCGCCACTGCAAGAGGCTTGAACGCAATGCCAAAGAGCTGGATGAAGATCAGTCCTTCACCAAGGTCCAAGATCAGTTGCTGAGTCGGCGCTCTTGGATGAAAGTGGAGGGTGTTTCATGACCCTCCAAGAAGCTTACATCAGCAAATGCTCTCCCGCATTGTCGCCGCCCAAAATGACGTAATTGACTTTGCGAATGTCGTTGAGCTTGACGCCTCCTGCATAAGAGATGGAGCTTTGAACGTCCTCTTGCATTTCCCTTAAGGTGTCAGCCAGTTTGCCCTTGATGGGCTCCAAAATGCGTTTGCCCTCAACGTGCTTGTATTCGCCTTTGTTGAAATCACTCGCTGAGCCGTAGTACTCTTTGTAGCGCACACCGTTTTGTTCAACAGTTTGTCCTGGGCTCTCTTCGTGACCCGCCAGCATGGAGCCAATCATGACAAAGGTTGCGCCAAAGCGAATGCTCTTGGCGATGTCGCCGTGTTCTCGGATTCCGCCATCTGCAATGATGGGCTTGGTGGCCACACGCGCACACCACTTGAGTGCGGAGAGTTGCCATCCACCCGTACCAAACCCAGTTTTGAGTTTGGTGATGCAAACCTTGCCTGGGCCAATGCCCACCTTGGTGGCATCGGCGCCCCAATTTTCAAGGTCAATGACCGCTTCAGGTGTGCCCACATTGCCCGCGATGACAAATGTGTTGGGCAGCTTGCTTTTTAAATAGCCGATCATTTTTTGTACGCTGTCGGCATGTCCGTGAGCAATGTCGATGGTCACATAATCGGGGGTCAAGCCTTCTTTGGCGAGTTGATCAACGGTGGCGTGATCGGCCGCTTTGACGCCCAAAGAAATGGATGAAAAAAGGCCCAAATTCTGCATGCGGCGAACAAAGGCCACATTGTCCAGGTCAAAGCGATGCATCACATAAAAGTAATCGTTCTGAGCCAACCACTCGCACAGACTCTCGTTGACCACAGTCTTCATGTTGGCGGGAACGACTGGAATGCGAAATGTTCGCGAGCCCAAGGTCACTTCCGTGTTGCACTCAGAACGGCTCTCGACTCGGCATTTGCGAGGCAAGAGCAAAATGTTGTCGTAATCAAAGATTTCCATGGTCCAAAGCTCTTGATGTGGTTTGTGAGGAGGCACAAAAAACCGGGCGCAAGAAATCTTGGGCCCGGTGATTTATTCTACCCCTTTGTTAAAGCTTTTACCGATTTGCTCATCACATTGCGCCAGAGGTAGAACATTAGTTTTTCTTTTTTCTGATTTATGGCACTTTGGAATGACATTGGGTGGGTCTGTGGCGCCTAAAATCAGGGGATGAACAAGCCATTTGAAACCCGCGAGAGCGAAGTCGCATCCCATGAAAACTTACACCCCTTGAGCGATGGAGGCGCACCTTCGCACAACTGGGGGTTCTCCGGTGGGGTCTCCTCTCAAATGATGCAGGGCTTGAATCCTGAGCAATTGAGTGCGGTCACTTTGCCCCAAGCGCATGCGCTCATTTTGGCTGGAGCGGGTTCGGGAAAAACTCGCGTTTTGACCACTCGCATTGCGTGGCTGATGCAAACGGGACAAATCACCCCTGCCGGTGTGTTGGCCGTGACTTTCACCAACAAAGCCGCCAAAGAAATGCTCACGCGTTTGAGCTCCATGTTGGCTTTGAATGTTCGTGGCCTTTGGATGGGCACCTTTCACGGTCTTTGCAACCGTTTGCTCAGGGCCCATTGGAAGCTGGCCAATTTGCCCCAAACCTTTCAGATCTTGGACACACAAGATCAACTCTCTGCGATCAAGCGCCTTTGCAAGCAGCACCAACTCGATGATGAGCGCTTTCCTCCAAAGCAGCTTCAGTGGTTCATTGCCGGCGCCAAAGAAGAGGCCAAGCGCCCGTCCGATTTGAGCGCTTTTGACGCCGATGGCATGAAAAAAATAGAGTTCTATCAACTTTATGAAGACCAGTGTCAAAGAGAAGGGGTGGTTGATTTTGCCGAACTCATGCTGCGCTCCTATGAGCTCTTGAGGGATCAGCCCGCACTCAGAGAGCATTATCAAAGACGCTTCAAGCACATTTTGATCGATGAGTTCCAAGACACCAATCAACTTCAATATGCATGGATCAAAATGCTTTGTGGGTCAGAGAGTGCCATTTTTGCTGTGGGTGACGATGACCAAAGCATTTACGCTTTCAGGGGAGCTCGCGTGGGCAACATGGCGGATTTTGTGCGCGAGTACAAAGTTCAGCACCAAATCAAGCTGGAACAAAACTACCGCTCCACCAGCGCCATTTTGGACACGGCCAACGCTTTGATTGAAAACAACAGTGAACGACTGGGCAAGAACTTGCGCACTGATCAGGGCCTGGGCGAGTTGGTGCGGGTGGTCGAGTCTGCCAGTGATTACGAGGAGGCTCAATGGGTGGTGGAGGAGATTCGCCACTTGTTGCGCGAAGGACAAAACGATCCCACAAAGGGAGCAGGCTCACGGTCTGACATTGCCCTTTTGTACCGCAGCAACGCGCAAAGCCGAGTGATCGAGAGCGCTTTGTTCAATTCCTCCATCCCTTACCGGGTTTATGGTGGATTGAGGTTTTTTGAGCGTGCTGAGATCAAGCACGCCCTTGCATACTTGAGGCTGCTTGAGAACCCCAACGATGACACCTCATTCGTTCGAGTGGTGAATTTTCCACCTCGTGGCATTGGAGCCAGAACACTTGAGCAACTCCAAGACGTGGCCCTCAAATCGAGTTCCTCCTTGCACCAAGCATTGGACCAAGTGGGGGGCAAAGCGGGCGTGAATTTAAAGTCCTTTGTCGCCAAAATCGACGTCATGAGAGAGCAAATGCAAGGGCTCACTTTGAGAGAGATCATGGAGTTGGTGCTCGATCAAAGTGGCCTCATTGAATACTACAAGGGAGAGCGAGAGGGACAAGATCGCATTGAGAACTTGAACGAATTGGTCAATGCCATTGAGAGTTTTGTGACCCAAGAGGGGTTTGGCAAAGATGCACCGGGTGTTGAGGGTGTGGCTGAATTTGGGATGCATGATTATGTTGCTGGCGCTGAGCGCTCAGATGTGTCGCCTTCTGTTGAGGCGCAAAGCGGCGCTTGGGTGAACTTTGACACAGGCGAGACTTTGTCGCCCTTGGCGGCTTTCTTGTCCCATGCGGCCTTGGAGTCCGGAGACAACCAAGCACAAGCAGGGCAAGACGCCATTCAATTGATGACCGTCCATGCGGCCAAGGGTCTCGAGTTTGACTGTGTGTTCATCACCGGTTTGGAAGAAGGGCTTTTCCCGCATGAGAACTCACTCAACACCACTCAAGGGCTGGAAGAGGAGAGGCGATTGATGTATGTGGCCCTCACTCGGGCCAGAAAACGTTTGTACCTGAGCCATGCACAAACTCGCATGCTCCATGGACAAACTCGCTTTAACATTCGCAGCCGTTTTTATGACGAAATGCCCGAGCACACCTTGAAGTGGATCAGCTCGAGCAAGGCACCCCAGTCCTTTGCGCCAAGAGGGGGCACATCAAGCTACGGCTCCAATGAATACGGCAGAGGCAAGAGCGGACCTTCTTGGCCCTCGCGCTCAAACGCCTCAGAGGACGCCTTCAAACAAACCCTGCCGATTCAAAGGGCCAAACCTGCAACTCAAAGCCCTCACGATTGGCTCGCTCTTGGAATGAGGGTTTTTCACACCAAGTTTGGTGAAGGCACGGTTTTGGCGCTTGAGGGTTTGGCCGATGACGCCAGAGCACAGGTGAATTTCCCACGCCATGGTGTGAAGTGGTTGGCCCTGAGTGTGGCCAAGCTCACTCCCATTCAGGATTAGGCGCTGAATGAGAAGGAGTGGTCAGATTGGCGTGTGAGCTTGAGGGCTTCAAGCCAAGATCACATCAGAGCTGAAGCAGTCTTTGAAGCTGAAAAAGGCGGATGTGAAGAACATGGATGCAAGGATCAAAATCACGGGCAGCAAGAGCTCCTCAACCCATGCGGCTTGATCAAAGGCGCTGGAGAGAAGTCCAAGACCCGCTGCCGCGCAGCCAAAGAGCAAACTCCAAGTCAACGCATACATCACAAAAGCTCGCCAATTGGACAAGCACGCGATGAAGGAGAAAAAGATGCTTTTCGCCACAGGAATACCGTGCCAGTGCACCAGTGCTGGGGCGTGCCAAAAAAGGCAGGAAAAGGGAATGTACAAAGCCAATGTCACCCACATGGCCCTTTGGAAATCGCTTTGAAGCACGGTTTCTTTGGTGAGTTCATTGCCCACCAAATAGACCTTTGCGAAACTCCCCCCGTCAATGGTGGTGGAGAGGGCGAGGAGTGCCAAAAATCCAATGCAATACCAGACCCCAAGGATGAGCATTTGTTTGGATTTGGAGGGGCCAGCACGAAAAGCCGTGAAAAGCGTCAAGGGCCTTGGAAACTTGCCTGAATGTGCCTCTTGGGCTGCGGCCATGAGGCCCAAGGTTGCACAAGGCACGAAAAACAGTCCCAGCACCCCACCAAGGACGGGGATCAAAGACAAGAGCGACATCAGTGCCATGAACATCAGGAACAAACCTGTGAGCGCAATGGGCTGGCGAAAGAAGGTGCTGATGCCTTCTCTGACCCAATGAAGGCCGGTTCGCGCTGGGACGATGTTCAATTTCATTGATTCAGTGTCTAAAGGGTGTGAAGAGGCAGAGGTGCTTGGGTGGGTCCCATGGACTCTCAGTGCCCCAAGATGTGTTCGATGTGGATGGGGTGAAAAATCCTGGCTTTCAAGACGCGCTCAAAATGTTGCGGATCGTGTGCTTTGAGCAAATTGGCTTCTCGGGGAAGGTGCAGATCCCACAGTCTAGAAATCCAAAACCGAAGTGCCGCAGCGCGCAGCATGGGGTTGATCAACTCACGCTCTGATGCACTCAGCGGCCTGACACGTTGATAGGCTTTGATGAACGCGTGCAAACGCTGTGAGTCAAAGGAGCCGGTTTTGAGATCAATGCACCAGTCGTTCAAACAAACCGAGAGGTCAAAGAGCCAGGTGTCAACGCCGGCAAAGTAAAAATCAAAGAACCCACTCAAGTGATCCTCGTCAAACATCACATTGTCACGAAAGAGGTCGGCGTGAACCGCTCCTTTGGGCAAGCTTTTGAAGACGGGCTGAGCGCTAAGGTCCACTTGGAAGGCGAGCTCTTGGAGCAGCAACTGTGAGCACTCGGGGGTCAAAAACTCCAAAATTTGAGGCACAGTTTGGATCCACCAATTCAAGCCTCTGAGGTTGGGCTGTGAGAGTTCAAAGTCTCTGGCCGCCAGGTGCATGCGCGCCAACATGTCTCCAACGATTTGACAGTGTTGGGCAGTGGGTTGGAGTTCGCTCGCGCCTTTGAGCCGGTTGACCAAAGCAGCGGGTTTACCAGCCACTTCAAAGAGAATTTGACCCGCATCGTTTTCCATGGGCTTGGGAACCGGAATGGCCCTCACGGCCAAGTGGCGCATCAAGTGCAGGTAAAAAGGCAGCTCTTGTGCGCTCAAGCGTTCAAACAAGGTGAGCACGAACTCACCCTCGCTTGAAGTCAGAAAATAATTGGTGTTTTCGATGCCGCCTTGTATGCCTTTGAGCTCAGTGAGTTGTCCCAATTGGAGGTGGTCCAGCAGTGACTGGGCCTGATCGTGGGTGACTTGAGTGAAAACAGCCATGGCAATTAAGAAGCTTGGAGTGGTGGCTTTGAAAACAAGAAAAAGCGTTGCAACATGTTTGGCCAAATGGCAATCGACGTGTGCAGGCCTTCAACCTGGAACCGATTGTAGAG
>Ga0208618_1000270_pt1 | contig 24735 bp, 32 predicted proteins | sample CryBogCBE18Jul08_FD_184585 | JGI IMG/M metagenome (GOLD analysis project Ga0208618, IMG submission 184585) | Freshwater microbial communities from Crystal Bog, Wisconsin, USA - CBE18Jul08 (SPAdes) | ecosystem: Environmental > Aquatic > Freshwater > Lake | place: Crystal Bog, Wisconsin, USA...
ACCTGCTGCTGCTGCTGCTGCTGCTGCTGCTGCTCCTGCTGCTGTCCCTGCCGTTCAATATATTGATAAGAAAAGTAGACTTCTAACAAATGCTGCGCGGTTAGCGTCTTTAAAAGCAGCAAATATTCCTTTAATGGTTCAAAGGGACAAAGCGTGGAAGTGGATATCTAACAGATTTAAGCATATATATGATCGTATGCAACATGTATGTAATTATTTAAATAGTCAAGACAATATTGGAGATTTTGCGGAATTACTTACGAGCAAGCCTTTATTAAATTACGCTCTTGCTGTTCGGCTTGGTGCCCTCCAAAAAGTTAAACTTAATAGCCGTAGCCGTCCTTCAGCTGAACTTAATGCTATTGGGCAACTCTCACAGATAGCAGAAGCCACTGCTGCGGTCGCCACTCGTCGCCTTCGCGGTGCTGCAGCGCCACCTCGTGATAGGGTATTATATTTTGAACCTTACAACGAAAAAATAATGGTAGATATTTTATCATTTATAATTGCATTAAGAGTAGGTGAAACAGTTGAAATATCTCATGTAGAAGAGAATGATGATTTACCACCTATTCCAGGACTTCCAACAACTTTTGCGAATCTAGAGAACGAAGTAAGAAACAATAAAGGTGATGCACATGGTGTGATGGGTGCCACACCTGCCGAAACAAAATTTATGAAAAATGGATTTTACATTAATAAACTATCGAATGATATAATTGAAGGGCACGCTCCGTTTGGAAAAGAACCGCTTCCTGATACTAATCCTAATTGGCCTACATCTCCAGATGGTGATTATCCTATATGTAGTAGCCGCCCTGCTGTCCACTTCTATAGCATAGCAAAAAAAGATAATGAAGTTGTTGTTGAACGATCCGTATTTACATCTATAGCAAGCGTTGCAACACCTCTAGATCAAGAGCGAGTAGGAAGATTACAAGATTGTTTACGAGAAGATAATAGCAACAGTAACAATAGCACATATATTCCCTCGGGCAGCAATAGCAATAATAGCAATAGCACATATATTCCCTCGGGTAACAGCAGCGGCAACAGCACAGCCGTCCAGCCCTCGGACAACAGCACCGGTGGTACCAATATTATCTCTCCTCCACCAAATATTAAGCGTCGTCGCATAAATGAGGCGGTTGCAGCACCAGGTGATACCGTCGCAAAACCTATTAATCTGAATGCAATTCGACAGGATCTTGAGGCGAAGCGTAGTACCCTCGAACGGCAGCTAGGAATGTCCAGTGCCGCTGCCAATAAATTAGGCGGTGGAGTCTACAGACAACACAAAACCCGCCGTGCATCCCGTCGGCGACTTACTCGCAAGAAATACGCCCGCAAAGCCCCAAAGACCCGTAAGCAACGCAGCAAAAATACCCGTCGTAAGTAGGAATGACAAAAATCGGTCACACAACCCGCAAGTACCGACCCGCCCCCGCGTTTAAGGTAAAGCTCACGAAGCGTAATGTGAAGCAATTGCTAAGCCGCAATGCCAACAATATACCCACCCGATACGGCTTAGCCCTTAAACGCCTAGCCCCGATGGTAAGCAAGGTAGAGCGACTTGTTCAGGATGATATTGATATTATCTCCGATCTACAAGCAGATTTGATGATTTCTCTTGGTACAATTCGTCATGCGTGCGAAAAAGCGTTAGAAAAGCACAAGGAGGAAGCTGTCATGAGTAACAATAATATGATGGGTAATAAACCCGGTAATAATGTCAGTAACGCAAATATTGCGAAACTGGCACAAATGATAAACCGTAATGAGAAGAAGAAGGCGGCAAATAAGAGTGTAAACGACCTCTTATCGAGCTTTGGCTCATTAAAGTTTTAGATCGGCGCATATCGCCTTTAGACTTCTAGAAAAACATTGTCAAATACGAATCATACTTAGTTGGCAAATAAGAATTTTGTTCTATAGGAATCTTCACAAGAGGTCTGCCCGCATCTCCAAAGTATACAACCGAATTTATTTTTTCTTGAATTAATTCGACTGTAAGAGACGGCACATTGAGTTCTTGATGAGTGTAGGATTCGACTTTATTTTTAATCGTATGAGTACCACCAAAAAAAGAGAGATGCCATCCGCCTTTGTTCAACACCGGTACATGTCTATAAAAATGACTTAGGCGAATGTTGTCAATGGTCATGTTTAGAGTCTTGTATACAGCATAAGTCAACATCTTTGCGTGATACCATTTACTTACAAATTGCATCGTTAAATCATAGCAATACATAGTCATCTCTAAACAGACCAAATTGTTTAACTGCGAATCTTTGATGCTTCGCAATGTGGCAGGATCAGGAATTTCATCAACATCGCAAATAAGGATAATATCATCGTCAGCCAGATTTAATCCCTGAATGCCCTTTGCAATTGTATTGCGTTGATGCCACTCATTTTCCCATTGCTCCTTTTTGGATATATCGAGAGTAGGATATGTATATTTGAAATCATCTACAATGATATGTATGATTTTTGGCAAAAAAGCGGAAAATTCCTGTTTGTGCTCTTCAAAATACAGCGGTTTTTCCTTACCGACATGGGTGCGTGTTGCTTCAACTAAAATAAAATAGTCGACTACATCATTGAGTGCATGAAGACGATACCTTAAAAGGTCAATCTCATTATAAAAGATAAAACAGTCAATTACCTTCATTTAATTACTATAAATCTAGTCTATTATCCTTAGATATAAGTTCATATGTCTGCCTTAAAATTTTAACACGACTCTATAGATATGCCTGATACAGCAAAAACATACGCAAATATGCTAAAAATACAAGCCGCCCAACGGCTGGCTGGGCACATAGGAGAATCCGTATCCCCTCTACCTGCGATAGTGGCACCGAAAACAGCACCACGAAATATAAATTTAAGTAATCTTACACCTGCGCAACACGCACATCTGGCGGCAGTCGCAGCGTCTATGCGACCGAGACAAACAGAACTTGAACAGTCGTATGCAGCGTTGAAAAAGGCAGAGAATACCGGTAAGAAACGGTCTCGCCGCCATCGTAGCACCCGCAAAACCACTCGCCGTAACCGCAACCGCAACCGCCGTACCTAAACCCAACCCCACCGACTAAAGTAGAAGAAAGATGCCCATCTTTTGTGAACCTCTAGCCGCCGAGACGCTGCGTGCCCTCAACCAGGCAGTCAATGATCTCCCACCCGAACACCATCTGCGTAAGGATAGTGATGCCGGCATTGTTAGCATTGTCTACGATCAAGCAAAGGATGTCACCGTATTTCATGGTAAGTCCGGCTTTTATTTTCGTCGCGGATCCGTTGTAGATGCTATTAAGGCAGATATTAACAATGGTCGCGGGCTCATTTGTACTGCGTATGAACTTGCCGATGCAAATGCTGCCGCATCCGTTATTACAAGTTTTGAGGAAAAGTTCGGCATCAAAGCGGCAAAGAAAATCGATATTTACACGACGGAATTCAACAACCGCAACTTCCTACTCGCCAAGTTCCCCGCGAATGTGATTAAGCAATTGTTCGAAACCCAGGGCGGCACTATGAAAACTGGCTTCAAGGGACCTCGTGATAACCTCCTCAAGATTCCCACACTAGATAAGTATTTCGAGTTCAAGGAGACAGCAGAGCCTACGGTCGCATCCGTCTTTGCTACGCAATACGAAAAAGGTAATTATGACTATGTAAAATCGGTTCACTATCAACTCTTACAGGAGGTGATTAACCATCCCAATCTTGGTATTACACTGAGCCCTGTGGCGGAGTGGCAGTCGTAACCGATGCCGGCTCAAAGCGAGGAAGTACATGGTGTTTTGAATTATGATATCTGTATATCATTATTGCAATCACAATAATACTTGATACAAGAATAATCGTGCCTGGTATTCCGAACATAATGACTGCATCATCATTGTTTGAGGTAGTTTGGGTAGAATTCGTAATAGATGGCACAACCATAATTATGCACTAATAAACTTGAACGATGTTCTTCATTTTTTCGTAAAACCCCAAGAATCTAAAACTTTTTCACGAGAAGAGCCATAGAATGTCTTTTCTAGCGAATTTGGAATGGCGGCGTGCCGAAAAAGGTTTTGCCAAGCCGACCGCAATGTCCCCAATCCCCGATATTCAACCAATTCTCAATGCTGTTGTAAATGCGCCGAGCAGTTTTGGGATTCAGCCTTACATAGTGAAGGTTGTAACCAGTGAGGAAGTGAAGAAGGCGCTTATGCCGGTGTGCTACGGACAGCCCCAAGTAGAACAATGTACGCATTTGCTCGTCTTCTGTACTAGGAACAATTTAGACGAGCATCTCAACCATTTTATCAACGAAACGAAGCCACCGGCACAGTTGGAGGGTATGATGCGTGGGGCTATTCTAGGAAATAGTCATCCTGTACAATGGGCAAAGCACCAGACTTATTTAGCACTAGGATTCGCCTTAGCTGCTGCTGCCGAACTTAAGATTGCAAGTTGTCCTATGGAGGGCTTTTCCCCTGATGGTGTAGGTGCGGTCCTAGGATTGCCCCATTCGCTTGTTCCTACTGCTTTACTTGCAATAGGACTACACGATCCTACCGCAACTTCGTTTCCCCGTTTCCGTTTTCCGCAGTTTGAACTTGTACAATGGATTACAGAGCAGCCGAATACAGTTCGTCCTATAAAATCTCGGTATCGTCATGCAACGCCGGTACGACGGAGAAAACATGAAACCGAAAAAATTGACGGCGTCAAAGATTCATTTTAAATATGCTGCTCCCTCCTTATCTTCTTACCTAAAGCATTGAGCCCTTCCTTTCTTCATATCCCTCCATGTCTTCTGCGTCTGTTCCTATTATTCCTACTCACAGCGGTGCCCCCACGGACCGCTCGAATACTCCTCCCTACCCTCCTACACCGGACGCCGGCGCGGCTGCCCCAGATGTATCGGCACCGGCGCCCTCAAATAAGTACGTGATGCGTGAATACAAGAGCTTTGATGAGATGAACATCAAGGACGATATTCTGCGTGGTATTTACTCTTTCGGCTTTGAAAAGCCCAGCCCTGTTCAAGAGAAGGCGATTGTGCCAATGATGATGGGCTACGACCTGCTCGCACAGGCGCAATCGGGTACTGGTAAGACCGGTACCTTCGTCATTGGCGGCATCAGCCGCATTGATGCTACTAAGAATGAAGTCCAGATGATTGTCATTTCACCGACGCGAGAACTGGCAGAGCAGACGGCAGCAGTTGCCAAGGGCATTGGCAACTATATTGGTATCCGTACGCATACGGCAACGGGTGGTCCGCCCGTTAACACGGATATTGATGTTATCTCGCAGTCTAAGCTCAAGCCGCCGCATGTTCCGCATGTACTGCTCGTAACGCCTGGTCGCCTTTACGATCTACTTAATCGCAAGGTCCTATCGCCGAATACAATTAAGGTATTGGTTCTGGACGAGGCGGATCAAATGCTAGAGGCGCGTTTCCGCGAGCAGGTTCATTGTATCCTGAGCCTCGGCTGGCCGATTACAACGCAGTTGGCTCTCCTCTCCGCCACGATGACGCCTGATGTTATACAGGTAGCGAAGAGCATTCTTCGTGATCCGGTAGAGATTCTGCTAGAGCCTGAGGAGGTGAGCTTGGAAGGCATCAAGCAGTGGTTTGTGGAGGTACCGCGCGAGGACCATAAGTTGGATACACTGTGCGATCTCTACGACAGCCTGAGCATTCAGCAGGCGACGATCTTTGTCAACACGCGCCAGAAGGCGGAGTGGCTGGCAGATCAGATGAAGCGTCGCGGCTTTGACCTCAATTACATTCATGGCGACATGGATGTATCTGAGCGAAAGTTCCGGATGGCAGAGTTCCGCAACGGCAAGTGCCGTGTGCTCATCTCTACGGATCTGTTGGCGCGCGGCATTGATGTTCAGCAGATTTCCATTGTCATCAATTACGAGCTTCCTCTCCAGCGCGAGAACTATATTCATCGTATCGGTCGTTCGGGTCGGTTTGGTCGCAAGGGTGCTAGCATCAACCTGATTACGGAGCGTGAGCGTCGGGCACAGGATGAGATTGAGACACATTACGAGAAGAAGATTCATCCTCTGCCGCTCAACCTTGATATTTATTAGACACCATCAAAACAACAAATACCATAAAAATCAACAAAAACTAAAAAAATAATAATATTTTTAGTTTTTTTTGTTAACAATGAATTTACGCGATTAGCACAGGCTTATCCTCGAAGTAACCTTCGGGGCAGACGCTGGCGGTCATGGGGATAGAGGGGCTGCCGCTCATAATAGGCGCGCATGTGGCATAGCCGCCACGGAAGCGACGCGAGGCACGGCGTGAGCGGCGGGAGGCACGGCGTGAGGAGCGGCGTGAGCGGCGGGAGGCACGGCTCTTGCGATTCACCTTGCGATTCACCTTGCGATTGGCATTATTGCGGCGGCTCTTGCGCGTATTGCGACGACGGCGCCGGGCGCTGGCGCCGCCACCGAACTTCTGGTTATCGGTGTTGTAGAGAGGGACCGTGGGGTCAACGCCGCCGGGCCAAGTTGTGTACGCATTGCGGTTAGACAGCGGGGGCTGCTCAGGTGGGGACTTAATTAGACCGTTCATCTTCTATTTCTTACGCGGGAAATTAATACGCCCCAGCCCCAGGAACAATTGTCGACGGATAATAACTTCCAATATCGCAATTGCTGCAAGCGCCGAACGCCTTAGCCGCTGTCGCCTTTGTACCCTGAAATGAAGGCAGTTGGTCGCAGGCACCCGCGGTAGATAAGTAGACCAAAGGTGACGCATAAGGTGCCGGATTACCCGCATATAAGTACGGTGTGGGAATCGTGTAAGGAATCTGGAAACCGCCCTGAACGACTGGAGGCAAATAGAAATTTGATAAACTTTGCTGAATTGCGCAAGTGGGATTGGGAATAGAAGGCGGAATAGGTGTGACATAATCACCACCATAGCCTACACGAGTACTTCCCATTACCTCAGTATAGGGTAAAGGATTGCCGTACTGTTGTGTAGAAATATTCAAGTTGGAGTAGTTAAATGTATTCGGTTGTACAGTAGGATCACTGTAAGGCGGAGTATAGGTCTGGTTTACCGCCTGTTGGAGAGCCCAGGTACGAAGTCCGGACTCTGTACATCCGCTACGGCTAGTAAAGGTGCTCATAGAGCGTAGTTTGTATCTCATGTACTGACCGGCGTCCATCTAATTAGACCCTTGGTTTTTTCAACTGCCGTTAAACTATCAAAAAGAAAATCAATGAACCCATTAAGATGACTAGTTTATCGCCGGCGGTATCCATTACATTAGCGGCAGCCCTCACACTCGTTGTTGTGGGTGTATCGCTCTACAACCGTAATTTAATTGTCCAAGATAATTTTCAAGACTATGTGCCAGCCTTAACTCGCTCTAAGATTTATTGGTTTGTTGATGCTGAGACAAACTCTCGCCATTGGTGGGACTTCGGTGCTCGTAATAGCAATATGCCAAATCGTGGCTATTTACAGGTCTCTTTGGATGTTCTTCGCCGTACCCAAGGACATGACTTTGATATTGTTCCCTTAATTGGCCGCGATGCTGTACTTGCACTCTTACCGAAGGCGAATCGTAAGGCGAACCGACTGCCACCGGCACTATGGCGTCGCTGGGTGATTGCCAATCTATGCGCTGCCTACGGTGGTTTGGTGATGGATGCGAACTCAACGCTGTGTTTGGGACCTAGCTTCTACCCTCTAGTAAATGGCGTGGATGCAGCGATGTTTGGCACACATCCCGATGAGCCGCGTGTCTCTACTGCCACAGCCATCGCACCCGGACCCTCTCCGTATGTAGGCTGGTCGGCATTGCCAAACAATCCTGGTTGGGTATATGCTGCGGGTCAGTTGAATGATCTGTTAAATCGTGGACCACAGGCATGGGGCGCAGCGGTTGCCCGTCGTCAAGAACTCGCCGTTTGGGAGCACCAGGCAACCTTGGGTACAAAGATTATACGTATAGCAGATGCGGGCAGACTGCCTGATGGACGCCCTCGTGATCTAGAGGATCTCTTTGGACGCCTCAGCGACGATGATAACAATCCTAAGTCAGCAATTCTACCTGAGGCAGTATTCATGTCGTGGGATGGTGATCAACTGGTCCGCCGCTTTGAGTTCAATTGGTTCTGTGCTCTCTCCGCCGAGGATGTAAGAAATACCGATACGCTGTGGACAAAGTTAGCCGGTTATTAGTTAGACCGATGTACATTGAATGTACTCTAGTCTAAAATAGTACGAAATCCTCCAAATCCCGCATAAACATTCCATCCATTCCCTTCAATGCCCGTCGCTGTATGAGTCGCAGGTCACGCTGTACATCTGGCGAGCGTGATACTGATGAAACCGCTGAATCGACCGAATCTAATGAGTCCTTGCGCCGATTCTTTTTCGGTTTGGGCAGGTGAGGTACAAACGAGTTGATAACACCAAGGACATCGTCAGGCAATAGGGCGCATAAGCATTCTGGCAGCTGAGGTTTCATTGTCCTACCACGGCGGTCCAAAAAAATTTGGCGCCCGCCGGGGTGCCGCCGCCTGCCACCCAAGAATTTCCTACTGTATTTACAGTATAAATCGTTCACCTCCCTCGCCGCTGCCTGTCACCACAGACCCCACCCAAGACACCACCCTTGCCTCCTCCGCGCGCACCCCGCGCCCACGCCCCACAAAATTTGAATCAATCATGAACTTATTGTTAGAATTCCAGGCAAACCAAATGACAGTCACTGCGGCACAACTGTATCAAGCACTTCCTGCTCTTAAGGCATCGTGGAATGGTGATGTAGAATTTAAGGAGGTTACTGATACGGATCACTTCTATACTGATGGTATCAGCAAGGGCGCAATAGTCAAAATAGTTCTAAGGTATCCTGATAGCGCCGAGCGTATAAATGTGATCTTCGTTTTCCCTGATGGTGGTTACTCTCAGGTGTTTGAACGACCTGTAAATCATATGATATCGGCTTGGATGGCTGGAATTCTAAAAAAGAAGGATTAGTAGGGATGGTCAAGGAGACTCGCAAGGCAAAGAGAGAGTTTATTCAGCATCATCATTTACTGATGCGTATGGAGTTGGTTGATTGCCCTGAGCGTAAGGACATTCCACTAGTCAAACAAATGGTCAAGAATATCCTGAAAGCGTTAAACATGAAGTCACTTGCTCCACCGCGTATCTATTATTTGGATAAACCTGAGAATAACCGTGGTATGACATGTATTGCACCGATTAAGACAAGTCATATTGCTTTCCACTTTTGGAGCAATCCCGACCCGAGTATTTTTCAAAATGTAGAGAGCCGATGCTTATTGGAGTTTGATATTTATACCTGCGGTAGCATGAGCCCCTCGGCGGTCAAGCATATTCTCCATCAATTGGCGCCGTTCCGTCCCACTCGTGCGGATATTGATATACTCAATCGTCGTACCGGTATGAAATTGGAGCACCATTTTTCGTGGGATACCAACAAACGACCTGAGTGGAATAACTGGCTGGATTCAAAGGCGTTCCTCAATACTCGTCGTAATCGCAATCGGCAAAATGGTAAGAAAACCCGAAAGCAGAATGGAGGAAATAGACGTAGAATAGTTCAACTGCGTCGTCCACCTGTTGAGCAATCTTCTGTAAATGTGAGCTCTGAAGAATTAATGGGATTGATCACTTCAGCACGCGGTAAGATTCGCGAGATACGCGAAGCGGCTGAAGGTGCTATTGATGATAATCCCAATGTATTTAGGGATGTGTATCGTTTATCAAGAGATATTGATAATAAGACGCAACAGAACGCTGCCAATGCCAGAGAAGCTTATTTACATGGTAATACCCAATTGTTAGATGAAATCGGTCAAGGCATATTAAATACTCTTGTACAACTTAAAAATGTATGGGAGACAACAGTTGCCGCTGAACGAAATGCCCTTACGCCTTCTCAAAATGGCGGCGGTATTATGTTTGATGTAGTATTTTATACTGAAATTGGTCATACAATCCATAAACATATACTTCCACCTTTTGAAACCCCACTGCTTACTCGTGAACAAACGGCTAGACGAAGCCCTGATGTATTATTTGAAAAACAAGACCACAAGGATCGTGCGTTTGTGATTATTATGTATGATAAGGATGCTCCACATCCGGCACGCGTACACTGGTTATATACTCAGTGGTTTGATCGTAGAGGTAATTTAGACGACGAGGTTTTAATTCCTTACGAGCCTCCCAATCCGCCTCAAGGTGAAACGCATACCTATACGGTCCTACTCTTATCAAAATTACTACCACCAGATACGGATATTGTAAATACTATACCAAACAAGAACCGTTTCAATATAGAGGAGTTTATGGAACGGGAAGGTCTTATTAAGGAAGCAATCCGCACTTTCAAAGTGGGACCCGCATAATCTCGCCCCGTATAATAGAAGATGAATTTGGATAAACTAATTCTTCCTATTTTTATTGGTATTCTGGCGTTTGTTCTTATTAAGTTTTTCTTAGCATCTCGTCATAAAGTTATGGAAGCGTTTGGCTTCAGCGATGGCACACTCATTCAACTCTCTACCAGCCATGTACCGACCGCCGAGGACGAGGAGGAACTCCTTGCACAAAAGCGCCAGATTGACCATGACCTGGTTGATTTAACGGGCTCAGCATAACCCCGAGCCGAACTTGTTTTCAGTATCCTTTATAAGGATGGCGAAGACTCGTAAACTACGCCGTAAAGGCGGTGCACTTATGGGACAAGGGTCCTATGGATGCGTATTCCGTCCCGCCCTTGCCTGTAGCAAGAATACCCGTAACCGTCCAGGTCAAATCTCTAAACTCATGGATGGCGAAGATGCTATACAAGAGCTTAAACAGCGCGATCTTTTCCGTACGATTGACCCGTCACAAAAATACTTCCTATATCCGTTTGAAATCTGTGATCCCAAACTTCCCTTTCGTACTAGCAACAATGTAGGAAAGTGTAAGGTCCCTATGAAGATTCGTAAAATCTTACAGTCACTGGATGGTGGTAAGAGTATACAAGATATTCATATTGAGCCTCGTGAGTATCCAGCCTTCTTCAAATCTATTACCAATTTGTTTGAAGGCTTGGAAAAAGCGCACGCTAAAGATGTTATTCATAATGATATTAAGCCTGATAATATAGTTGTTGCTAAACCTGACAATGGACATTTTAATACACGGTTTATTGATTTCGGTATCTCATTCAAATGGGACGATTTAGATACTCTTTCTAAGAACGAAAAGACGCCGTTTGCACGCAATAAGAATGGCTATAGTTTCTTCGATCAGCAATATCGTTATTGGAGTATTGAAGTGAATTTTGTCAATCCGCATCCAGTAGAAAATAAGAAGAAACTAATACACAATTTCTATAAGGAAACAATTGAGGGCGATAAGACGATTCCTTACCGTATTTTTTATAGGAAAACGCCACAGGGTGAAAAGGCAGTTATTACAGAGGAATATCTTAACTGGTTGGAAGAGAAGATCAAATCCATGTCTCATATTGAAAAGTATAAGTTTATTTTTGAAAAGGATGATGTGTATGCACTAGGACGCACTCTGTCCGAGATTTTCTATACTCGTTTTGGACAGCGGGATGAAGGTATGTCCGCGCCGCGTATTTATATAGACCATAATCCACTTCACCTATCACATAATGAGGAGGACCGGTTAGCGGAGCAGGTTTCCGTACCGTATTATAAGTTAATTCGTGCCATGATGAGCCCCGATATTCGTAAACGGCTCACGATAAAAGAGGCGAGCAAACTGTACGATGATAAGGTTTTGCCTGCGATTGCCCACTTTTTTAAAACGCTTGATTAGAAATGAAAGAGTCTATGGCGAAACGGTTTTGCGGATGTATAAAGAAGGTTCGCAAAACCATCAAAGGAAACTACAAAAAGCAACAGAAGGAGTCTCGTGCTATTGCTATTTGTGTGAAATCAGTGATTCAAAAGCGTGGTAAGACGCTTAAGAAGTTCCGCTGTGGCAAGTCCCCTAATCTCGCAACGCAGAAGCCGAAGTATTAGTCATAGTAAAAGTCGATATTTGCTTCAATTAAATTAATAAGTGAATTAAATTCGGTATCACTCATAATATTACTACAAACTAATGTAGGTGGTCCGGTTTCACCGGCAAAATATTTATAAGGAGGATGAAACAGTTTGTAGTTTTTAACTACACCATCTAAATTACAGTTGTGTTTTTCCATAGTTTGACCATTATAGTTTACGGTTTCTGTATTAGTTAACTTACCAATAATATTATTAAGAGGGAAATAATCAAAATCATGAATAATAATAATTTTAGCCTTATCTAAAAAATAATCAAAACAGCATTTTCGTGATAACCAAGGAGATGAATCAAGAAAAACAATTTCAAAGTCATTTAATTTTTTTTGTTGAATAAATTCTACCCACTTATTACCAGTTTCTATTGTATCATCATTGCTTGCATCTATATAATATAAGTCATGGGACGAGTTAGCCAAATATGTATATTTGCTTAACCACTCTAAATTTGATTCAAGAGATACTAATTTTCTATCAGTACCCTGTATCTGTTCCCTTATCATCTTTGTGCTTCCATCGCCGCATCCACATTCTAAAATATTACCCGTTGTAGCCTTGAGTATTTCAATAAAGAATGGTTGATGCGTATAGAACGGATGCGTTTTGTAAGTATCCATTTGTTTATATTAGAATGTATTCTAATATAAATTTAAACGCAAATATTAATTGGCATCCGGGCAAACAATGCAGATATATAAGTATTAGGCGTTATACTTTACGGTATCGCCCACGGTGATACCGAGCCGTTCGCATGTTCCGCCCTCCACCTCAATGACCTCCTGACCCATTCCCTTGTAAGAAGGGCAAGGATCGTTCGTACATGGTGGGCACGAGTGCGCAATAGAAGATACAACGCCATCTAATACAAAAATCATATCCAGAGGAATACTACAGTTTTTCATCCAAAACGACCGACGAACATCCTCAAACTGAAAGACCATACATTGAAACCCTGAATCAAAGCGAGCTCCCATCATTCCTAAACGCTTTCCTTCCGTTGTAGTCGGGATAGCCGCCTTCATGACGACATGTCCTATCTTAACATGCCCGTAGTTCATCCTATTCACGCCACCGAAAACCTCGGATGGCGTTTGACGCTATATGTAAATTCCCGATGACTCATTAGGGTTATGTTTAATGAATGGATTGCCACAATTATACATGCGCTATTATGCCTAGCCATGGTCACAGGTGTACTATTTTCTAAAACACGGATTGCCCAGGGCGCCGTATTAGCGACCTTAATGTTATTATTTATAGGCATTCGCTTCTTTGATGGGTGTGCTATGGACTGCTTAGAAGTCTGTGAGAACAAGCCGACGCTGGCGGAAATAGGTATGGCAACAAGTATTAAGGGTTACAAAAAGGCAAGTATTCATGATTTTGAGCAGACTGTTGTAGGCAATCTCCTCATAATTCATCTCATCAAGATTTACGCTCTTTCAATCTATCCATTTGATACACTGTTTTAGTAAGAAAACAATACCGAAAGCAATAACCATATTGGGTGCAAGAGGTATCAAGTCCTCCTTGGATGGCTCATGATTGGTACCAAAGAGTTGGTCTAGGACATCGGGTCCAAAGTTGGTACCGACATTTTTATGATGGTCTTTGTGAACCTGCGATCCTATTATACTGTAGTTCACAATGTGGACTGAGGTGTACCAAATTGCGTAAAATAGAATAATACTCGTCGGTATAATCCAGATGCCAGTCATTCCCTGGAGCCATAGAACGGTGAGACTCATTGCAAGATCATTGATCATCTCCAATCCTAATTCCACTCGGCGGTCCAGGATTTTCAGCGGCTGGTGATGAAAGATCCAGTGAGTATTCAGATACCGCAAGGGTCCTTCGGTCGGTAGAAAATGAAGTGCGCGGTGGAAAAAGTACACCCAGAAGTACATGAAAGACAGACCAAATATAGCACCAACAAACCCTCTATCGGGAGATGTAAGAATAACAGCACATGCTCCTGCTGCTAGAATCGTCATTCCATAGTTATCAGTCCAGTCTAATAGGTTCTCTTTACCGAACACACGGGCGAAAGCTTCGTCCATCCTTACCGAGCGCGGAGATTTATGATAACAGATGACATCCGCATTATTGTTAGAAATCCAGGAAATTTGAATCTTTTCTAAGTATCTAACAATAAGGTTAATGTGCGATTTCTACTGTGGGCAGTGTGGATACACAACAACAAGTAAAAGTAGTATGGATCGTCATAGAGCGCGCAAAACGCCGTGTAAACCTGCTGCGCCATCGCCATCGCCACAACCAACTGTAAAGGAAGAAAAGCGAACCGATAATCTACCACCCAAATAGGATGGCAAAGGACGCCAATTTTTTATTGCACACGCTAGCGCTTGTTGTGCTTGTATTCATTGTATATGCAGTCTATCGGCATATAGAGTTTCGTCAGGCGCCCCATATTCACAGTATCCATGTGATCAATCTGGAGCGTGATACGAAGCGTTGGAATTCTATACAGGCGCAGGCGGCATCATTGGGTCTAACAGTTCATCGGTTCAATGCGATATACGGCAAGGAGATTCCTTACCAGCAGATGCGCGTACTAGGTGTGGGGAATGCGATGGTGCGCGCCGACCGTAATGACCATAAGGGAGAGCGTCTCAACAATCTTGGTATTGTTGGTTGCTATTTATCGCACCGCGGACTGATTGAGCAGGTCGGTAAAGAGAACTGTCCCGATTCGTACGGGCATTTAGTGTTAGAAGACGATGTGAATTTGCCGGCGGATTTCCTACAACCTGGTGGTCGTTGGGAACAACTGCGTCAACATATTCCGGCGGATTGGGATATGATTTGGCTTCGTATGTGGAAGCCTCTTGGTACAGATGTGGGACCTGGTGTTATAAAACTGAAATCGGATCCGCGCCTTCGTGTCAACTTGGGTACCTTTGCATACATTGTGCGCCACGGCGCGATTCATGGTAAGATCCTACCAGCGCTCAAGTATATGAATGACGCATATGACGAGCAGATTAATTACCACTTTAATGAGTGGAACTGCTATGCGTTAAACCCTGGTATTATTGATGTTAATGAGGAATTACAGGCTGAGTCGGCGATCAATGCCATTAATGTGGCGCCAAAAGAAACACAGGTATTAGTAAGATGAACGTACCACTAAGAAAACGCCCTACAACGCTTAATGTAAATATCGCGCCAACTACACCAACTAAGCGTCCTACAGTCAATGTGAATGCATCGGTCAAGCCCATGAAAGTACCAATTTTAACAAATAATACAACTTCCTATAATGCAATGTCTATGGACAATAAACCGAATAACTCAAACAGCAACTCAAATACGTACAGCCCCGTTGAGTCCGTGCCGTTAAACCGGTTTACACCGAATTTTAAGCCTGAGGTGCCTAAGTCTATGCGTGGTTGGATGACACCGAATCGTCCTACGCAGGTACCATGGGGAAAGCCAGGTTTTCTACCTAGCAATGCGCCGCCCCGTCGTCGCACCCGACGCACCCGTCGCAATAAGAAGCGCCAGACTCGGCGCCGGCGTTAAGTATATAAGTATAGTTTGGATCACCGTTTAAAAAACAGAGATCTAAACTACTATAATGAAGGTCTTTTCTGCGCTTTCTCTAGGACGCTTAGGAAATGTTATTTTTCGCTATTTAGCGATGGTTTTATTTGCGGTTATTTATGACGCTGAGATTGTGGAAAATAGCGCTCCAAATGCAGTTATAAATGATGATTCGTTCATAGAGTGGATGTCTGTCACTTTACAAGGACTATCTGCCTCATTAAACAAGGATCTTGTCTACGGATTTATTGGGTACTTCCAACATGATGCTATTTATGTTAAGTATAGACAGCAAATTATAGAGTATATTCGCAAACATCCAAATGATAAGCTTATTACTGATGGGCAAACCGCCGCGCGCCCTGAGTTTGAGTATCCTGTTCAAATATACGAAGCCGGCATGTTACTAACCCATCCAACAGGTCTCAAGAAGACATATGATACTGTTGTTCATTTACGGTTAGAGGATTTCCTTAAAAATCTAACGGTTATTCATCCTGATTCGCTTAAACAATTGTTAGAAAGCATAGGTGCTCCCTCTTATTGTATTGTAGTGAATAAGCCTACAAAGGATCTTGAAAATCAGTATATTGAATACTTACAGAGACATTTTAAGATTTATATAGAGTCCAATGATGTAATTACGGATTATCATATTATGAAGAATGCAAAGACTCTTATTTGCTCATGTTCTACACTTTCATGGGCTGCAGCATTTTTCTCTGATACTCTTCAACAAGTATATATACCAAATTATCCCAAAGTTCGTTCACATGAGACATTTTCCAAGCCAATCACAAATACTATTCTATATAATTATAACACATGTTCAGCAGCTGAATTAGAGATATTTATTAAATCGCAGTCTAAAGATTCGTATAAAGATAAACGCATAGAGATGTTACTTTCAGCAACTGATATTCTTAATGTACTCAATCGGCGCGGTATTAAGCCAGAGGGTATCTTGCATGTTGGGCAAAATACATTTGAGCATGTGAATTACTATCAACACCTAGGTTATTCACCAGCGGATATGTTATGGATTGAGACCAGTTCATCAACGATTGATGATTACTGCGAGAAAAATAAGGTAAAGATTCCCAAATACAATGTCTGGTCACTACATTTACAGGGTGATGAATACAAGACACTTGTAGGCGGTGAAAAGTGTCTGGCATTTGTAAAGGCTGTATTTTTGAAAGTGAATGATACTAACAAATCGTATCTTGACTACTATCTCGGTTCACAGGGATTCGTTTGTGTACTAGAGTCTGCCGAGGCATCAGGATGGAAAGAGACGCTCTATATTCGCTCTTAAGTATACCATTCACGCTGTATGAGAGATCTACTCCACCGATTGCCATTAAATTTAATTTGCGCTTGTGTTGCAGCGTCAAATGTATCTAGACATAACCTGGAAAAGTCCCATGTTTTGTGTAGCATATCGTTATACTTTGTGTTCAGGTATTCAGGCGTAATGTCGGTGTAGTCATCGGTGAAAAGAATAGGACAATTGCCGTATTTCTCTAGCAGGCGTTCATTGCGTTCTACAATAGGAATACAGCCTGCCATAAGTGCTTCATAGTGACGATGGCAATCAATACCGTTTCCTTCAGGAGATATAACGAATTGGAAGTGGGGAAGCGTACGTAGATACGAATTGCTCGGCATATCTATATTTTTAATCCCGTTTGCTTCCAGATTTTGTAGAATAAATTCGCGATTGATACCGGTAGGACGGCGATTCTTATCAGTATGTGGACGAATAGAGCATAGAACCTGGTGCGTATGAGGACCTATATGAATATCTGTGAGTGGACCCCTGTAGTATCCAATTTCCCAACTCATACCGATAGAAAACGGAATCCAATCATCGCTTCCATCAACAACAGAGCAGTTATATAGAATTTGCTCCTGCCGTTTTGGTGTTTGCTGCCATTCAAAAAGTGTCATTTGATACATTTTGAATAGTAATCGTTCTTTTGCTTTAGACACTAATCATATAGCGCATTGAAATTATCGGTATTTAGTGTCATCAGTTCTTGTATATAGTAACTACCATTATGCACAATATGATGGTACTCCATATCAGGTACAACAACCATATTCATATTGTTGTTCTTCCACATAAAATAATTTTGAAACATAACATCTGGACTCTTTGCTGTTTCTAAGTGCTTCAAATGTGCATCAGTCTCTGTAGTCATATACAATTTCTTAGATACAATATAGTTGCCGGTATTGTATAAGATAATTGCTACGTGGATATTTTTCCAGTAGTATTTATAGTTCTTATTTGTAATATATACACCATTCATGTGTCTAAAATCAAAGCCATCATGATTTGCTTGGGGAATAGTTCTACAAGGTGAGTAAATTGTGAGTTCACTTGGCGGCGATCCCTTTAACCATTTTACCCATGCTTCAAAGTAGGCTAGTGGAGCAAAATTATCAGAATCCATTAGACATATGAAGTCATTGGATGCCAAGCTTACAACTTTACGTTTATTGAGGAAAGGACCTAGGCGCGTTTCGTTCACAGATATACGAATCTTAGGATCCTTGAATGTTTCACGGATTTTTTCGGCATCGTGCCCATTTTCATCGGAAATAACGATTTCTGTGATGTAAGGATTCTTCAAGTATTCTGGTATATTCACTTTTAGGAAGTTCCATCGGTCCATAGTAGGAATACATAGAGATAGAGGCGGTATAGTTGGTTTCGGCTCCATTTATCATAAATATGGAATATATTGTTTAAGTGATTCCATGCCAATGTGCTGAGACATAATCGTAATTTTTCTGGATATCTGGTTGAAAATGACTTACATTTGCCCAATAAAGGCGACGAATAGTACATGAGTCTGCATGATAGTTGTTCATAAAATTAAAATACATTTCGTACTCTGATGCGCCAGAACGATCATTATGCCGCCAATTTGAATCAACCTCCTCCAGAAATACTTGCCAAAAGGGTTTTTTATGATGTGTTTCTACTATATTAAACAATTCCTTTACATATTCAGTGGTAAAGAGCATATGGTGGCAAATTCCTGAAATAGTGTGATTGCGTTCAAGAGAGGGATGGAGCCGAAGCATATGCTGAAAATATGGCGTATGGTTCTGCCCAGTGATATCTAAGTTGAATAAGGTTATACCGTGGTCAATAAAACGGGTAGGATTTAGGAAAAATGTATCGGCATCAACAACAAGATAGCGTGGTAGAATTCCTGGAATACAGAATCCTGCGTAGAGTTTGAGAAGTTGTTGAAGATACCAGCCATTGCGGCTATTTGTGCCATGAATCTCTGCTACAGTTTTTATAGAGAATGGAAAGATAGATTCTGGAATGAATATTACACCACTTATATCGTTGCGTAAAATATTAGAAACAACATAAATATTTCTACGTCCAACAATGTTCCTTTTAGTGTATTCAAGCTGTTTGTGGATTGTACCAACATCATTAGGTCCAACAGGAATAACAACGTCAAATATGTCGTCCATTATGAATAAATAAACATAGTTGGTTTAAATATATACACATATAGAATTAAGAGATGACGGTTGTTCTTGTACATATTGGAGACACTCTTCCAACCTACATAACAGACTGTATTCGGCAACTTCGCTACATTACGTCGGTGCCTATTCATGTTCTTATTGCACGTCAACATATTGAATCCTTGGAGAAATCAGTAGGGACAGATATTCATACAATGGGGCTGGAGGATATTCCAAAAACAAGTATACATTATGAGTTTATAAAGAAGACGTCGTTGTCACAGGGATTTTGGCGGTCGGCAAGCGAACGATTCTTCTACCTATATGAATACTGTCTTCTTAAGAATCTTGAGCATGTTATCCATATTGAAAACGATAATCTTGTGTACCACGATTTTAGCAAATATATAAATATCTTCTCTACAAAGCCGTTATGGGCAGTATTTGATGCGGAAAAGCGTTGTATACCTAGTTTTGTGTATATTCGTAATGCATCTGCAATAGAGGTTCTAGCAAAGTTCTTTCTTGCCGGTTATGATACAAATGATATGGAAACGATTGCTATGTTTCGTGCCTATAATCCCGATTTTATCGGTTGTTTGCCTATTATTACAAACTATGTATCCGATATCCCAAAGCGTTACACTGAGCATGCAAATACATTTGGTGTACTGTTTGACGGTGCGGCGGTTGGTCAGTATATAGGTGGCATTGATAAGATACATAATAAAAACGATACATCAGGATTTATCAATGAAACAACCGTATTTCAATGTGATAAGGCGAAGGTAGAATGGCGGTATGCGGATGGATTAAGGGTTCCTTATTTGAACGGGTTACCGTTAGTTAATCTTCACATTCATTCTAAAGAGTTACATCGTTGGATGAGTAAATGACCAATACGATTGTAACAGGTGAACGTCTACAGGAACTATGCGATGTATATTGCGGTTTGCCAGAGGACTTTCACTATAATCCAGTTATTAGTAAACAGATAACAAAGCATATGGATATATCACATCTAGATGCTTTATGGAACAATCCTTCTGTGCTCTTTTGTTACGCTCATCGGCTACCATTATTTATAGAAAAGCGTCACTATATTATGAATCCTTATACGCTTGTAACACATAACTCGGATGAAAATATAAAGGAGCAGTACATACCTCTTTTGGACGATCCAAAACTGATTTGTATGTTTTCACAGAATATCTGTATTGATCATCCTAAACTACATCTTCTACCAATCGGTATAGCCAATAGTATGTGGGCACATGGGGACTTGCACACTTTAGGATTATTAATGACGTTCCACGAACCAAAGTCACGCGATGTATATTTCTACTTTAATGTAGGTACAAACTGCAATGATCGTGAATTGTGTTATAAAGAGATTTCGGCAAAGGGGCTTGTCTTTGAACAGCCAAAGCCGCATGTAGATTTTTTGAAGCATTTATCAACGCATAAATTTGCAGTATGCCCTGAAGGAAACGGTATAGATAGTCATCGTATATGGGAGTGTTATTACTTGGGTGTGATTCCTATTGTTCATACATCGGTCTTTACAAGAAAACTGCGCGAAATCCTTCCATGTATCCTATTGGATAAGTGGAGCGATTTTGATATGGGAGTGTGTTTACAGCAATATTCTAGGTTGTACCAAGAGCTACAGGCAAAGCGCGGACTATTAAGTATAGGATGGTATGAAAATAAGTTTAAAGAAGTCTATACAAATGTATATAGCCGTATATAAATGTATGTTACATTATTTCATCGCAGCGACCGACTTGGAGCCAATATCACATTATATATTGCACAAATACTTTTTGCAATACATTATGGTCTATATATTCATTATGATAGGACAAAATTAAAATATAATAAAAGTATATTTGTACAAGCATTATTTGATTTCATTGATATTCACAACAAGTCATATATATTGCAGGGGGAAGATATAAAATGGGAAGATCCAGGTGATTGGGTAACAACAATAAGTAATACTGTAAAGCATATTCAGTGTGATATGGTAAGTTATTTTAAAGAACGCGTATTCGCAACGGTTCAATTGAATTTTTATAGTATTGCGATACATAAAAAGTACTCAATTCCGTTTGATTATAAAAAAACTATAATGATTCATCTTCGTCTTGAAGATGTAGCAGGGGTAGCAGATTATGATGGTAGAGTTTGCGCAAACTACTATAGAGGAAAAATAGAAAAGGATGAACTATGTGTATGTGAAGGGTTAGAGATGAACCGTTATAACCGACAGGCTCCACTTGCGGCTTATAAATTGGAAGAACAGATAGCAAAAATAAAAGAAGTACACAAAGACTATACAGTAAGAATAGTTACAAGTCCAGGATCAACTATAGATATGCTATATGAATGTATTTCTAGTGATGATGAAAGTTATGACTTATTTTTATTATCCATGTGCGATATTATAATTTTATCACGGAGTACATACTCATTATCATCTTTATACTTTGGAAATTATACGAAAGCGTATGTGCCATTGTGGGGTCATGCTGCGTGTATGGGATTATACACAAAGTATGATAAGTCGCAACTGAATTATTTTTATTAAGTTTAAAGTGAACAACTTCGTTAAATATAATGCAGTCCTATTCATTAACTGATAATACAGGTAAAGAATTGGATAAAAAGTTGGATGACTTATTTCAACAGAAAGACAATGGATTTTTTATTGAACTAGGTGCAAATGATGGACTTACACAAAGCAATACCGCCATGTTAGAATTTATGCGAGGCTGGAAAGGTATTCTTATTGAACCTTCACCTTCTGCGTATGAACTATGTAAAGTAAATCGTCCTGGAAGCATTACCTTAAATTATGCATGTGTATCAAATGAATATACAGATAAATCTGTAAAGGGAGATTTTAATGGAAAGCTAATGTCATCTGTAGATGGACTGCGTCTTCAAAGTGAGAAGACTATAGATGTGGCTGCTATTACACTTGAATCAATTCTTGATAAGTATGCCGCATATAAAAATATTAATTTTCTATCATTGGATACAGAAGGATATGAATTAAATATTCTGAAGGGTCTTAATTTAGATAAGTATAGACCTCAGTACATGCTTATTGAGATATATTCAAAAGATTATAAAGAAATATACGACTATCTAGAGTCAAAGCAATATACTCTTCATTCCAATTTTACGAATTATAATAAGGAAACGAATCCTTTATGGGATGGTACACATAACGATTATCTATTTTACGATAAATTATGTGGAGTTTAATGAATAAGGTCTAAACATATATAAATAGTATCTATCTATATATGGCAAACGGATCAAAAATGTTTAACGGTCAGTCTGGACAGGATCATTTTATTTTATCTGTTCTCAACAATAAGACAAATGGATATTTTTTAGAAATCGGTACGAATGATCCTGTCAAGATCAACAACTCCTATATTTTAGAATATATGTATGGATGGAATGGATTGATGGTTGAGTATGAGGATCAATGGGAACCTCTTTATAAATCACAGCGTACAAGTCATTATGTTATTCAGGACGCGCGGACGGTTGATTACGCGGGTCTTTTTAAAAAGTATAATTTTCCAAAGAGTATGGACTATCTTCAGGTTGATTTAGAAGTAAGTAATGGATCAACTATTGAAACACTAGAAGTACTAGATAAGACACTATTTCCAGACTATAAATTTTCAGTTGTTACATTTGAGCATGATATTTATTCTGGCGACCATTACAATACACGCGCAAAATCACGAGAAATTTTTGAGCGTAACGGATATGTTCGTGTATTTGGTGATATACAAAATGGTGGAAATGCATATGAAGATTGGTATGTATATCCTTCACAGGTTGATATGAATTATATTAATACTATTAAGAGTGATATATCCTATGAGTGGACGGATATTATGAAAATTCTGCGCTAATTTTTGTGTATATTTCTGCGCAGTTTTTTTGTGTGTCAAGAAATAGCGCGCAAAATTTGTTACACAAAATGCGCACAGATTCTTAGAAAACAAAAAAATACGCAAAAAATCACAAACTGCGGCAATTTTCTGCGTCAAAAAGTGTGCCAAATTCATTAATCTATAGATTAATGAATTTGCGCGGCGCCAAAACGCAAAATTTCTGCGTAGAATTTTGATTTTCCAGAATCTGCGCGCATTTTTTGTGTAACTTTTTGCGCGCTATTTCTTGACACACAAAAAACTGCGCAGAAATTCTGCGTGATTTTTTGCGTGGAATTTATTATGCGTTCCGGTATACATCTTTTTTCCACGCTATTTATATATGACGGAACCAACAATTGGCGTCGCTATTCCGTGCTATAAAGGGCATATACCTGCTCTTGAGAGACTTTTCAAAAGTATTCAAGAACAAACTTTACAGCCTAATATGGTAGTTGTTAGTTGTAGCAGTTCTACTGATGATGATGTAAAGCATTTATACGACAAATATCCATTTCCGTTAAAAATTATAACAACTGAAACACGACAAAATACCGCTATAAATCGTAATATAGCAGGAAAACAACTAAAAACGGACATTATTAGTTTTTTTGATGCCGATGATATTATGCATCCAGACCGATTGCTTGTACTTGTATCTATGTACTCACAGAATCATCCTACTATAGTTGCACCAGATATTCCTGGATTTGGACTACTATTATTACATAATTATTCATCTGGTGAGACAACAAATTTTCAGCCATTAGAATCCGCCGATATAGGAATATCTGGACCAGGTATTCCTATGAATGATAGAGAACATAGTGCTTTTGCACATTGTGCTGTAAGCCGTTGTATATTTGAAGAACAACAATTTCCTGAATCTATTATATTTGAACGGTGTGAAGATAGAGCATATGTTACAATACTTTCTGTAACAAATCGTGTAATGCGTGTGTATATACACAATAGATTATCACATTACATGCCTTCATTTTCGTGGACGACAACACTAAAGAAAAATTAATAACGCTTTTTCAGCGTCTTTAAAAACTTACTGTAAACTTTCATCGCTTTACGCATATTTTTTGTTTGATTTGCGTGATATTTTGCCCGATAATACATCGTAGTTGCCGCTTGTCGCTGATACGCTTTTGGATAGGAATGTAGTTTTTGGATTGAATTCTTTGCCTTCTCTTCGGTGCCGTAACCAAGTGTTTTGAGTTTTGGGGCACCTTTTGGATTATCGTTAAACAATTGTCCCATTTTTGTGGGCGGGGAAAAAAATTGAAGCCCCTTTTCCAGATTTGGTTTTTCGTGCCACTCCTTCCTTCTACTTCCTATCCTTCTTACAAATGGGCAAGATCACCAAGATTTCTCTTCCTTCTTCCGTCACCGCCGATGTGATTCGGCGTGTTGAAAACTTCAAGAACCGCATGTATCATGCGGTGAAGAAGAACAACCAAACCTATCTCAATAATATTCACGATGAGGTGGAGGCATTCCTTCGTGATATTCCTGGTTCTAGCATTGGAGACAAGGTTCTTCTCACCGTTGTTGCGACTCAACAGTCTACTACTCC
>Ga0208618_1000276_pt1 | contig 24382 bp, 26 predicted proteins | sample CryBogCBE18Jul08_FD_184585 | JGI IMG/M metagenome (GOLD analysis project Ga0208618, IMG submission 184585) | Freshwater microbial communities from Crystal Bog, Wisconsin, USA - CBE18Jul08 (SPAdes) | ecosystem: Environmental > Aquatic > Freshwater > Lake | place: Crystal Bog, Wisconsin, USA...
GCATCGATCATTGAGGGTATGGAGAAAATGGGATTTGATCTCACGCATGTATATGGTCTAACGGAGACTTACGGCCCAGCTGCTATTTGCGTTCAGCAAGATCAATGGCAAACTCTCGATATTGGGGAGCGTGCCAGGCTCAATGCGCGGCAAGGTGTCCGCTATCACCTCCAGCAAGCAATTGCTGTTCTTAATCCTGAGACATTAAAACCTGTCCCAGCAGATGGTGAGACTATGGGCGAGATTATGTTTAAGGGCAATATTGCCATGAAGGGCTACCTCAAGAATCCAAAGGCAACCCAGGAGGCTTTTGCAGGAGGATGGTTTCATTCCGGAGATTTGGCAGTTGTTGCCCCTGATGGTTACGTCAAAATTAAGGATCGCAGTAAAGACATCATCATCTCGGGGGGTGAAAATATTTCCTCTATTGAAGTAGAGGATGTTTTGTATCGGCATCCAGCTGTCCTTGCAGCCGCAGTTGTTGCAAAGCCAGATCCGAAGTGGGGTGAGACCCCTTGCGCCTTCTTAGAGATCAAATCCGGGGTTGAGGTCACTAGCGATGAGATTGTCGCCCACTGTAAAAAACATTTAGCTGGATTCAAGGTTCCTAAAGTCGTGGTTTTTGGGGAGCTGCCTAAAACCTCGACAGGCAAAATTCAGAAATTTGAATTACGAAAGAGGGTTGGCTCAGCGGGCGCTATTGATGTTTGAGGGTAGATAAGCTCGGACAGATAAAATATGGTGTTGATTTAATTAATGATTATTTTGCAAAGATTGTGAAGGCAGGATGAAGATCTTAGTGGCTGTAAAACGCGTAGTGGATTACAACGTAAAAGTTAGGGTGAAATCAGATCATTCTGGGGTTGATATTGCTAATGTCAAGATGAGCATGAACCCTTTTGATGAAATTGCTATTGAAGAAGCGGTACGTTTAAAAGAGGCTGGCATTGCCTCAGAGATAGTAGCGGTTTCTGCCGGCCCTGCTCAGTGTCAAGAAACTTTACGAACCGCATTAGCTATTGGTGCAGATAAAGCGATATTGGTTGAAACTGATGTCGAATTACAACCCTTGGCTGTAGCTAAGATCCTTAAGGCTCTATGTGAAAAAGAGCAGGCACAAATTGTTCTATTAGGAAAACAAGCCATCGATGACGATAGTAACCAAACTGGCCAAATGTTGGCGAGCTTGATGGATATTCCTCAGGGAACATTTGCATCCAAGGTAGTTGTTGCAGATGGTAAGGTCAGCGTTACCCGAGAGGTTGATGGTGGATTGGAGACTGTTCAACTTTCTTTGCCAGCAGTAGTTACAACGGACCTACGTCTCAATGAACCTCGCTATGTAACCTTGCCAAATATCATGAAGGCTAAGAAAAAACCTTTGGATATCATCAAGCCAGAAGACCTTAGCGTCGACATTACGCCTCGTTTAAAAACAATCAAAGTGGAAGAGCCGCCTAAGCGCTCTGCCGGAATCATGGTTGCAGATGTAGCAGCTCTTGTGGATAAATTAAAAAACGAAGCGAAGGTGATTTAAATGGCTGCTCTTGTAATTGCTGAACACGACAATCATGTCCTCAAAGGAGCAACACTCAACACAATAGCTGCTGCTACTCAGTGCTCTTCTGAGGTAGACGTATTAGTTGCTGGCAGTGGAGTTGATGCAGTAGCGCAATTAGTATCGCAAATTCCAGGTGTTCGTAAAGTGATTCAGATTGATGTTCCTTATCTAGCAGATCAACTGGCCGAGCCCTTAGCTGCACAAATTTTATCGATTGCAAAGAATTACACCCATCTTTTAGCGCCCGCGACTGCTAATGGAAAGAATGTGATGCCAAGAGTGGCGGCTAAATTGGATGTTGCTCAGTTTTCTGACATTACTAAAGTGGTGAGTGAGGATACTTTCGAACGTCCTATTTATGCGGGTAATGCAATAGCAACAGTTCAATCAAGCGATCCCATCAAGGTGATCACCGTCCGCACTACGGGATTTGATCCAGTAGCATTGACCGGAGGCTCAGCAGATATTGAAAAAATGACTGCACAGGCTGATGGCGGTAAATCCAGTTTTGTAGGACGAGAGCTCAATCAGTCTGATCGTCCAGAATTAACCAGCGCTAGGATTATTGTTTCGGGAGGGCGCGGCTTAGGTTCAAGCGAAAAATATCAAGAACTCATTGCGCCCTTGGCTGACAAATTGGGGGCTGCCCTAGGCGCTTCTCGTGCTGCAGTAGATGCAGGCTATGTTCCCAACGATTATCAAGTTGGTCAAACTGGAAAGATCGTAGCTCCCGACCTCTATATTGCAGTCGGCATCTCAGGCGCGATTCAACATTTGGCTGGCATGAAAGATTCCAAAGTAATTGTGGCAATTAATAAAGATCCAGATGCTCCCATCTTTAGTGTTGCTGACTATGGTTTAGTTGCTGATCTTTTCACTGCAGTACCAGAGCTGACAAAAGCAATTTCTTAAGTATCTCTAGGCGTCTTTATTAGGAGCGGTAATGTCATATGTAGCCCCAGTCAAAGAGATGTTATTTGTCATGAATCATCTGGCAGGCTTATCGGATATTGTTGCTTACCCAAGCTACGCTGCAGCTGGAGCGGATATTGATCTAGCCCCAGCAATCTTGGAAGAGGCGGCTAAATTCAATCAAGATGTTATTGCCCCTCTGAACTGGCCTGGCGATCAAAATCCAAGTGCATTAAAGGATGGGCATGTCATCACGACCCCAGGATTCAAAGAGGCTTATGAGCAATTCGCAACTGCTGGTTGGCAAGGTGTGGTTCATCCTGCAGAGTTTGGTGGCCAAGGATTGCCTAAGATTATTTCGACAGCTTGTTTCGAGATGGTGCATTCCGCTAGCCTCTCCTTTGCATTGTGCCCAATGCTTACAGATGGTGCTATTGAGGCCTTGCTTACCGCCGCTAGCCCAGAATTAAAAGATATTTATGTGCCCAAGATGGTTTCAGGTGAGTGGACTGGCACCATGAATTTAACTGAGCCCCAAGCTGGCTCAGATCTTTCATTAGTTCGAACCCGTGCTGTTCCTCAGGCGGATGGTAGTTACCAAATATTTGGTACCAAAATTTATATCACTTACGGCGATCACGATATGGCTAACAACATCGTGCATCTAGTTTTGGCTCGTACGCCGGATGCTCCTGAAGGTGTAAAAGGGATTTCTCTATTTGTTTCCCCAAAATTTTTAGTGAATAGCGATGGCTCTTTAGGCAAGCGCAACGATATTGAGTGCGTGTCCTTAGAACATAAGTTAGGGATCAAGGCAAGTCCGACTGCGGTCTTACAGTTTGGCGATCACGGTGGCGCAATCGGATATTTAGTAGGCGAAGAAAACCGCGGTCTTGAATATATGTTTGTGATGATGAATGCGGCTCGTTTTTCAGTAGGTATGCAAGGTATAGCGGTAGCTGAGCGTGCTTATCAAAAGGCAGTTCATTATGCAAAAGAGCGGATCCAAGGACGAGATCTTGCTGGCTCTGATGGGCCGGTGGCCATTATTCAGCAGCCTGATGTAAAGCGTATGCTGATGACGATGCGATCCTATACTGAAGCATCTAGAGCATTGGCATATTACGCAGCCGCGGCCTATGATGCTCAGCATGCTTCTCTAGATGCAGGTGCGCATCAAGAGAATCAGGCAATTTATGAATTCTTGGTACCGATTGTGAAAGGCTTCTCGACTGAGATGTCTATTGAGGTTGCTAGTTTAGGTGTACAAATTCATGGGGGCATGGGTTTTATAGAGGAGACCGGCGCCGCTCAGTATTACCGAGACGCCCGTATTTTGACTATCTATGAGGGCACGACAGCTATTCAGGCAAACGATCTAATCGGTAGAAAGACAGTGCGCGATGCTGGGGCTACTGCAAAACTCTTTAGTAAGAAAATTGTTGAAACCGAAGGCCTACTCAAGGCTTCCAATACAGGTGATGCTAAAGCAGTGCTGAAGCAACTGAGTGCTGCACGTTTAGCATTTGAAGCTTCAGTCGATTACATTGTGACAAATGCAAAATCTGATATCAAAGCGGTCTATGCTGGAAGTTTTGCATATTTACGTTTATGCGGCTTGGTCTTAGGGGCTTGGCAAATGGCACGTGGGCTGCTTGTTGCGGAGCAATTGCGAGCAAGCGATCCTAGTTTTTACGACGCCAAGATTGCTACTTCACGATTCTTCGCTGAGAATCTCTTGCCACAAGCTCAAGCACTAGCCACTTCCATTTTAGAGAGTGGCCATTCAACCAATGCGCTCACGCCAGAGCAGTTTTAGTCGATCTTACTGAGAAATCTTTCTCGCTTCTGAAATTTGGGATACGAAGTACTGCTCAAACGAGATTGCTAGGAAAGTCATCATCACACCTGCGCCAAGAATCAGTGAGAAGATCACGGTCAATATCGTTGGCCAACGTGATTGGGTTGCTTGAGAGACATCCAACTGCGGATTAAATTGCGCATCCCATTTTTCATCGGGGCGAAGGCCAAAGGTGATGGTGGTGAGCCAGCTTGCCTCCATGGCAATAAAACCTAGCGTGATTAAGACCCAGCCCGGCGCAGATTGAAAGCGATATTCTTTTAAGAGAAACCAGCCCGCAACGCCACCAATAAGCGCAAGCAGTTGAATCCAGGACCAAAAGAATTTTGGACCCTTTAAATAAAAACCATTGAAGCCAGTGCCCGGTAATAAAAGACCTAGCGCACAAAATAAGAACTTATATTTTTTCATTTTGATCCCGACTTACTTTGAGGAATATCGCGTTGTGCAAAAGTGAGTACTTCTCGATCGCGACCAATCATGAGCAAGCGATCACCATCGCGTACGATATTGCGATAGTCATTGAGCTCATACAGAAAATCGTTTTCTAATTCAGTGCGCTGAGGATTGCAAGCCATCTTAGTCGTAGTAATTTTTTCAAAAGTAAAGCCTCTTGAATCTTCGCTCAGATTGGCAGTAAAGCGATTGCATCCAGTGAAGCCGCTCACGCGTTCGCCGTTGGTATCAAATACCAATTGAATAGGGTTGCTGTTATCGCCCATCGGAATTTGTCGACCCCGGACTTCACCATTGGCATTGGGCGTCAAATTCCAGCGGATGAGATCCCACTTGGTATTGCGTAACTCGCTGCTGGGTGGGCTCATTTTTGCACCACAGGGTGGAATGACCCCAGAACAGGCGGTTAAGAAAGTGAATCCGATGCCATAAACAACACTTCGAAGCCCTCTAGCGGGAGCCTTGAGGATGTTTGGAATGGGTTTTTGGATCGACATAAATAGGTAAGTTATTGTTTTTAAAGTATTTTTTATTATGACAGTACGTCTATTCTAATGACTAAAGTGCTTAAATAGGTGGAACAAATGGGTCTTTTCGTCTAGAATATGAGGTTTTCCGCTATGCATTGCACGTGTTTTCAGCATTTGCCGTCTTAGTTGGAGCCTGCAGTTTTGAGAGAAATTGCTTTGGCTTGTAATCAACCCGTTTTCATTTTAGATTTTAAGGAATAAATATGGTCGTCATTCGACTGGCACGCGGCGGTTCTAAGAAGCGCCCTTTTTACAGCATCGTTGCTACTGATAAACGCAACCGTCGTGACTCGAACTTTATCGAGCGCATTGGTTATTTCAATCCAAAAGCTGCGGAAGCTGAACAAGCTATGCGCGTTGCTCAAGATCGTTTGAGCTATTGGACTGGTGTTGGAGCGCAGATTTCTCCAACTGTGAAGCGTTTGATCAAAGATCATCCTGCAGTCTAAAAACTGTTTCGCTAAGAGCTTAGTCAACTTGATTGAGCTCTTAGTAGCAGGACTATTTAGGGGTGATAGGGTGACTTGCAAATGAGTACACCTTCCCTAGAAGATTTAATCGAGCTGGGCTCTATTCAAGATGCTCAAGGTTTGCGGGGTCAGCTTAAGGTTCGTCCGCATTCATCTGATCCCGTAGCTTTACTTTCTAGCAAAACTGTTTGGCTTTCCCTGTTGCCACGAGTGGCGGCGGCTCAGGCTAGCGTTAAACCTTCCTTAGAGTTGTATGAGCTCAAGCAGGCGAAGATGCACAGCGGCACTGTGCTTATTAATCTTAATGGTGTGACTGATCGTGATCAAGCCTTAGCTTTAAAAGGTGCACGCATTCTCGTAGCACGTGACGCATTTCCAAAAGCAGAAACAGATAGTTATTACTGGGTCGATTTGATTGGGTGTGATGCTATCAATTTACAAGGCGACAATTTGGGTCAGGTTTTAGATGTGACTGAAAATGGTGCGCATGGTGTGATTGCTTTGGGCAGTCTTACTGACGGTAAAACGAGGCAGTTAATTCCCTTTGTCAAAGACGTAGTGCAAAGCGTAGACTTATCTAAGAAACTCATTACCCTTGATTGGCAAGCAGATTGGTAAAGCACGATGCGCTTTGATGTTCTCACTATCTTTCCAGAAATGTTCTCCGCATTAACGCAATGGGGCGTTACTGGTCGCGCGTGTGAACAGGATTTAGCGCAAGTAAAGTTGTGGAATCCCAGGGACTATTCAAGTGATCCCCGCAAGACGGTCGATGATCGTGCTTATGGCGGTGGCCCTGGTATGGTGATGATGGTCAAACCATTGGAAGACACGATTAATGCCATCAAGGCCGACCATCGGGCTCAACACATCTCGAGCGGCCCCGTTTGTTTGCTGGCACCCCAAGGGGAGCGGTTTTCTCAAAAAATGGCCTCAGATCTCCTCGGAAGAAGCAATTTGACCTTGATTTGTGGCAGATATGAGGCAATTGACCAACGTTTTGTCGACCGAAATGTAGACCTTCAGATCTCCCTGGGGGATTTCGTCGTTTCTGGGGGTGAAATCCCCGCTATGGCCATCATGGACGCCCTGATTAGGCTTATTCCAGGAGCCTTGGGGGATGATGACTCAGCCCTCCAGGATAGCTTTATGAACGGTCTTTTGGACTATCCCCACTACACCCGGCCAGAGATCTATGAAAATTTATCGGTGCCAGACGTGCTTTTAGGCGGACATCACGCTAAAATAGCGGATTGGCGTCGGCACAAGTCTCTAGAGCTGACGTTCAGGATCCGGCCAGATCTCATTGAATTGGCCAGAACCAATGGGTTACTAAGTCGAGAAGATGAGCGGTTCCTTCAAGATTTAGTGAAATGATTTAACTACATCCTCTATCAGGTCCGTTGATGAAAGTCTCGGGATTGAACTCTGACAAGATGTTTAAGGATTCAAAATGAACTTAATTGAAAAAATTGAGCAAGAAGAAATTGCTCGCCTCACTGCCAACAAAACGCTTCCAAGTTTTGCTCCTGGCGATACGATCGTAGTTAGCGTTAACGTCGTAGAAGGTACTCGTAAACGTACTCAGGCTTTTGAAGGTGTTGTGATTGCTAAACGCAATCGTGGCTTGAACTCCAATTTCATCGTGCGTAAGATCTCTTCTGGTGAAGGTGTTGAGCGTACATTCCAAACTTACTCTCCATTGATCGCCAGCATAGAAGTGAAGCGTCGTGGCGATGTACGTCGCGCTAAGCTCTACTACTTGCGTGATCGTTCAGGTAAGTCTGCACGTATTAAAGAAAAGCTTCAAGCTCGTGTTAAAGAAGTGGCTGCCCCAGCTGCTGAATAATCTGAGCCCTTGGCTTGATATCAAAAAGGCGACTTCGGTCGCCTTTTTATTGCCCTAAAATCGACCTATGTCTAAAGCTTCCTCTCCTGATCAGATACCGCTGAATGTTGCAGCGCCTCCGGGGTTTGATGCGGAGGCAATCCCAATTCATTTACGGTGTAGCGAAGACCCCAAGGTATCTCATCAAATCTTGCAGCCAGAGCAACTGCGGCAACGTATTCAAAATCCTCCGCAATGGCAACCTGAGATTACCGATGAGAACCGTCACGTGATTGCGGCCGATATTATTGCCAAGCGCCAAGCTGCAGGAAAAATTACTCAAGCCGCAGTGCTTATCCCCCTTTTGCTAAAAGAGGGTGGTTTATCAGTATTGCTCACTCAGAGAACGCAGCATCTTCATGATCACGCTGGGCAAATTAGTTTTCCGGGTGGCCGCATGGATCCACAGGACATTACTCCAGAAAATACTGCCTTGCGCGAGAGTCAGGAAGAGATTGGTCTAAACCCCGCTAATGTTGAAATCATCGGGCATCTACCCCAATATCTGACAGTATCTGGATACAGCGTTACTCCTGTTATAGGCTTAGTGCAGGCTCAGGCAGAATATCTCCATGACGAGTTTGAAGTGGCGGATGTCTTTGAGGTGCCCTTAAGCTTTTTGATGGACCCAGCTAATCATCAAGTCCGTATCTGGCAGAGTGAGCAGGGGATGCGCCGTTTTTATGCAATGCCTTATGAGAATCGGTTCATCTGGGGCGCTACTGCCGGTATGTTGCGTAACCTGTATCATTTATTAAAAGTATGACTTTCTTCTCAATTCTCATCGCCCTGATTGCTGAGCAATATCGCCCAGTCAACGCTAATCATTGGATTCGGCGGATGAGCGATCGTTGGTTGGATTGGATCGCCAAAGAGTTCGGTGGCAAGAATCAAGAAGGCGCAAGTCCAGTTGGTGCAAGAATTGCTTGTGCGATTGCTTTTATTCTTCCGACCTTTATCGTATTTTGTATTTACGTTGCTTGTATGCTCAAGTACACGATTCTCGGTTTCATCTGGAACGTCATCATTGCTTATCTCTTTTTTGGCTTCCGCCAATTTAGCCATTCGTTTACTAAAGTTCATGAAGCTATTGAGATTCATGATTTACCTGCCGCTCGCACCGCTTTAGCGGAGTGGTATGGGCCAGATTTGGATGTGAGTAACCTGAATGAAACCGAAGTCATCTCTTTAGCTCTCGAGCGAGCTATTGTGGGCGCGCATCGCCATGTCTTTGGAGTGCTGTTTTGGTTCCTGATGCCGCTTGGCCCCGCCGGAATTGTGATGTATCGCTTGGCAGATACAGCTATTACACGTTGGTCTGCTAAAGGTGACTTCAACCTTAGCGAGGCGGCTCGTTATTTCTTCTATGTGATTGATTGGATTCCATCACGGATTACAGCGATGGGTTTTGCCATCGTAGGTAATTTTGAAGATGCTGCGTATGCGTGGCGCCACCTTACTCATAAATGGGCTGACTCTATCAATGCAGTGATTTTGTCTGCTGGTAGTGGTGCGCTTGGAGTGCGCTTAGGTGAGCCCTTAGCTGAGCCGGATAGCGATCAAGCTCTGCTCATGGCAGAAGCGGGTGAACCTCAGATTTATGAAATTGGTATCGAACCTACTGAGAGGACTATGCGTTCAGCAGTAGGCTTAGTGTGGCGCTTAGTTATCGTTTGGTTGGCTTTGTTGTTAATGCTGACCACCGCTCTTTGGCTTGGGTGATTCCCTGTAGCTGCGTATCCGCAGTTCTCGAATCCGAGTGCAATTGTCTAAATAGCGCCAATCTTTCCGGCGCGATTTCATTCCTCTCAACTGCCTCCCGAATCACACAGCCTGGCTCGGATTGATGGGCGCAGTTATGAAAGTGACATTTTCCTAATAAGGGTTGAAATTCTCGAAAGGCATGTTGCAGTTCACTGACAGACATGTGGGCAAGACCAAATTCTTGAAAGCCTGGGGAGTCGATTAAAGCCCCCAACTTTCCTGAAGAGTTTCTTCCCCAAGACTCAGGGAGTTCAAAGTAGCGACAGGCTGTTGTCGTATGTTTGCCAGTATCCAGCCTGACTGAATATTCTTGGGTAATCGCTGCAGCATTCGGTACCCAAGCATTGAGTAAGCTCGATTTACCCATGCCGGATTGGCCCACGAAAACAGAAACTTTGCCTTGAAGTGCAGGACGAAGAGCCTCAATCGAGGCGCTATCAAACTTAGCAGACACTTCACTAACGGGATATCCCATGCGGGCATAAGGCTCGATCAGCTTGCGAGCATGCGCTAAGTTCTCGGGCAGATCAGACTTGTTGAGCAGAATATGCAAATCAATTTGATTGGCCTCAGCAGCAACTACAGCCCGACCTAAAAGGTCTGGCGAGAAAGCGGGTTGGGTAGCCAGGACCACCAGAATTTGGTCTACATTGGAAGCAATCAATTTGCTCTTAAATGCATCGGATCGATAGAGTAAGTTGCGGCGTGGCTCAATTTCGACCAGACGGGCTTGGTCTGCTGAGGTGCTTTCTAGTAACATCCGATCGCCTACTGCACCAATATGTTGTTTGGCAGGAGTGCTCACTTGAATTAAAGGACCATCGGGTGACTCATTGCTGGATGAGTCTCGTACCAAACGCTGCGCTAAGTAATGTCGACCATAGGAGGCCGTCAGTAGCGCGCGAAATTGCTCCATCAGTTTGCTGAACTCTTTTGCAGATTCGCGATCCGTAAAGGAGCGGGAGGATGAGAGCTATAGAAAGCGGTATAGATTGGATCAGGTGTCAGCGTAGAGGCATTGTCTTGATATAACTTTACTAGTGCTGCAATAAGATCACTCGCAGAAGATTTACTAGCGGCAAAGTTATCGGCCTCGTATTCATGTTTGCGAGAGGCAAGGCTGCCTAGTGGTGTGAAGAAGAAGGTAAATACAGGTGAGACCAGCATAAAAAGTGCCAGAGCTAAACCTCCGTTATAACCATCCAGACTTGGCATTACCCCAAGATCCTCGTAGAACCAGACCTGTGTACTAATCCAGCCCAGTAAGGCAAAGACACCAAAACTCAAGGCAAAAGAAAATAAAAGCCGTTTACGTATGTGATTGCACTTAAAGTGACCGAGCTCGTGAGCGAGTACGGCCTCAACTTCATTGGGATTGAGTTTCTCAATCAAGGTGTCAAAGAAAACAATCCGCTTAGCCTTCCCCATGCCAGCAAAGAAAGCATTGCCATGTGCACTCCGCTTGCTGCCATCCATTACAAAAAGACCTTGGCTAGCAAAGTCACAACGCTGCAGTAGTGCTTCAATTTGCGTCTTGAGCGCACCATCTTCTAGAGCTTCGAATTTATTGAATAGCGGCGCAATAACACTCGGAAAAATCCACTGCATTAATAGACTGAACACAGTGAGGACAGCCCAAGCCCAGAGCCACCAGAGGCTGCCTGCTTGAGCCATCAAGCTTAAGATGATCCACAGCAAGGGAATGCCAATCACTCCCCCTAAGAGGGCGCCTTTAATCAAATCGATAAAAAAGAGTTTCTTTGACATCCGATTAAAGTCAAAACGTTCTTCCAGGTGAAACTGCTTATACCAAGAGAAGGGCAGATCAATCACGCTGGAGATCAGCACAATCGAAACTAACAAAGCGATCTGCTGAATAATTCCCTGACCCAGACTACCAATCAGAGTGAGATTGAGGATTTGAAGTCCACCTAATAAGGTAAAACCAATCAGCACAATCGCACTGACGCTATTCTCTAAAATACCCAAGCGTAATTTAGCAATCGTGTAGTCAGCCGCTTTTTGGTGCTCTGCTAATGAAACTTTCTGGGCAAATTCTGCAGGGACTTGAGCGCGGTGTTTTGCAACATAGCGAATTTGGCGTTGAGATAGCCAGTAACGAAGGCCGAAACTGGTGGCGAAGGCGATTAAAAAAACAATTGTGAATGTCATGAGATGATTATAGATATGAGCGAACAAAACCCGTCCCAAGCCCCTAAAAATGCCCCAAGCAGTGCCCCTGCTAGTGAGAACCTCATTTGGGTTGATATGGAGATGTCAGGCTTAAATCCAGAAACCGAGCGTATTCTAGAAATTGCCATCATTGTTACCGATGCTCACCTGAATACTATTGCGACTGCACCGGTCTGGGTAGTTCACCAGGAGGATACAGTTTTAGATGCAATGGATGCTTGGAATAAAGGTACCCATGGTCGATCGGGTTTGATTGATAAGGTTAAATCTTCCTCTCTGGATGAGGCGACAGTTGAGGCTCAATGTATTGCCTTTCTGAAACAACACATCAAACCAGGTATTGCGCCCATGTGCGGAAATACGGTTGGTCAAGATCGGCGCTTTATGGCTCGGTATATGCCTAAATTAGAGGCCTACTTTCATTACCGAAATATTGACGTCTCAACCCTCAAGGAACTCTGTAAACGGTGGCATCCCGAACTACTCAAGGGCTTTACCAAGCAGCAGGCACATACAGCCTTGGCTGATATTGAGGAATCTATCGAAGAGTTAAAGTATTACCGCGAAAAGTTTATCGTGCCGCTGCCCCAATAGAAAGGTAATTATTTCTTGATGGCGCTTTTAGGTCTAAATGCCTTGACGACACTTTCTTGGGTCTCAATATAAGGGCCACCAATCAAATCAATGCAGTACGGCACAGCAGCAAAGATACCGGGAACGATCGATTTACCTTCGGCATCTTTTAAGCCCTCCAAAGTTTCTTGAATCGACTTGGGCTGTCCAGGTAAATTAATAATTAAAGCAGTGTGGCCCTCAATCTCTCGCAGGACGGCAGTTTGACGGGACAGAATTGCGGTGGGCACAAAACGCAAACTGATTTGTCTCATCTGCTCCCCAAATCCAGGCATTTCCCGAGTACCGGCAGCAATGGTCGCTTCAGGAGTGACATCGCGACGCGATGGACCTGTACCACCAGTTGTCAGAACTAAATCACAACCTTCCTGATCAACCAATTCAGCAATATTCTTAGTAATAATTTGGGCTTCATCCGCAATCAGACGCTCAGAGAAAGTGCAGGGATTGAGAATGGTTTTTTCTAGCCAAGCCTTGAGGGCTGGTATGCCTTCATCAGTGTAAACACCTTGACTGGCGCGGTCAGAGATCGAGATTAGGCCAATTTTGATCGAATCTGGGGCGGCTTCTGTATGCTTCATGTTTCTATTCTAGCTATTATTGAGACATGTTTACTTATTCATCCAATCAGTTTCAAGAAATCATTGAGTTTATGCTGGCAGAAGCTGGGCGAAGAGGCGCTTCTGATGCAATTGCGGAAGTCTCTGAAGGTCAAGGTCTAGCAGTGACTGTCCGCAAGGGGGAAGTGGAAACCATTGAGCAAAGTCTTGATAAACAAGTTGGGGTTACCGTTTTTCTGGGGCATCGCCGAGGTAACGCCAGTACCAGTGATTTTTCACAAGCATCTTTACGTGCAACCGTAGAGGCTGCGTACCATATCGCTCAACATACCGCAGAAGATGATTGTGCAGGTCCAGCTGAGCCCGAGCTCTTAGAGAAAAAACCAAAAGACTTAGACTTATTTCATCCATGGGCAATTGATGCAATCGAGGCTGTCGAGATTGCGCGTGCTGCGGAAGCTGCTGCCTTTGCAGTCAGCAAACAAATTCGTAATAGTGATGGCGCCTCTGTATCAGCCCATCATGGGCATTTCATGATGGGGACTACGAATGGTTTTATGGGAGGCTATCCTTTCTCACGTCACTACATCTCATGCGCACCGATTGCGAATGGCTTGACTAAAAAATCAGGCATGCAGCGTGACGACTGGTACTCCAGCTCTCGAGTGCCTAAGGAGTTAGCAGAGCCGGCTGCGATTGGGGAATATGCTGCGCAGCGGGCACTTTCTCGTTTGAACGCGAGATCGATTAGTACTCGTCGTTGTCCAGTGATCTTTGAGGCCCCGCTGGCTGCTGGCCTGATGGGTGGCTTGGTCCAAGCAGTTTCAGGAGGTGCTTTATATCGTAAGTCGAGCTTCTTATTGGATAGTTTGGGTAAAGCAGTACTGCCTAAGCATGTCAGTCTGATAGAAGAGCCGCATCATCATGCGATGATGGGTAGCGCACCCTTTGATGAAGAAGGTGTTAAAACACATGCGCGTACCGTGGTAGACCAAGGAATTTTGCAAGGCTACTTTCTGTCGACCTATTCAGCACGTAAGTTGGGTATGAAAACTACTGGCAATGCAGGGGGCTCACATCACCTTATATTTCAAAGTAAAAAAACTCGTCAGGGCGGATTACCCGCGCTACTAAAAGAAATGGGCACCGGTTTATTGGTAACTGAATTGATGGGGCAGGGCGTGAACTATGTTACTGGCGACTACTCCCGGGGTGCTTTTGGTTATTGGGTGGAGAATGGTGAAATTCAGTACCCGGTTGAAGAAGTGACAATTGCTGGCAATCTGCGCGATATGCTAATGGATATTGCGATGATTGGTAGCGATACTTTGGTGCGGGGTAGTAAAGAAACCGGATCGATCTTGATTGGCTCAATGACCGTCGGTGGTAAGTAAGAGCTATTTACGTTCTAGAGTGACAAAGTCAAAGTGAATATCGCCTTCGACATTCGGTAGGCGTTCTACCTCATGCCAATCGGCTGGATCTGGAATCTCAAAGAAGGTATCCCCACCCTGTATATCGAGTTTAATTTCGGTAAGGTAGAGTCGATCTGCCAAAGGGAAGGCTTGTGTAAAGAGCTGCTCTCCGCCAATCACAAATACCCGGGGGAATTCTGCAAGACTTGCAAGTGCTTCCTCTAGGGAGTGAACGACTTCACCGCCATTAAGTTGCAGATCATGATTGCGTGTGACGACAATATTGCGACGACCTGGAAGTGGGCGACCAATGGATTCCCAAGTCTTGCGACCCATGATGACAGGATGACCCATGGTAACGCGCTTGAAGAATTGCAGATCTGCTGAAATTTTCCAGGGCATTTGATTGTCTCGTCCAATCACATGATTCTGTGAGCGGGCAACAATCATTGAAATTGTAGGTTGCGCCATGATCAGACTGCTACCGGTGCTTTGATATGAGGATGAGACTCATAGCCGACAATCTCAAAATCTTCGAACTCATAATCAAATAAAGAATCAGGCTTGCGCAAAATATTCAGCTTGGGTAGAGGGAAGAAGTCTCTCGATAATTGGAGTTCAACTTGCTCAAGATGATTGCTATACAAGTGGCAGTCACCGCCAGTCCAAATAAAGTCCCCTGCTTCAAGATTGCATTGCTGGGCAACCATGTGCGTTAGCAAAGCATAGCTCGCAATATTGAAAGGAACCCCTAAAAAGATATCAGCACTACGTTGGTAGAGCTGGCATGACAGCTTGCCATCTGCAACATAAAACTGAAAGAAGGCATGGCATGGCGCGAGTGCCATCTTTGGGATATCTGCTACGTTCCAAGCAGAAACGATAATGCGTCGGGAATCAGGATTCTTTTTGATGGTCTCGAGTACTTCAGAGATCTGATCGATGTGTTGTCCATTTGGTGCTGGCCAGGAACGCCATTGATAGCCGTATATCGGACCAAGATCACCATCCGGTGCAGCCCACTCATTCCAAATGGAAACACCGCGCTCTTTTAGCCAATTGTTATCTGTACTCCCCTTAAGAAACCAGAGTAATTCATAGATGATAGATTTGAGATGGAGTTTTTTGGTTGTCACCATTGGAAAACCATCGGCCAAATTAAAGCGCATCTGGTGCCCAAAAACTGAGAGTGTGCCAGTGCCTGTTCTGTCAGATTTGGGTGTGCCCTTTGCGAGAACTTCTTTCATCAGGTCGTGATATTGGCGCATGATTGGTAAAGTGTAATGTAAAAGGGCGTTACTCTGTATTCCCCACCCCAAGCACTTTGTGGAGCTTAGTTGAGGTGGTGGTGTATTGGAGCTGAATCGTTTTCTCTGGGCTCAGATAGGCTGCTGCTGCAAAGGCCGCTAAGGCTGCTTCATGAAAGCCCGACAGAATGAGTTTCTTCTTCCCGGGATAGAGGTTGATATCACCAACCGCGAATATTCCCGGCGTACTGGTTTGGAACTTTTCGGTGTCAACCGTAATTTGCTTGCGATCAATATCTAGGCCCCAGTCGGCGATGGGACCTAATTTAGGAGACAGACCAAAGAATGCCAATATCACATCACAAGGAACAGAGCTTTTGGCGCCATCAATACCAGTGATGAGTAGCTCACTCAGTTTGTCATCATGGACTTCGAACCCAGCTAGCTGCCCGATCTTGAGATTAATCTTCCCAGTGTCACAAAGCTCGCGCATCTTGGAGACGGATTTTGGTGCCGCCTTAAAGTCATCACGCCGATGAATCAGAGTTAACTGATTAACCTTGTCGGCGAAATATAGAGCCCAATCGAGTGCGGAATCACCCCCGCCACAGATCACCATATTTTTACCAAGGAATTGTTCGGGATCTTTGACTCGATAAAACACCTGTGTGCCATCAAATCTATCAATGCCATCGAGTGGAACTAGTCGCGGCTGAAATGCACCGACACCAGCAGCAATAAAAACGGTTTTGCTAATGAAGTGCTGATCAGCGCTGGTATGAATATCAAAGCGACCATCAGGTCTTTGAGCAACCATGCTGACCTCTTGCCCCAAATGAAATTGGGCGCCAAAAGGTTCGATCTGTTTTAGAAGATTATCGGTTAGTTCTTTACCAGTGCAAACTGGTAGAGCGGGGATATCGTAAATCGGTTTATCAGGGTAGAGCTCCATGCATTGGCCACCAATAATGGGCAGCGCATCAATCACATGGGCTTTAATTTCTAGAAGACCAAGTTCAAATACTTGGAAGAGCCCCACCGGACCGGCGCCAATGATGACTGCATCGGTTTCAATGGAAGAGGACAAGTGAGCGCTCTAAGAGGTGAGTAAGTAAAACTTACTTAACGAGCTCAGCCAATTTGCTTTTAACGTCTTTCCACTCATCAGCATCTGGTAGGGCACCTTTGGATTTTGTAATAGACGTCCAAGAGGATGCGAGATCAGCATTGATTTTAATAAATTGTTGCTGGTCTCCAGGGACATCGTCCTCTGCATAGATTGCATTGACCGGACATTCTGGTACGCATACGGCGCAATCAATACACTCATCAGGATCGATCACTAAAAAATTGGGGCCTTCGCGGAAGCAGTCCACAGGGCAAACGTCCACACAGTCGGTGTATTTGCAGCGGATACAAGATTCAGTAACAACGTAAGTCATGATAATTGGTCAGTTTTCGATTCGGTAGCCCACGGCAAGTCATGGGAATAATAGCAATTTTAGCCGAATTCACTTTTTTTCTAGGTAAACCCGCTAATTCACTTGAGGTAAAGTCTCTTTTAAGGAGATTTAAATGACTACACAAAATATGGCTAAAAAACCTAAAATTTTCATCGCTAGAGCGATATTTGCCGATGCACTCCCCCAATTAGAGGAGTCTTTTGAGGTGACCTCAAATCAGTCGGATGAGGTATTGACCCCACAAGAATTGCAAAAAGCCCTTGTAGGTATGGATGGCGCACTGGTATCGGGCGGCGACCGAATCGACGCTTCGATTTTATCCGCCGCAAAAGACCTCAAAATTGTGTCCAATATTGCAGTGGGTTACAACAACTTGGATATTCCGGCAATGACTGCGGCGGGCGTGATGGGTACCAATACCCCTGATGTCTTAACGGACACAACCGCTGACTTTGGATTCGCTTTGATGATGGCAGCTGCACGTCGAGTGACTGAATCAGAGCATTGGCTCAGAGCGGGTAAATGGGAAAAGTGGGCCTTGTTCAACAATCCATTGGGCGTAGATATTCACCACAGCACATTGGGCATTATTGGTATGGGACGCATTGGACAAGCTATCGCCAAACGCGGCTTGGGTTTTGGTATGAAAGTGATCTACTGCAATCGCAAGCGATTACCTGAACAGCTTGAGAAAGAGTGTGGTGCGACCCATGTATCAAAAGAGGAGTTACTGAAAACAGCTGACCATGTCATTTTGGTCTTGCCTTACAGTGCCGAGAGTCATCACACGATTGGCGAGAAAGAGCTGTCGTTGATGAAACCCACTGCAACCTTAACGAATATTGCGCGGGGCGGCATTGTGAATGATCTCGCACTAGCGCAAGCCCTCAAGGCTGGCAAGATCTTTGGTGCTGGCTTAGATGTGTTTGAGGGAGAACCAAAGGTGATCCCAGAGTTATTGGCATGCAGTAATGTCGTGCTCGCACCGCACGTGGGTAGTTCAACTGAGCAGACCCGTAGGGCCATGATGAATTTAGCAATCAAAAATCTGCGCGCAGGACTTGCAGGTCAAAGACCGCCAAACTTAATTAATACAGACTTAATGCCAAGCTAGGGCTTGGTAAATAATCGAAACGGAGTGATGCTAATTACTCTGTTTCGATTTCGTCTGATAGTTCGCGCAATGCTAATTCGATGCCACCAAATTTGCTGGCGACCCAGTTGTAGACTTTGCATGCAATCCATAGCAATGCAAAACCGAGTAGTGCATTCAGAATTAATGCAGAGATCACCGTAAATCCGGGAATTGCACCATCTCGAATAAATGCGACAAACAGAGCTAAGAGAACAATCGGTACCGAGAAGCAGAGATATACCAAAACCAGGGTTTTGGCAGTGTGCATCGGATCGAGGAAGACAACTTCTTTTTTTGTGAATTTCATAATGCTGCAATCTTAAAGCAGTCCTTCGAAAAGTGCTACATCTACCCAGTCACCAGCATTAATATTTTCTTGATCATGAGTAAGAATGACGAAGCAGTTTGCCTCACTCATTGAGCGCAAGATGCCAGCACCCTGACTGCCAGTCAGTCTCACACTGGGCCTACCCTCGGGATCTCGGCTCAGAATAGCCCTTTGAAATTCAGTACGGCCAGCCTTTTTTCGAATCGCGTTAGCAGCAATCGCTTGAGTAAGTGGCGGTGCAGTGTCCTTGGCGCCGTTCAGCTGTAAAAGGGCGGATCGTACAAATTGGTAGAAGGTAACCATCACTGCTACGGGGTTGCCTGGTAAGCCAAAGAAGAGGGTCTTGTGGGCTGGCAACTTTCCGGAAACCGGCTTTAAAGTACCAAATGCCATTGGTCTGCCAGGTCGCATCGCAATTTTCCAGAAGCCTACATCTCCAAGCTCTTGTAGTACTTGTTTGGTGAAGTCCGCCTCACCAACGGATACCCCGCCACTGGAGATCAGTACATCAGCCTTAACCGCTGCAGCAGCAAAGGCTGCCTTTAATGAATCTGGATCATCCCGCACAATACCGCAATCGATCACATCTAAATCTAAGCGTTTGAGCATGCCAGTCAAGCTATAGCGATTGCTATCGTAGATACCACCTTCCTTGAGTGTTTCTCCCAAAGGGGTGAGTTCATCACCCGATGACAGGATAGCCACTCGTAATTTACGTTTGACCTTTAATGAAGCAATTCCCAATGAAGCTGCTAAGCCAAGGTCAGCAGGCCGCAAAATTCTGCCAGCGACGATTGCTGGCTTGTTCTTTTCTAAATCCTCCCCTTTAAGACGGCGGTTATCGCCAGACTTTAAGAGAGATGGATCGAAGGCTATCTCATGATCACTTACGCTTACTAACTCTTGGGGGATGACAGTGTCACATGCACTGGGCATCAGAGCTCCGGTCATGATTTGGATGCATTCCCCTTTTGCTATTGCACCTATATAAGGTTTGCCCGCATAAGCAATGCCAACTATCTTTAGCTGAGTTTTTTTACTTTCACCCTTCAAACAAACGCCATCAAAAGCGTAGCCATCCATCGCAGAATTGTCGGCAGATGGAACATCTATCGGCGAGAGAAGATCTTCTGATAACACCCGATTGAGCGCATCGTTGAGCGCTACGACTTCAGAATCGAGTGGAGTTTCTGCAAGCAACTCATTCACTAAGCCATTGATCGCTTCACGCGCTTGATCTACGCTTAAGGATGAGCTTAAGAGAATAGGGTTATTAGGTGAATACTTCATGATGACGCTTTCTCTAGCGTAAGGAGTTCTTCAGGAGTATTGACATTTGCAAACGCAGATTCTGAATCAAAAACTACTGTGCTGCTATTAAGCTCTTTAAACCAGCGATCAATTTTCAAATCACCCAGGCTAATAAACTCCTCCAGCGACTTTAATAGTGAGATATGCATCAGGCAGAAGACTGGTTGAGCCCAAGTTTTACCAGCATTGTCTTTGCTGGATGCATAGACGAGATCAAAAGAGCCCTCAGCGAGTTTTGTTGAGAGTAGTTGAACCAAGTTTGTTGGTAGTAATGGCGAATCACAGGGGGCAGTTACTAAATATTTAGTAGGACAGGCTTTTAGGCCAGCTGCAAAGCCTGCTAGGGGCCCTGAGAAGCTCGAATCAGCATCACTGACTATTGGATAACCATAAGTCGCATACTGCTCAAGATTACGATTGGCATTAATCATGATTGAGCCTACTTGAGGCTTGAGCCGATTAATGGCAGATTCAATTAGGGGGCGATGATGAAAGGGAATGAGACCCTTATCAATACCACCCATTCTTTGGGCCCGACCGCCAGCAAGAATGAGTCCGGTGATTTCTATTTGAGAGATCATTAGCCGCCAATGTAAGACATTTCAACTTTGGGCCCAGTTGAAGGTGTTGATTCAAGTAGGGATCCACGGACCTCAGAATAGTGATCATCCCGTTTTGACCAAACGTTCATGATGGCATTGGCAATCTCTAAATCATTTTTACCTGAGCGCAACATGGATTTGAAATCAAAACCTTCGTTAGCAAACAGACAGAGATACAGTTGTCCATCTGTTGAAATACGTGCGCGGGAACAATCACCACAAAAAGCTTGGGTCACACTGGAGATCACGCCAATCTCACCAGAACCATCAAGGTAGCGCCAGCGTTTAGCAACTTCACCAGAATAATTAGGAGAGATAGGCTCCAGGGGATAAACCGCATGAATTGCTGCGATCACTTCTTGAGAGGGGACTACCTCTGCCATGTTCCAACCATTGGAGCTGCCAACATCCATATATTCAATAAAGCGCAGAACAACACCAGTACCTTTGAAGCGTTTGGCCATAGCAATGATCTCATGTTCATTACTACCCTTCTTTACCACCATATTCACTTTGATGGAATCAAACCCATTCTCTTGTGCAGCGGCAATTCCATCGAGCACATCTTCAACCGGAAAATCGACATCGTTCATTTTCTTGAAGACTGCATCGTCTAGTCCATCGAGGCTTACGGTTATCCGTTTCAGGCCTGCAGCTTTTAGTAGAGCCGCTTTCTTGCGCAAGATACTGCCATTGGTGGTGAGGGTGAGATCGAGCGAGGACCCATCTGGAGTCTTAATTTTGTCTAACATGCCAATTAGGATCTCGATATTTTTCCGTAGCAAAGGCTCACCACCCGTTAAGCGAATTTTTTCTACACCGAGTGAGGCAAAGATCGTAGCCAGTCGTGTGATTTCTTCAAAGCTGAGAAGTTCATCATGGGCTAAATAGGGATAGTCTTGATTAAAGACTTCCTTTGGCATGCAATAAGTACACCGAAAGTTACAGCGGTCTGTAACAGAAATTCGCAGATCTCTTAAGAGCCGACCTCGAGTATCTTGATTCGATGAGTTCGGAGATTGAAGTTGAGTAGGAATGGAGGGACTTAAACCCTTTCCTTCATCAATTCGAATGGGGATGACTTTTTCAACCATCATTCAATTATGGCTGTGAAACGCGGTTTCTGCCAAACCGCTAAATACCCTAGTGGGGTATCTCGCGGCCTGGAGAATTCGTTTTAAACCGTTTTTTCTTGACCGCCGGTTTCAACTAAAACCATTGGGCCATCGGGAAGTGTTGCTGGAGCCTTGGGAGCGCGGCCCAAATTCACAGAAATGTGCTCTGCTTGAATCTGAGACTGTACTTCTGTGTGCTTACTAGAGTCAGTAGCCACCCAAACCATGCCAGCTGATTGCACGACATTTTGCAGAGGGCTTTCCTCTAGTGCCTTGAAAGCCACCTTAGGAAGTTCGGCTGCAGGCTTAGCAATCACTTCGATTGCAGGAGTGGGTGAAGCTTTTGGACTGCTATGGCTTCTCTGTGAGCGCTCTGGAGCAGCGGGCGCTGGCTTGTGATTACCAAAGCTTTGTGCCAAATTTTGGGTAGGCATTGAAGCAGAGGATCCAGCCATTCCAACAGGAGGGCCCGAGAAAGCAGGTGCTGGAACCAGAGTTGTAGAAGCAGTGCTCGCGGCGACATCATTACCTTGTGTATTTTCTGCATCACTACGTTCACCACGCTCGCGCTGACCTCGTCCACGACCGCGACGATTGCGACCACGACCGCGACGCTCTTCGCCATCCGCATTTTGAGTGACATCAGCTTGAGGTGTAGCCTCGCCAGTGGTTGCTGGAGTTGCAGCATTCGCATTGTTTTGTTGACGCTCAGGCTTAGGACCATTTTGATTGCGATTATTACGATTGCGCCCTTGACCCTGACCTTCTGGGCGAGTTTTTTGCTCGCCTGAAGCAGCATCCGCAGCTGGTCGTTCAGTGCGTTCACCATTGCGATCGTTGCGATCACCGCGGCGACCACGATTGCGATTATTACCACTGTTGCCATTGGCATTGCGTTGATTAGGATTGCGACCACGATTGCGGTTTTCTTCTGGCTTGACTTCTGGCTCAGTGGATGAGAATAGCTTTTTTATAAAGCCAAACAAACCACCAGAACTTTCAGCCTTCTTAGGAGCTTCACGTTGTGGACGTGGCTGACTTACTGGAGCAGGCTGGTTCGGTGTTATACCTTTCACCGCAGCTTCAGGGCGCGCCTTTACATCAGCATCCTTACGGCTCACGATGGTATCGGCTTCTAATTCGCGGGCGGCTTCTTCAGCCATCACATAGCTGGCTTTTTGATCATCTAAGCGAGGATCATCGTGACGCAAACGCTCAAGCTTGTAGTGCGGAGTCTCTAAATGCTTATTAGGCACCATTAAGACATTCACCTTAAAGCGACTCTCGATCTTGATCACTTCAGCGCGTTTTTCATTGAGTAGGAAGGCAGCCACTTCGACTGGTACCTGCGTATGAATTGCAGCTGTGTTTTCTTTCATTGCTTCTTCTTGAATAATGCGCAAGACTTGGAGTGCTGAAGACTCGGTATCCCGAATATGGCCTGTGCCGTTACAACGCGGGCAGGTAACATGACTACCTTCAGAAAGAGCAGGGCGTAAACGCTGGCGTGACATTTCCATCAAGCCAAACTTAGAGATCTTGCCCATCTGAACCCGGGCGCGATCATGACGCAAAGCATCGCGTAGACGATTCTCAACATCCTTCTGTGCTTTGCTCGAGTCCATATCAATGAAGTCGATCACAATCAAACCGCCTAAGTCACGTAAGCGTGCTTGACGAGCGATTTCATCGGCGGCTTCTAAATTGGTACGCGCCGCAGTTTCTTCAATATCAGATCCACGAGTAGCGCGCGCCGAGTTCACGTCGACGGATACCAAAGCTTCAGTATGGTCGATCACGATGGCGCCGCCAGATGGCAAAGGTACGGTACGTGAGTACGCAGTTTCAATTTGATGCTCAATTTGGAAACGCGAGAAGAGGGGAACATCATCTTGATAACGCTTAACCCGTGGCAGATTGTCTGGCATCACTACCGACATAAATGCTTGCGCTTGTTCGAAGATATCATCCGTATCGATCAGGATTTCGCCAATATCAGGCTGGAAATAATCACGGATTGCACGAATCACCAAGCTGGACTCTAAATAGATCAGCAGCGGAGCTGAGTTGCCTTGAGCAGCCTCATCAATGGCTTTCCATAACTGCATGAGGTAACTTAAGTCCCATTGCAATTCGGTAGCGTCACGGCCAATACCAGCAGTACGAGCAATGATGCTCATTCCATCGGGAATATCCAATTGCGACATAGCATCACGCAGCTCTTGACGGTCTTCACCCTCAATACGACGAGATACACCACCTCCGCGAGGATTGTTGGGCATCAACACCAAGTAACGACCTGCCAGAGAGATGAAAGAGGTTAGGGCGGCACCTTTTTGGCCTCGCTCCTCTTTTTCTACCTGAACAATGATTTCTTGGCCTTCGCGCAAAGCATCTTTAATAGAGGCGTTGCGAACGTCGATACCTTCTTTGAAATAGGTACGGGCTACTTCCTTGAATGGCAGGAAGCCATGCCGTTCTTCCCCATAATTTACGAAGCAGGCTTCGAGGGAAGGTTCAATGCGGGTGATAACCCCTTTATAAATGTTGCCTTTACGTTGCTCACGACCGGCGGCTTCAATATCAATATCTATGAGTTTTTGACCATCGACGATGGCAACTCGCAACTCTTCTTGTTGAGTTGCATTAAATAACATGCGTTTCATAACACTCTCCTATTGGGGAGGGCGTCGTTGCGCGGTGCGTCAGGGGACAGATTTGTACCAATTATGGGCAAGCCCATTGGTAAAAGAGTGTGGGTCAAACTATTGCCAGTGAATTTCACTTAGCTCACTGAATTCACTGTACTGTGATTCGGTGCCACACTTGACGCTCGCCACAGAGACCTCCTTTAGGTCATCAATGCAGGCGCGCGCCTGAAAACTGTCTTCTAATCGCGGGTCGCGGCATACGGCACACCAACCCTGCGCCTCATTAA
>Ga0208618_1000283_pt1 | contig 24150 bp, 11 predicted proteins | sample CryBogCBE18Jul08_FD_184585 | JGI IMG/M metagenome (GOLD analysis project Ga0208618, IMG submission 184585) | Freshwater microbial communities from Crystal Bog, Wisconsin, USA - CBE18Jul08 (SPAdes) | ecosystem: Environmental > Aquatic > Freshwater > Lake | place: Crystal Bog, Wisconsin, USA...
TAATGCAACAGCAGGTGGAGTAAATGTTCCTGTATATACTGCTACGTTTGCAGTTATACGGAAATTTGATAGATAGCCTGTTATTCCTGTCGGATAAACACCTACAGAGTTGCCGCCGCCGCTGTTTCCTAACGATAGATAAGTTCCAGTATAATTGGTACTATCGCCTGTCGTGCTCCATATGCTCGTACCTGCTAGATAGAGTGTATCTGTAGTACCGTTCTTAACTAATGCCATGTGATACCAGGTATTTGCAGATATAGTTGTATTTGTATAATAGGTTCCACCGTTAGCAGTTACATATATTCCGCTACTAGTAGTTGGTGCGGTTCCTGTGATAGCTGAAATATTTGTTCCTGCTGTCTGTGTAGCAGTTAATGCTACACCTGGAGGAGTAAATGGTGAGGTGTATACAGCGTTACCTATCACCAAACGGAAATTACTGATATATCCAACTAATCCATTAGCTGATAGACTTATACCGCCGTTGACTCCTATTGAAAGAGTAGTATAACTGGTATAATTCGTAGTATCATTTGCTATTGTTATAACTGTTGTTCCATTGATTGCTAAGGTAGTAGTTGTTTGATTCCTTTCTACAACCGCATGGTACCAAGTAGAAGTGCTTACAGTTGCAGTCGAAACTGTGCCTCCTGAAACTCCGTTGGCATATAGTACCCATTGATTGCTAGCGTTTATACTTAACCCTACCTGTGCTGTGAATGCCGGAGTAGCAGTAGCACCTAAGCCGAATAGTCCTTGTTGTGTAGAACTAGTAGTAGTATAAACCCAAAATTCAATAGTAAAATTACTTAAACTAGGTGACAATGCAGATGAAATTACAGTTAGGCGATTAGTACCGGAAAATTGTGAACTATATGTAGATCCAAAGGGTATAGTTGTATTTCCTGATGTAACTGAACCAGTGTTAGTTATTGATAAAGAATTGACCGAGTTATCTGTAGTAACACCCACTGACTGAGCGGTTAAAAGCTGTGTTTTATTACCGCCGCTAGCTAAGAATACCTGTATATCGCTAGCAGTATTTCCTGTAACATATTGGTTAGTTTCTAAACTGAATAATCCCTGAACGCTTGTAGTGCTCGGTGATGCTGTTATGTAAGCAAAAAATTCTATAGTCCAGTTAGCAGAACCTAGTGCATAAGCAGCAGAATTATATCTTAGATAGTTTGAACCATTGAACTGTGATGCATATGTTGCTGCAAATGGTATGGTACTATTCTGAGATGAGACCGATCCGGTATTAGCTAATGTTACAGCATTTGGTGAATTATCTTGTGTAACAGTTGCGCTCTGTAGTGCCAATATTTCTACTGTTCCGTTAGCTAGCGTTGTTGTAGTATTAACAACGAAAACAAAACTCACTATCTGTATATGACTCGCAGTAGCGGATGGCTGCGAGCCGCCCTGCCAGCGTATAGTCTGTATAACACCGTTAATAGATAATATAGTTGGTATATATCCTGCACTAGAGCCTTGATATAATAACATAGATACTGAAATAGTATACGGACTAGTAGTAGGCACGTTGGTAAATGCTGCTGTAAAGTTAGAAGTTGGTGTATTGATTAGATAGATAGCACCATTGATAAAATTAAAAGAAATAGTTGAACCTATATTAGTGATGGGTACATATAATTCTTGTGCTTGCTGTGTAGTAAGGGTACCAGTAATATTAGTGTTACCAGTAAATGTAGCATTGCTTGATGCAGTTAAGGCACCAGTAAAAGAAGATGTGCTAGCTACAGTTAAAGCACCATTTATATTCGCAGTTGAGCTAGCTATGAATGGTCCGTTGATATTTGTTGTGTTTCCAAGATTTACAGTCAATCCATTGTTAAATATCGCTGCGCCAGTTACTGTTAACACACCTCCTACGTTTAGTAACCCACTAGCATTGACGCTAGTAAATGTACCGGTGCTAGGAGTTAAAGAACCGATAGGTAGATTGATACTAGATATCGCAGAAGTGTTGATAGCGGATATCAATTGATCAACTGTTATAGACCCATTTAATCCTGCTACAGTTAGTACTCCGTTATTAGTAATTAAAACATTATCGCCCAACAGACCATCTGCTGTAACTGTTGCAGTTATACCAGTACCACTTCTTATCCTGAAAGTTGCTGATCTAGATGTTGCCGTAGTAGTCGTAGTACCATCTGTAAAATTGCTATACCCTGTAGTGGTATTATTGATAGTTATGATACCATTAGCTGTACTAGTAGATAATCCGTTCGCGCCTTTTATAGTAAAATTGCTAGAACTGTAAGAAATCGAATCATCTGTAGTAGTAGTAATACCGTTAGCACTTATAGTTAGGGCCATAGTCAATGGATTTGTTGCTAAGGTTATGCCATTTCCTGCGACTATGTTTACATTATTAACCCCGCTGATAGTAGCATCTAGGCTAGGTTGGCCGCTAACAGATAACGCAGTAATGGCCTGATTTGAGATAGTGAGTTTTTGATAAGCAGATTGTGTGATTATTTTTATACCATATCCTGCTACTATATCAAAAGTATCATTTGTGATTTCTGCTACTATAGGCTGTTGTCCAGGAACATATATTGAACCAAAAGATTTGTTAGGAGCGATAGTATTAGTTAAATTTAATAATTGGCTAGGTCCTGTCGTAAAAATTATCTTTTGATTAGATTGTGAACTAAATGCTGTAGCTACAAAATTTCCTATAGTGAGGGTGTTAGTTAAACTGTTCCAAGCAGTCACTAGCGCAGTACTTGGTAGATTAGCATTGCTGACTATCTGTCCAACTTGTATATTTCCCGTTAGATTAGCTACTGTTATGTTTAAACTAGTAGCATTAGAAACGGCTGACCAACTGCAAGAATTAGCTGTAGCCGGTGAGTTAATCGGAACTAGTGGTTGTGTTGTTTTCGCATAATTGGCAAATATAGTGACCACGCTACCTTGTACTGCTGCACTTGCTGGTTCTACGATAAGCTGTGCATAAGAATTAGTCGCATTCGAACTAACATTTAGCAGCTGCCTAGAGAGACTAGTTCTAGCATAAACAGTAACACTGCTCTGTCCGGGCATAGCCACGAGAGTAGCGTGTATGGTTTCTCTTTCATTGTTACCGAATTCTGCGTTTATGATATAATCAGCAGAAACAAAATCTCCTAAATTCCATTGATCTATCTGTGTAGGATTGTATATCGCTACGCCTAGATTTTGATAAGAGAGATTAGTGCCTTGCACTAGTTGCAGTGTTGATTTAGTACCTTTTTTAAATAGCGCTGTGTTTGTCATATTTTTTGATCACCCAGTATATTTATTCGCTACAAAAAATAAATCTCGGTAGTGGTTAAGCTACCGAGATTTAAAATCTTTAATGCATCAGTCTAGTCTATTATACTAGGTCCTGTACACCTATCGCTATAGCGTTTATACCGCTCTGTACGTTAGAACCAAATACTGTTAGACCTGCTGAAGCATACAAGTAAGTGTTTGGTGGTACTAGTATACCGTTCGCAGTTACCTGTGTCTGTGCAGCTACAGCTACGTCACCGTAGATGAAGTCTGTGTTCATTGGCATTGGTGTCATCTGTACGATGTTAGTACCTTGTGCGTAGAATGTTGGTATATTCACCGCTGCGCCGCCTGGTGTAGCTGTTAGTTGCAGTGTATTACTGCTAGTAACTGCCTTCACATAGTAAGCTGGAATCATTAGCAATGAACCTGCTGTTGGTGAAGTACCTGACATCGCAACTGCTGCACCGCCTGGTGTAGTTGATATAGTAATACCTGTACCAGCTGTTATACTCTGTATATAATAAGTCTGGTTTACTACTATAGCATCTGAACCTGTTCCTATAAACACAACCGGTTGGTTGAGTGTTAGTGCAGGGAATGCACCAGTTGTTAGCGTCGTAGCTGTCCTTGCAGCAGTGTTGCTAGTCACATAGTTAACTGTAATAACGTTTGTGCTAGTAGTAGTTGTAGTTACAACATATGCAGAGCTCGCTGCAGGGACAGTAGCACTTGCTAATGTAAGCAGAGTATTTAAGCTGCTCCAGTTAGCACCGCTAGTGTTTGTAAACACTACTGGTTGGTTTGGTAACAAGTACTGTGTGCTGCTACCAGTTGCTAGTGTTAATATGTTGCTCTGATAGCTTACAGTTGCAGTCTGTGAAGTAGTTAGAGGTAAAGCATTTATTACGAAGTTAGCTGTTGCAGCGTTAGCTAGTGTAGCAGCAGTCCACGATAGAGCACTACCACCTACTGTGCTTGCTAGAGTAAACTGATACCCGTTAGCATTTAGGCTCTGTATGTAGTAGTTAGCGCCTACTACAAGACCGCTTGCACCCACTGATCCTGAGAAGTTAACCTGTTGTCCAACTGCTAAGTTAGCTGTTGCGATATACATAGTCACACTACCTGTTGCAGTTCCTGGGTTAAATGCCTGTGCAGTCAACGAAGTAGCTATGCTAAACTGTGTAGAACTATAAATGTTCTGCACGTAGTAGATAGTAGTTGCTACTAAGTTACCTAGCACCGTAGTTGGGAACACTACAGGTTGACCAACTGTTAAACCAGCTGTTGATGCTGTAGTGATTAAGCTACCTGTCGCAGAAACTGCTGTTACTGTATAAGCTCCAGTAGTTATTGCTGTACCAGTTGCAGTAGCACTTATTGTTATAGCCGGAGCCTGTACGTTAGTGCTGCTGATGCTCCAAGCTATTGGGTTTGGAACACTCTGTGTGAAGTAAGTCTGGTATGGAACTAAGCTTGTACCAATGCTGTTTAGGATCTGCATAGTTAGTGTATTACTACCAGTAGTGAATGTTAATACACCACCACCGTTAGTTGCGCTTAGTGTGAATACGTTGCTGCTTACGATGCTCTGTATGTAATAGGTCTGACCAGCTGTGATACCGCTTATGAATGTATAACCAGTGAACACTACAGCCTGACCAACAGCTAGATAGTTTGTGCTACCTGGTGTGTAAAGCTGTGTACCGTTGATGCCTGTTACAGTGATAGTTGGTCCTACGAATACTGCAGGTGCATTTGATGCGATGCTAGCATTCATATTGCCTACTAGTCCTACTATCTCGACCGCAGTACCAGTACCTGCACCAATGTTGTATGTACCACTACCACCGTATGCTGCACCTTGTGCAGTTGCAGTAAAGATAGTACCTACAGTATTTGTAGCTGCACCATATGTAGTCCAAGTTGTAGAACCGATCGAAGTAATCATATACTGTTGACCAATTACTAGTCCATATGTGCTTGAACCAAATGCACCAGTGTTAACACCACCGACTACAGCACCAGTTGTTGTGGTGCTACCAGTTGCAGCATATGCTAACATATATCCTGTTGCTGCTGTATTCTGTACAGCAGTGCTGCTACCACCGATACCGATCGCTGAAGCTAAACTGTTAGCGAGGGTAAATGTAGTAGTGCTTGGTATAGTTGCTACATAGTATGTTTGGTATGCTATTACACCACCAAATACCGACCCAGTAAATACCATCGGTTGACCAAGTGTTAGGTTAGCAGTTGAAGCGTTTACATATGAGTAGTTGTAAGCGTTAGTTAATACTAGCACCTGGCCGCCCCAAGTAGTTGCTACTGTAAATGTTGTTGAGCTGTTTACAGTCAACACATAATAAGTTGTAGCACTTGAGATGTTACCTAATGTAGCACTAAACGATATTGGCATACCAACTGTTAAGCCTGCTGTTGATAAGCAAGTTATTAAGTTAGAACCTATCGAAGTAGCATAAGCTACAGTCATTACACCTGTAGTAAATGTATAAGCACTGCTACCGCTTGTTGATACGATCGGTAGTGGTTGTGCTTGGAACACATTTGGTGCAGTAACATTGCTCATTAATGGAACCATTGTCATTGCAGCATTAGTACCACCTGCTGTAGTTAATCCAAGTGCTGCTGGACCTGCTGATTGCAAGTTGACTGCGATGTTTGGATTGATGCCATTTAGTACAAATGTCCAACCACTTACGCTAGTTGAAGAAGCGTTAGCTATAGCACCTGCACCTGGATATGCTTCTAATGAGAATGTAGTACCGCTTATACCAGTTACGTAGAATGTACGATTTGGTGCAGTAGTACCGTTACCAGTTAGTGACGCACTAGCTGAACCGGTTATTGTAATAGCCTGTCCCTGCACTAATGTAAATGGTAAACCTGAAGTGCTAAACACACCAGGTGAAGCGATAGTAACGCTAGTAATATATGAAGTAATGTTAGTTCCTGCATATGTTGGTGTTGCTGATACTGTTACAGCATTAGCACCAACACCTGCGTTAGTAGCCGAGCTTACATAATAAACAGTATTTGGAAGTAACACTGAGTTGGTGTTTATCTGTCCAGTATATACGACACCAGTTGTACCACTTGCAGTAGCAGTTGCAGTAAACACAGTACCTACAGTATTAGCTGCTGCACCTACTGAAGTAAATGTAGCATTACCTACTGAAATAATAGTGTAAGTCCTGCCAATTACTAGAGCGTTTGAAGCTACAGTCATACCGCCCAAGTTACCATAGAACATAACTGGTTGATTGAGCTGTAGTTTAGCTGCTGATTGATAAAGTGTTACAGAACCAGTTAGCTGTGTAGTAACAGGTAGTGTAGTACCGTTTGGTGTCTGATAAATGATACTGTTTGTAGTTGGGATAAAGCCTACACTGTTTGGCGAACCATACTGGTTAGGTGGTGCTATTGAAACTGTGAAACGATGCTCATCATATATACCAGTTACATAGTAGATAGTGCTTGCTACTAGCACACCAGATGTACCACTTACAGATATTGGCATACCTGGATATAGTGCAAAGGTATTGTTTGCTATCACTAGGTTAGTACCATTAGTTGACTGTGTTCCAATCAAGCTAAATGATGCTAGCGTGAAGCTTGGTGTAGCAGCTGCCGCTGTAGCTGTTAGGTTATACTGCCTATATGGACCAGTTACTGCGTTAAACTGGTTAGATCCAGATGCAGTTGCTAGAGCAAATATGTTGTAGTTAACATACTGGCTAACAGTAAATGTTGTAGCACTGATAACTTCATGTACATAGTATGGAGTACCTGCTACTGGGTTACCTGCTAGTGTTCCGTAGAATATAACCGGTTGGTTAGTCTGTAGGAACAATGTTGCCTGCTGCACAGATATTGCACCAGAACCAGTAGTTAGTGCCTGCACTGCACCGTTAAAGCTAGCTGAAACAGTAAATGTTGTTGCACTTGGTATAGTTAACACATAGTATATGGTAGTGTTAGCATTTAATCCACCTAGACCTGAGCTGAATATCACTGGCATACCTGGGAAGAAATACTGTGTCGTAGCACAAGTAATCAAGTTACCGACTGACGAAGTAGCTGTTACGTTAACAGTCTGTGTTGTAAACACGTTAGTAGTAGTAGTTGTCGTACCAATTACTAGCGGAGGAACAGGACTGATAGTGTTGAGGTACATAGCACCGCTCTGTGCGCCTTGTACTGCTGCACCGGTTACGCTGCTCGTATTACCGCCACCTATATAAATGGTAGCTCCTGTGTATGCACCAACACCTAATGGTAACATACCAATACCGCCGTAGCTGCCTGCTGTACCGCTAGTAGTAGCACCAAACGATGCTGGACTTGCGTTGATCAGTGTTAATACAACAGTATTGAAACTTGGTATGCTCTGTACATAGTAAGTTATACCAGCTGATAAGCTGTTAAAGTTTGCGTTTACGATAGCCTTGTATGTATCAGTTGGTAAACCAAAATAACTGCTTGCAGTAGTAAACTGTATAGCAGATCCAACTGTTAATCCAGCAGTTGATTGATATACGTTACCAGTACCGCCAGTAGCTGCTGTAGTAACTACGACACCACCAAATGGTACAGTGCTTACGTTAAATGTAGTTGACGATGCAATAGTCAATACATAGTAAGTTGTATTAACAGTTAAGCCGCCAATAGCAGTGTCAAACTGTACTGGTTGACCAAGTGCAAAACCAGCTGTGCTTGCGCAAGTGATTAAGTATGGTGCAGTAGCAGTAGTTGCTGTAACTGCTACTGGAGCAGTTTGGAAAGCAAAGTTTGATACTACGTTATTCTGCATCGGTAGGAAAGCAAATGCGTTTGTTGTACCAGCACTTGATAGTGAAAGTGAAGTTGCAGCAGTTGCGCCCGGAAGCGAACTATTAGGTGATAGTGATACAGTGAATGAAATCAAGCTGTTAAAGCTGTTTATGTATACTGTAAAACCATATACCATATTAGTAAGACCAGTTGGCACTGCTGTAGCATTTGATACTGATGCTGTAGCTTGTGTTGGGAAGAACACAAGTGGTTGATTTAGATATAAGTTAGTAGTAGCTTGATATAAGTTTGCACTGATACCTGTTGTAGTATTTTGCACATATACTGGACCACCCTTAGTAGCCGATACAGTAAACTGTGTACCGTTAACGATGCTTGCTACGTAGAACAATTGGTTAGCAACCATAAGTCCGGTAGTAGCACTGAATACTACTGGCATACCGATTGTTAGTGGATATGTAGTATTGATAGTGATTAAGTTAGTATACTGCTGTGTAGCACTTACTGGGAATGTCATCATAGTAACACCACTTGAAGTCACAGTAGCGGAAATAGTCATTACTGGACGTGGTCCAATCTGCACACTGTTTATGTTAGTACCACTGCCTGCTAATACGAAGTTTGTTCCATATATAGTGTTTGTGATAGTAAAGTATGCAGGTCCTAATACTGAGTTAACATAGTAAGTTGTGTTCAATGCGATGTTAGAATCAGTCGCACTTGAGCCTGTAAACACAATCGGCTGTCCAACGTTTAGGTTAGCAGTTGATTGGTAAACGTACATAGTCTGTGTAGTTGCACCTAATGCTACCGGAGTACCACCGTAAGTAGCTGATACCTGGAATGCTGTTAAACTATCGATGCTTGCGACATAATAAGTAGTACCTGCCGTTAAACCGGTGCTACCAATAGCAGCACTAGCAAATACTGCAGAACCGCTGTTAATTGAACTGAATACTACTGGTTGGCCAACTGCCATCCAGCTAGTAGTGTTCACAGTTATTTCGTATGGACCAACACCGGCTGTTGCTGAACAAGTAGCGTACTGTGTAGTGAAATAGTTAGTGTAAGTACCTAACACACCGCCAACTGTTAGAGAACCGCTTGCTGTTGAAGCATTTACGTTCACTGTTGGAACTACAGGAGTAATGTTTGCTACCATACTACCACTTGCAGTAGTAAGTGTTAGAGCTGAAGTACCACCGTAAATATTTGTGATAGTAAAGCTATTTGGGATAGCAGCACCACCAACAGTAGTTGTAAGTAGGTTCTGTACATAATAGATCTGACCGCTTGTGATACCACCGATAACAGTACCAGTGAATATTACTGGAGCATTAACAAACAAGTTAGTTGTAGCTTGATAGATATTGACCGTCTGTGCTGAAGTAGTTGTTAGTGGATATAGCGCACCACCTGGTGTAGCTGATACTTGGAATGTTGTAGCACTGGCTATAGTTAGAACATAGTATACAGTACCTGCGGTGATAGTAGAGAATGAAGTATCAAATACTATCGGAGCACCAATAGCAAAAGTGTTAGTGCTTGCACAAGTGATATAACCAGTAGTAGCAGATGTAGCTGTTGCCTGTACTGCTGCCATAGTAAATGCGTTTGTGACTGCGCTTGAACTTGCTATTGTTAGAGGTGTTGCAATGTTGATAGCATTAGTTGTGATAGCTGGATTGATCGGAATGAATACACCGCTTGCAGTAGTTGTAGTAGTTGCTACAAAGTAGCTTACTACTTGGTTATTAGCTGCTGCTGAACCAGTTGGGTTAGCGTATGTAAAACCACCGATAGCACTATAGTTTGAAGTGTTACCCTGTATACTGATAGAACCTGCTGTAGTACCTGCTGCGGTGTTTACGTTAGCGCTTGTTACAGTTCCTAAGAAACCAATAGCATAAGTTACACCGGTTACAAGTGAACCACCTGCAACATACGTAGTAGCTACCATTGCAGTACCAGTTCCAGTTCCTGGGCCAGTAGCAACGAACACAGTTCCCTGCGTACTTGCGCTAGCGCCGATGCTGGTAAATGTTGTGCTACCTGAACTTACGATAACATACTGCTGTCCAATCTTAAAGTTACCAGCAGTAATGATAGTACCGTTGGCACCGTCAGTGAATAGCGTTACAGCAGATCCGCCTGGCGTAGCTGAAACAGTAAATGTTGTAGTAGTTGGAATAGTTAAAACATAGTATGGCTGGTTAACGTTTAAGTTACCAAATAGCTGTCCACCAACACCTGCTTGGTTAGCAACACCTGCACCATATGTACCGTTACCGTTAAATACGATTGGTTGTCCAGGCTGTAAGAAAGTAGTAGCTTGCTGCATCACGCAACCAACCGGAGTCACTGAACTCATTGGTAGTACAGGACCACCTGGTGTAGTTGAAACGTTGAATGCGATGCTGCTTAGAATCTGTGATACGTAGTAGATCGTACCAGAAGTTAAGCTACCTAAGTTAGAACCAGCTGTAATTACTACTGGCATTCCAATAGTAAGTGTTAGTGTTGATGAGCATAGGATGAATGCTGGATTATAAGGTGCAGCACTTACGTTTTGGTTATATATAGAATAGATGCTGATCGGAGCAGTAGCAAGTATATTACCTGTGCTGTTAGCATAACCTACGCTTAATCCCTGCACGCTATTGTAAGTAGCACTAACGACGTTAGATACGTTAAGTGCTGCTGGATTGTTGATAGTTGGGTTAAAGCTAGTTCCTGTTAATGGAACAGCATTGAAAGGACTAAATGTTCCTAGTGTGTTTGTTGTTAGTGCAAACACAGTACCGCTTCCTGCAACTGCTGTAACAGTGAAACTGTTGTTAGTTGGGATAGTGTTGATATAGTAGTTGAAGTTATATGCTACACCACCGAACGGTGTGCCGTGGAATTGTATTGGCATACCGACTGCTAAGTTAGCTGTTGACTGGTACATTAGCACGTTAGTTGTCTGTGTAATGAGTGAAACAATAGCACCGTTCCATACGTTTGAAACTGTAAAGTTAGTATTGCTTACTATGTTCAATACATAATAGTTAATATTTGCCTGCAAGCCGCCGATGGACGCAGCAAACACTACTGGTTGACCAACTGATAGTGTAACTGTGTTTACACAGGTAAGCTGGTTAGTACCCGCTGTCGTAGCTGTTATCGTGATCGGTGCAGTAGTAAATGCGTTGGTTACGCTGCTTGTGCTACCAATAGTAAGTATCTGTTGTGTTTCAACGCTAGCTGCGTTGTTAGTCTGGTTAGCAGTGATAGGGTATAATCCCTGTGTGCTGGACACAGTCTGTGGAACTAATGCAGTGGATGATAGTGCTAATCTTGCTTTGTTAGCAGTACCAGTCCTGTTAACGAATGTAGTGTTTACTATGACGTTGCTAGGACCCGTATTAGCAGGGTTTACTAGCTGCTGGTAATTTACTGGATTACCGTTTAAGTCCTGTGCGCCATATTTTGCGGCTGTTGTCATTAAAATTCTCCTAGATTTTTGTTAGATTATACCCAATAGTTTGTCCACCTTGTATTTAGCGAAAGTGTGCGGTCAACATATCTTTTATTAGTAATATCAGTGGCCACTGTTGGTGTAGTGTTGATTACTGTAGTACCATTAATTGTTAATGTTGAACCGCTGTTTAGTGTCAACGATCCTGATGATGTTAACGCTATCGCTGCATTAAGGTTGGTCTGTGAATTTACCTGTATAAATTGGTTAGTTGCTGCTGTTAATAATAGATCACTACCAGTTACAGTACCAACTGTTTGTCCGCTGATATTGATCCTACCAGTTGATAAACTGCTAGCTGTTAGTGTAGTAGTACCCTGATTAAGTGTAGCATAAACAAATGCTCTTACAGCTGCCTGTGTTGGAACAAGTGCATTGCTATTTGCTGCCATTGTAGTGTCTGTGCTAAACTGTGTTATAGTAGCACCACCGCTAGCAAATTGAAGCTGACTCAATCCGCTAATGGTTAATAAGTTAGCATTAATACTTGCTATACCTGTCGCTTCGGTAGATGTGATTAAATTACCAAGTGTTATAGTACCGTCTTGATCCATAGTATCAAAGAACACACGACCACCATTGCTGTTTAATGTTTGGTTTGCAGTGATCTTATTACTAGTAGTAACGTTTGGATAACCTGCTGAAACAGTATTACCTGTACCAATATGTAGGAAAGCATGGCCTTGCAGTCTTGCTATACTATAGTTGTTTGTAATGCTTACTGCTGTTGAATTAGATGGCGCATTGCTAGTAGTGAACGCAGTTCCCAGCTGAACATACGCTACATATGGACCAGTACCGGTGTAACTTATAACCTGTATAAGCGTATATATGTTACTTGATATTGTTACGTTTGCACCAGCAGTTGGTAGTGCTGCTAGACCAGAGATATAAATGTTAGATCCAGTTGCCTGATAATCAGCTATACCATTACCTGTAATAGTAGCCTGTATATCAAAATAACCTGTACCCCTACTAGTCCAAGTCGGTTGTGCTAATACACCAGTTGCCTGTTGTCTTACTGTAAATGTAGCTGCTCCGGTTGAGTTTGGATCTGTTACAGTAATGCTTGGTGCTACAGTATATCCTGTACCTGGATTGATAACTCTCATAGCAGTTATTGCACCGGCTGTTACTACAGCTCTAACAAGTATACCAGTACCAGTACCTGTAAATGTAACACGCGGTTCAATAGTATAGCGTGTAGTCGTATCTAATGCTGCTGCTACTGCTGTACCAACTACTGCTACATCCCATCCTGCAGTTGATGTAGATTCTGCGCTAACAGATGCAACTTTAGTAGTTCCATTGTAAGCAGTGATATAACCATATTGTCCTGCACCAGTACCGTTTGAAAGTATGATCCTCATACCTACATATGCACCTGTTGCTGCTGTATCAGCCGCATTTAGCGTAATAGTAGTTGATGTTCCTAACTGTGCAACGTTTGTTGTAGTCACGTAACCAGTACCGCCTGTAATAACACGCACTTCTGGGACGGCATTTGTTACAAAGTTAGCAGCACTTACTGCTGCGCCATATCCTGTACCACTTGCAAGACTGTAAGTAGCCGAAGAATAAGCCTGTCCGGCATTAGCATATTCTAACCATAGAATCTGTCCACCGCCCAATAATGCGCTAGCAACCGTAGCCTGCTGTGTTTGTGTATTAACTACACCAGTGGCTGGAGTTTCGATTGAGCTAGTACCTTCTGCTATAACACCATATGTACCAAATTCGCTCCTACAGCCTGTAGCTATGATCCTAGCACCACCTTCCGCTAGCATACCTGCATAGCAGTAATATGTGAATACCTGTGAGGCCCTTATCCTTGCTGAATTACCAGTAGTCCATATACCTATACCGTCTGATAGTATTATATTAACATCATTTATGCTAAAAGTATCGCTTCCTAGATTAGCAGCAGCATCTAGATAGATACCTGTTGCACTTGCATTTGTTCCTGTTCCTAGTATAGTTATATTGCTGATGATAGGATTAGTTGTAGTTAATCCGCTACCTGCAGTATCATTGCTAATATATGCAGCGCCGCCTGGACGTTTAGTTCCATATGAGTTTGCAGATCCTAATGTGCCCACTAGACCGGTTAATGTCATATTGAATATACCGGTATTGTCACGCATCAAGAACATATTCTGTGTATTAGTCCCTGATGTAGGAGATATTGTTACACTTCCGATGCTATCACCTACTAGATAAGTGTTTGCAGGAATGCTCATTGGACAAGTTTCTTGATATGTGCCGGTCTTAACAAATACAACAGCATTTCCAGTAAATGAAGCATTAGCTAATGCATAAGCGATAGTTAAAAATGGCTTATCTATAGTTGTTCCTTGACCGTTTGAAAGTGTGTTAGTTCCACCCGGTGCTACGTAGTATACGTTAGTAACTTGTCCAAAATATCCCCAACTTGGAAGATTGCTTGCACTGACCTTCATAACTTGACCAGGTGTGCCTATCGGTAATCTTGTATTACCTGCACCACCATAATAAAGTGTATCACCCGAAGTAGTCAATACGTTTGAAGCCGCGCCTTGCGACAATGTATTCCAGTTTGAACCACCATCTGTTGCAGGATCGATATTGGTGTTTGCTGCTACTGCGATGTAACTGTTTGATCCTCTGCTAACTGCATCGCCTAATTTGTATGCGGTAGCACTGCTCCAAGCACCTAACCAGTTGATACCTGTAGTTAGTAGTGACCAATATGTGACGTTAGTTGGCAATATACCTGCAGTAGTATCAAGTATGCAAACATAAACATATGCACCATAGTTTACTACGCTGCCTACTTTATAAGCTGTTGCTCCACTGTATACTCCCTGCTGTGAATAACCAGTAGTTACTACACTCCAATTAGCAGCCGACGTAACTGGATTATTGTTTAGGTTATTAGTTACCTTAGATTGGTAAACATAACCACCATAGGTTACTACGTCACCTAGTGCATAGCTAGTACCTGTGCTATAGGTGTTGAGGAATTCTAAACCAGCTACAAACAAAGACCATTTGGTTAGATCAATAGTGGCTGAACTTGATGTATATGCCTGTGTGCATATGTAAAGATCTGAACCATATCTAACAACATCGTTTACTTTGTAAGTTGTTGGGCCGTTAGTGTAAGTTCCAAGCCAATTAAAACCGCTAGTGAATAATGTCCAATTGCCTTGGTTGGTTTCAAGTGTAGTTGAGCTAGCGTGGGCTGTCGAGCAGATATAAACTAGGCTGCCGTAGCTAACTAGATCACCAATGTTATAGAATGTGCTAGTTGCCCAAGCACCCCTCCAAGATTGACCATCTACGAATACCGACCATTTATTAGCAGTAAGATCGGTAAAGAATCCAGTATTACCTGTTCCTGTGCTTGAACTATGTTGTAATATACAGATATATTCTTTTCCACCAATCTTAACCACATCATTTAGATTATAGAAAGTTGATTGATACCAAGTGGTATTGTTATATCCGCCAACAAATAGAGACCATTTGCTAGTTCCTAGATCTGTGTAAAATCCTGTGTTAGCAGCATTTGTTGAAGTGTGAGCTGCTATACAAATATATTCTTGTCCGCCAATCTTAACTATATCGTTTAGATTATAACCTGTGTTTGCTGTCCAAGTAGCCTTATTCTGTATACCGCTGCTTATCAAGGCCCAATTAGCGCTATCACCGGAAAATGTTGATCCTGAACTATTAGCAGTAGTACAAATATACGAAGCACCACTTACTGTAACAATGTCACCTAGATAATAAGCTGTTCCGCCGGATACCCAACCCGCAGACTTATAGGAAATACCATCTGCCATTAAAGACCAATAGCCGCTAGTTACGTCTGCATTAAATCCATAAGCTGAACTAGCACTAGTATTACCGACTAGGCAAACATAAACTTTTCCACTAACTCTAACAACATCGTCTTTAACATATGCTGTGTTAGTAGTCCAGGCGCCTTGCCATACGAACCTCAATCTACCTAATTTAAACTCTGCCATTTGATATCACCTTTTCAATTTCTAATATTTATCACGCATTATTTGCTGCGGGATATGTGTATGTTTGTCCGATCCTGGCTACTAAATTGCCCTGACCATCTAGATAGTAATAAATTTTCTTGTCGTCCCAACGATATTGTTCATAGTTTAGGTTAGGATAAGTCTTATTATGATAAACATCTCTGCCTTCAAAAAAATCAGTTCCTACTTCAAAATCTGTGTAATCGTCTGATCCTGCACCCGGTGCATTGATTGCGATACTATCTGTTGGACTGAGTAGATCAACTTGTGTGAAATACAAATCACCTTGATCTGTCCTACGTAGAGCATAGAAATATCTCGGTTGATCTCCTAGTGCTTCCTTTGGTGTGACTCCTACATAATTTGTCATTTATCTATCCTCATACCTGTATCGCATAGCTTACGATAACATCTGCGCTCGCTGCTACATTACTGATCGCATATAAACTATTGCTAGGTGTAAGCACTAAACGCTCGCCACCATTTACTACCCTAACACTGCTGTTTGGTGCGACTATACAATTCCTCAAATAATAAGCTGTGTTGCTGCTAGCATCTGTTACAGACACGCTTACCTGTATTATGTTATCTGTAACATTAGTGATGCTTAGACCCATGATAGTCATAGTCTGGCTCGCACTAGTTGATAGTAGCAGTGTGCTCGAAGTACCTAATCCTGATGTAACTTTATTACTAAAACTTATTGCCATTTATATCATCCAAAACTGAAAACATTTAAAATTGAAAGTAGCTCTGCGTCTGAAGTAGAAATTCCCGAGCCTGGGCCTGCTACTGATGCCCATTCTGCTCCGTCCCATATCTCTGCTCTTGTTGTATCTGTGTTATATCTTGTTAACCCAATCGGATTTCCGACTGTTACTTGATTGCTGTTATTTCCGACCGGCATAACAAACCCGTATGTTCCGCTAATAACAACATATCCAGAACCTGTATTGGTTAGATAAGTTGCACCATTAGAAACAGTATTGTTTATAGTATTTCCACTAATATTGATATTATCAATAACGACAGCACCGGATCCGTTAGGTGTAAGATTTAAATTAGCTCCAGAAGTAACTGTTGATATCGTGTCAACATTGATATCAATATCACCCGCTTGTAGTCTGCTAAAATTAAACCTAGTAGCATTTAGGTCTGCTTTTTGAGAACCGTTAACAAAGAACCTCATGGTCTTATCGTTAGCACCTGGAGTTAGTTCGGCAGTTATGTAAGTATTCCTATCAGCATCGTATATGCCGTCTAGCACTACCCAAACAGTTCCGTTATAACCTTCATAATGTCCGTAATCACTATTAAAGCGGATCATACCTGCTGTAGGAGTATTTGGCCTATTGCCGGTTGTTCCTGTGGGTATCTGTATACTTTGATTTGAGTTAATAGTAACTATACCGGTTCCATTTGGACTTAATACTATGTTATTGTTTGAACTAGAAGATATAGTAGTGCCGTTTATGCTAAGAGCTCCTAGAACTACTGATCCGGAACCGTTGCCGGTTAAAGTTAAATCTGTGCCACTAGCTATAGTCGATATAGTGCTGCCTGTTATAGATACATTTCCTATATATGAGTTATAAGCATATAGATTTTTCCAAGATAACCCAGCTTCACCTAAACTGTATGTGTTATCTAGCGTAGGTACTATATCACTAGATATACCTGCTGAAAAGTTAATAGATCCGGATTGATTAGCTAATATTATATTACCATTGATAGTAACATCACCATCAGCATTTATAGTACCTGTGACTTCTAAATTTCCAGTTATCTTGGTATTTGAATATATCTGTGTAGTTCCACTACCTGCTGGACGTATCTCAACAGCATCTCCGCTATTATTTGAAATAGTGTTTCCAGTTAGATTTAAATTGCCGATCGAAGCAGTTCCTTGATAAACAACTCCACCTGCTGCTGGTATTAGATTTAAATTACCGTTTGAACTTCGTATAGTGTTTCCACTTATAGTTAAATCCGGACTTACACTAAGCTGTCCTGTTACTTCTAAATTAGTTGTTCTCACATAACCATTAACGTCTAGGTCATAGGCTGGAGTGCTGGTATTAATACCAACTCGGGTATGATGTACATCTAGATACAATAAGCTCGTCTCGAATGCCAGATCTACTCCGTCGCGAAGGAGATTCGACTTCAAGAGCGGACCCGAAATACGACCAACGGCCATTTGCTCTCCCAACCACCGAGTTACACGGTTAACCACCTTACATTGCGGGTTTACCACAGTTTGGACACGGACATTATGGTCTAATGCTCGATATTATTATTTATCATACCTTGGAAATTATGTTCTTTAAGAGCCCAATAACAGACTATGTATCAATGTCAAATCCTGCATCTGAGGAGCTGTAATAAAAGGAGACGCACCATATGCAGGTTCCCAATCTGATCCTGTATATATTTCTAGATAACCCAAATCAGTATTATATCTAGTTAGTCCCTGCACAGGGCTTAGGGGTCTTACAGAATTTCCACCAGCTGGTATACGCATACCAACAGTCGTGTTAAAATTTATGTATCCGTTATTTGTAGATGATAAAGTTAACCCATTATTTGAATTAATAGTGCTACCTTTTATTGAAATATTATTGATAACAACACTACCGGCACCTGCTGGACTTAGATACAGATTAGAATTAGTTGTTGTAGTAGATATAGTATCTGATGTTATGCTGATCTTGCTTATCTGCGCAGAATTTACAGTTGCTCTATTAGTATCGATTGTTGCAGCGGATATTCCATTTATTGTAAAATTTATGACTTTGTCGTTAGCATTTAATGTTGATTCAGGTGTAACATATGTTAACCTGTCGTCTGAAAATATTCCACCAAATGTTATATTGCTTGTGCCATAGCCCCTATATCTACCATCAGTAGTTGAATATCTTATATCTGCACTAGACATAGAAGGTCTATCAGTTTCAGAACCTACCGGAATCTGCATAGCACTAGTACTACTAATAACTGCACTAGCACCAGATCCTGGTGTGATTGTGATTGTGCTATTAGTAGCAGTTGATGCTATTATATTGTTATTAAATTGTAAACTTCCAACGATAACATTACCTGACATACCCGAAAGAGTCAAGCTAGAATTTGAAGTTATGGTGTTTATCAAACCTGTAGAATCTATAATTATGTTTGAACTGATCGCCGCAGTACCTAGATAAACGTCTTTCCATTTTTCATTATGATAACCTAATTGGTAATAATTGTTTCGAGTAGGAAAAAGATCATTACCTAATTCACCGCTAAATGTTATATCATCAGTTGCTTGTGAATTAGATCCAAGATTTAGGTTACCAAAAACGTGCAGATTAGTATCAATCAATATGTTTCCGGTGACTTCCATATCACCGTGATTGACTGTGTTAGAATATATGTTGAAGCCATTCGCATCTGTTATTATGATATCGGAATTGTTGATTATAGATTGTATTTCATTATTGCTAATCAGCAGATTATCGGTCGCTAATGTTGCGCTAGTTATCGTAGTAGCAGATAAAAATAAACTGCCGGTAATAGTAGAGATATTGTTATCAGGACCAAAAGCTATGTTAGCGACTTTTGCCTTTGAAGTAGCAATTAGATCGTTCGCTATATTCGTAGTTCCTACGATAGTCAAATCTCTAGTAGGACCAGCGGTGTTTACACCTATCCTATTATCAGCAACATCTAGATAAAGTAGGCTAGTTTCAAACGCTAGATCTACTCCGTTGCGCAAGAGATTGTTTGTTAATAACGGACCCGAAATCCTAGCTAATTGGCTCATATGTTTACCTCACACTATATTTATAGCGTATCAGTTATCGAAACCGTATATGACCGTTATTGGTTTTGTTGGAGGAGCTTCTACGAAAGACAGATACCAACCGTTAACAAATCCTACAGGATTCTGTACGACAGTATAGTTGACTCCAAAAATCTGGAATACGTTTTCTACATATACCATTATATTAGCACCATAGTTAACACCATATACCGTTATGCCATTGCTATTAGGATAATTAGATTGGCTAGTTGGAGTCAGTGGTCCAAATACAGTCGTGGCATAGTCACCAGTTGCTAGTGCCTGTATAGTTATTTGCGTTGGTTCTTTATATCTCAACGCCCTCCACGCATTATTAGAATATGCTTCAATCTCATTGGTGCTATTATTATATCTTATCTCACCATTTACTGGACTAGCAGGTTCTTGTCCAGTTGTTCCTACGGGCAACAACAGACTGAGAGTGGTTTTTAAATTTATCTGTCCAAAACGATCATAAGAAACTGTTTGATCAGTCCTCCTATATTTGTTTAAGTTTTGGGCTTTAAGGAATCTCATTTAGATAGCCACCGTGCTTATAGTGCAAGTGATAGTGCTTGCTACAGAACTTATAGCAACTATAGTATCTCCACTAGCTAATACTAATTTCTCTGTATCAAAGAAAACTGTTTCTGTTGGAGGGATCGTTAGTGTGTTCACTATCATGCTACCTGTTCCTACGCTACCTCCGCTAGGAACAAGATAAAGTGTTAGATTGGCAGATGTTGAATTAGTAGTATTGCAGAATATCATAGTAGCGATCAGAAAATCGCCAGAGCTGTTATAAATCGTTGTGTTTGTATTTCCTACTGGAACATTTGCTATTGCCATTATCTTTACCTTACATTAGTATGCTGAAAGCGATAGCTTTCTTTTTGCTAATAAACTCATCGCTATATGAAGTATTTACAAAAAATAATCCTGTATTACCTGCACCGTGGGCGGCCGAATAGACCTTAGTAGTATTAGCTGTTGAGCTAGGAGCGCTTTGGTTAGTTAGTGTGAGCGTATCGTTTATTTTTACTGCGCCACTTCCTAACCCTTGCAAGACAAGATCGTTCCCAGATGTTACAGTAGATATAGTATCGTTAGCTATAGATACATCAAATAAGTTTATATAATTTCCATAAAATGAAGCAACAGTGCTGCTATCTAATATTATTTGTACATTACTATTATAAGATTGTATAGTGATATTTCCGGACCAAGGTAAATCAGAATAGCTGCTAGGTACTGCTATCTGTATAACAAAATACGATGCGCTTGCTACCGCAGTAATAACCGGCCAAGTGCCATTTAAATTAATACTATTTGAGCCAATTATAGTAACATATGATGACGTAGTAATTTGTAAAGAAGTATTTGAAGTAGGAAAATGGTTTAATGTAATGTACACAGAATTTCCACCTGTATTATAACTAACAATTTTCTCACTTATGTTGCTATCATATATCGATATGCTACTATCATTTCTCCTAATAAAATTACTAGAGAAGTTAGTCAGATCATATGATATCCTATCTGTTACGGCTTTTATATTTGGAATAATATCTTTATCTTTGTAAACTAAACCGTTATTATAGTCTAAAACTTGATTTTCGTAGCTGCTAGTTCCAGTAACTGAAACTACTGAAGTACCGGAACTTAACAGATATAGATTGTCTCCTGTGCTTCCAGTAGTGATAGCATTTGTTTGTATTCCATTCAATCCGCCACTAGCTGTGCTACTAACCCACATACCTTTTTGTATAGTATTAGAATGTGGGTTAGTCCAGTTTTGAGAATCATCCCATAACCATTTAGCAACACCAGTAATAGCAGTTCCTCTAGCGATTTCAAGACCGCTTTGATGAGGTTCTGATATAGATCCGGTTACACCGTTACCGTTTTCACCTACATTTAACGTGATTATAACATCTTGTATGCTAACAACATTACTGGTAATAACAGTAGCTTCACCGATGACGCTTAAATTACCAATAACATTTACAGTACCATAACTACCGTCAGGGTTTTGTCCAGTATCGAGGATGATTTGACCACCCTCGATTGATTGGATTTTGTAGTTGCTGTTAACTCTTACGACATTGGCTGTCATTTTAGTCCTTCTTAAGCGTTCTCAAGCTTTACGTTTACACCAGATTGTAGCAATGGACGTTCGTTAAGCACCTTAGGAGCAGTTGTTCCGTTGAAAGTCCAAGGAACGCTCTTATGGCGCACGATTCCGTAGGCATCTGTCGTTGCTGGAAACTGTACGCCTGCACTTGAGCTTAGACGACTGATTGCCATTGGAACTACAACAGCGTTATGATTTGTTAGCTTGCGAACTAGATATGTTCCGCCATCGCTATCAATAGCAACGATATTTAATTCAACACCTTCCGATGCAGTATACCCTTTAGTACCATCTGCTACAGCATCATAACGTATTCGAGCAATTCTTGCACCTTCTCTGCTAGTGTCACCGCTCTTGTTTACACGATAACGCTTTGAAGATACTTGGCGTTGGATATCAACTTCAACTAGAGAACTACCAATATAAGCATAAGCAACGATTGCATTTTCACGATTAGTTACTGAACCAACTGATCCAGTATCAGTAGTTAATACAATAGTTCCAGCTGGGGGATCCATACCGCCTGCTACTGTAACAGTAAATGTTTCTGAACCAGTGTAGCCAGATCCTTGAGTAACAATAGTCATTGGAACAATCTGTAAATTAACGTCAACAGTAAATGTTCCTGCTGTACCACCGCCTGCTGATTTTGTTAAAGTAATTGTATTCGTGTTTCCACTGTTTGGAACAGAACTAAGATCGCTACCTGCTGAACCACCATCACTTGATAGGATACTGAATACAGCATTAGAACCGGATACGCTAGTTACAACTGCAATCATGCCTGGAAAGAATGAACTAGTTCCTTTCCAACCTACTGCTAAGTTTGTTTTACCTGCTGAAGTTACAACACCGTTAACACGATATGTAATTGCACTCCAAACTGCTTGTACACCGCCTGCTATTGTTGGGGCTGGAAGTGCCAAACCTACTGGAGTCGTGCGGAATGTGCCGAGGCTTGCCCAGTTAATACTAGCAATACCTTCACCACCAATTTCTGCACCGGCTGTAAGTACTTCACCTGTTGTTAATGTGTCGTCAGCACCTACGTTTCTATTACCAAAATATTTCTTATTTAATGAACGTGCCATTTTTTTTCTCCTTTATAGCGTTCTAAGCTCTACGCGGATGGATTACCGCATAAACCATTCGAGGCATATGTATTTATCTTTTAGCTAGAGAAGCTATTAGATGCATTTTGGAGAACATACGTATTGCATCGTTTATTTCACGTAATTTTTCTGTTCTTTTTTGTTTGTATGTAATCGAATATCTATTACGTAATTCGATATCAATTTTTCCTAATTCAGTGATTTTAGTTTCAATATTTTTAACTAGTTTAAAATAATCATGGCGAAATTCTGGCAGATTGCGAGACATCTGCTTTAACATTAGCTCAACGGTATACCAATCTTGTGGATCTTTAATTTCTGGTATCATATTTTATTTTAACAAACAATAGCTGTATGTCAAGTGCTAGTCATAAAAAAAGCGAGTGTTTCCACTCGCTTTTGATATTTGTTTTCCTAAAGATATTAGGAGAACTTTACGTTTCCGTTAGTGATACCTACTAGACCGAGGTAGTCAGCAGCATTACCTAGTGATGATGCAGCATTTGAAAGCTCTACATAACCATAACGTGTCATGAAGCTTACGACTGGCTCGAAAGTAGTTGGATCAAGTACGACACCGCTTGACATTAGAGGAATGTATGGGCAGTAGAACGCAGGTGCGTCTGATTCGCTTGAACCCTTATAACCGATTAGGATTGAAGTGCTATCCTGTGCGTATGAGTCAACATAAACACGCATCGCACTGTTTAGAGTACCAACGAACTTAGTATTAGTTGGTGCTTCAAAAGTACCTTCAGTTGTACGAGCAAATGCTGAAGTTGTTGCGCTCTGTAGGATAGTTAGAGCGAATGGAGTAACAACAGCATAGTTACCTGCACCACGACGTGTGCGCTGTGCGATTAGGTTAGCAACACGATTGATCTGAACAGCTAGAGCAGCGTGTTCGTCACCAACGAATGTAGCAGTACCTGAAACAGCAGCCTGATCGTAAACTTCAGTTGGTGAACCAGCTAAGTTACGTAGTGATGTTAGGATTTCCTGGTCGATTTCAGCAGTGATTTCCTGAGCAAGTGCTGCCATGATTTCTGCTTCGATATCGATACCTTGTTGTGCTTGAGCATCCTGTGCGGATTCAAAAGTCCAACGAGCTGATAGCTTACGTGTCTTAGCTTCTACGATCTGCTTTAAGATCTGGATGCTTAGACGGTTACCAGCAGCGCCTTCAAGAGTAGCTGTTGAGCTTGCCTTTGGATTACTCTGGGTAGCATTACCTGAGTAAGCAGAAGCAATCTTGAATGGGCTTAGTGCTTCTTCGCCTGCTACAACACCAGCTGATGCGTTAGTGTCTGCATAGCGCACACGTAATGTGTGGATTTGTCCTACTGGACCAGTCATTGGCTGTACGCCAACTAGTTCGTTTGCAATAACTGTCGGCATAACACGACGAATTACTG